>JABAOE010005268.1_pt4 | contig 16333 bp, 17 predicted proteins | sample 7062141 | NCBI WGS metagenome assembly JABAOE01 (sample SAMN14538627, study PRJNA623070) | marine sediment metagenome | biome: marine biome [ENVO:00000428]; feature: marine pelagic biome [ENVO:01000023]; material: deep marine sediment [ENVO:00002113] | place: India: Gulf of Khambhat ... | reverse complement strand
CCCCTCCTCGAAGCCGAAGGGCCGGGCGACGCGCCCGTCGCGGGAGCGCAGCTCGACCGACACGGCGGCGGCCCGCAGCCGCTCGGCGCCGAAATCCGAGCGGAGCTCGACCTCCGTGGGCAGGCGCACCCCTCCCGCCTCCACCCTCAGGACGAGGCGTCTGCCCACGAAGGCGATCGCCCAGGGCTCGGGACCGGACGACGGGCTCATTCCTCTTCGGAGCGGTCCACGACGCCGTGCCCTCCGCACGAAGGGCAGATCACGAGGCGCCTGTGGCGAACGTAGGAGACCGCGGGGTGCGGACGGACGTCCTGCGCGTCGAGCTTGACGGCGCAGCGAGGACATTCCGGGGCCAGGCCCGCGGCCCACGCCGCGCGCAGGCGCTCCCTTTCCACCGCGGTGAACGGTCTCACGGCCCTCTCCATGGAGGCGACCCCTGCACCGAGCGAGCGGCTACGCCGGATCAGCAGGGCGACCCCCCTAGGTGTCCTTTCCTGTGAGGCCCTATATTGTCGGGCTCGGCCGGAATCCGGCACCCCGGCCAACTCCCTCTTCCCTGGATCGTCCCCGACGAGTCGCCACCGGAATCGATGACAACGTCCCTCTTCCAGCTGGCCGTGGCGAGCTCTGCGGTGCTGTCCGGGGCCCCCGGCCCCGGCGCGGGCGAGCCGACCGATCCGGTTCGCTACGACGGGTCGGCCGTCGAGATCGAGATCCTCACGCCCGCGGTGGCCTCCGCCGGGATCTCCGTCGACGGCAGGCTCGACGAAGAGGTGTGGGCCCAGGCGGCCCTGCTGGATGGGTTCACGCAGTTCGCGCCCGTCGAGGGAACGCCGGCTTCGCAGGTGACCGAGGTGTCGGTGCTCGTGGATGCGGATGCGATCTTCTTCGCGATCCGGGCCTACGACGACACGCCTTCGCAGATCCGCGCGACGCTCTCGGAGCGGGACTCCTTCACCTTCAGCGACGACTACGTCCGCATCGTGCTGGACACCTTCGACGACCAGCGGAGGGCGTACGTGTTCACCGTGAACGCCCTCGGGGTGCAGCACGACGGGCTGTGGAACGAGGGGGGCGGCAACACCGGTCGCCGGGGGCGGGGCCACTACGGCAGCCCCATCGACGACAACCCGGACTTCCTGTGGGAGTCCGACGGGGACATCACGGATTGGGGGTACCAGGTCGAGGTGCGCGTGCCCTTCAAGAGCCTGCGCTTTCCCGAGCAGGAGGTCCAGTCGTGGGGCCTGCAGATCGAACGGAAGATCCAGCGCAACGGCTTCGAGAGCTCGTGGGCGCCGATCACGGGGAACGTGGCCAACAAGCTGACGCAGGCCGGCAAGCTGAACGGGCTCCGGAATCTGGACATGGGGCTGTTCCTGGAGCTCAATCCGGTTCTGACGGGGTCGCGCAACGGGTCGCTGGACGCTGACGGCGCCTTCGGGCACGCAGACCCCGCCGGTGACTTCGGGCTGAACGCGACCTACGGGCTGACCTCGAACCTGACCCTCGACGCCACGTACAATCCCGACTTCAGTCAGGTCGAGGCCGACGCGGGCCAGGTGCAGGTCAACGAGCGCTTCGCGCTGTTCTTCCCCGAGAAGCGGCCGTTCTTCCTGGAGGGGACGGAGATCTTCGGAATGGCGAAGCAGCTCGTCTACACGCGCACGATCGCCAACCCGATCGCCGGCGGGAAGGTCACGGGCAAGGTCGGGGGGCTCAACGTGGGCTACCTGGGTGCGGTCGACGAGGCCTTCGAGGAGGGGCCGCCGAACACGTACGTGAACCTCGTGCGGGTCCGCGGCGACGTGGGCGCGTCGTCGACACTGGGCGCGCTGTACACCGACCGCACGGTGAACGCCGGGGAGTTCAACCGCGTCGCGGGCGCGGACGCCCGCCTGCAGCTCGGGGGGCGCTACACCGTCAGCCTCCTGGGCGCCCGCAGCTACACCGACTCGGACGCGCTCGCCGGCCGGGAGAGCGGCAACCTGCTGAGCGCGAGCGTGGAACGGGCGGGCCGCAACTTCTCCTTCAATGCCGAGCTCGAGGACACGGACGCGCGCTTCCGGGCCGGGAGCGGCTTCTTTCAGCGCGTCGGGGACACGCAGCTCTCCTCGCGCATGTCGTACTCGTGGTATGGCGCCAGAGGGGCCGTGCTCGAGCAGATCAACCCGAGCATCGAGGCCCGCGGCTACTGGGACCACGATGCCTTCTGGGGCGGACGGGGTCTGGAGGAAGGCGAGGTCCAGCTCGGCTGGCGCTTCGGCTTCCGCGACAACGTGACCCTGTGGGGCAACGTGAAGCGGAGCATGTTCTCGTACGAGCCGGAGGCGTACGAGGGCCTCTTCGTCGAGGACCCGACGGGCGGCTTCACGCCCTTCCGGCCGGATCAGGGCCTCTTCGGCGGGCTGAGCTCGCTCAACCTTTCGCTCTGGGTGAACAAGTGGGAGCGCGTGCGCGGCAACGTCATGTACACGGCCAGCGAGACCCCGATCTTCGATCGCCGGTTCGGCGTCGCCGTGGAGCCGGCTCGATCGCACTTCGTCAACACGCGGCTCAACCTCTATCCGTCACGGGCGTTGGTCATGGAGGTGAGCGCGACGTTCAGCCGCCTGGCGCGGGTGGGCGACGGGGAGCGGCATTCCAGCGCGGTCATCCCGAGGGTGCGGGCGCAGTACCAGTTCTCCCGATCGCTCTTCCTGCGCGGCATCTTCGAGTACAGCAGCCAGGAGAGCATCGCGCTGCGGGACCCGTCGACCGGCCGGGCGCTGTACTCGTGCGACGGATCGGAGTGCTCCGCGCGAGCCGGCTCTCAGGGGCACGACTTCAGCGTCGAGGGGCTCCTGTCCTACGAGCCGTCGCCGGGGACCGTCTTCTTCCTGGGGTACACGCGGCGCATGGAGGACTCCGCGCGCTTCGACTTCCGGGAGGTCCGCCCCACGGCCGACGGGCTCTTCGTGAAGCTGAGCTATCGGTTCCGCATGTAGGCTCGGCGGAGCTACCGAGGCGTGAGGCCGGGAGGCGGCGGCAGGCCGCGGGCCGTCGCTTCGGGCTTCGTCGTGTTGCCGGGCCGGGGTGCGAGGCGGTAAGGTAGCGCGCTGAACCATTCTCAAGGGAAGCGAAGCGACGGTGGCGAAGGACGCGATCGAGATCGAAGGGACCGTGACGGAGGTCCTGCCCAACGCGACGTTCCGGGTCAGGCTGGAGAACGACCACGAGGTGCTCGCGTACCTTTCGGGCAAGATGCGCCAGAACTACATCCGCGTGCTGGAAGGGGACCGGGTCAAGATCGAGATGTCGCCGTACGACCTCACCCGGGGCCGGGTCACGTACCGCTACAAGTAGCGTACGCGTGGCTGCCGCCGGCCCCGGGACGTCGGTGGGGCCGAAACTCCTCCCGGATCCCCGCCGTAGGGAGGGGCGCACGGAACCGCGCCTGGCTTCGGAGGCCCCATGAAGTCGTTCGTCAAGCTCGCCCTCGCCGGGATCTCGGGCGTCGTGCTGCTCAAGCTCTTCGCCTCGATCGTGATCCCCCTCCTCGGGATGGCGCTGGGCCTCGTCGCGCTGGCGCTGAAGCTCGCCGTGCTGGTCGCCGTCGCCTTCTTCCTCTACTCGCTGCTGCGCAAGCGCGAGGACGAGGACCTCCGGGACGGGGAGATCGTCGTCGAGACCGGGGAAGCGGCGCCCACGGACGAGCCCGAGGGGCAGGGCTCAGGTCACGAAGGTCCGTAGACGCTCGAGCTNNGGACGAGTCCGGGGACGGAGGTTCAGGCCACGAAGGCTCGTAGACGCTCGAGCTGCTCGTCCGCGCCGAGCACGATGACCTGATCGCCGCTCTCGATCCGGGTCTGGGATCACCGTCATGCACATCGAGTCCGCCCAGCTCCGGCCGTCGACCACCATGTAGCCCGGGTGCCGAATGCGATCAGGACGACGAGGACGAGCACCGCCCACAGCGTGCGATGGAAGAAGTTGGCCATGCCTGGGGATGGTGATCTGGGGCGTCGGTGGTGGCGGCGACCGGCCAGGAAGCTAGGAAATAAGCGGGGTTTCGGCCATTTTCGCTCTTGACGCCCCCATGGGCGGCGCTTACCCTTCGTCATGTCGAGTCCCGAGGGGGCCCGGAAACTCTTGATTCCCGCGGCTTTTCGAGCGCTCGGCCAGGTTTTCGCCGACGTTCGCCAGGCCTGCACCCCGGTGGCGGCTCTGGCCGCGACCCAATCCCCATCTCGTTCCAAAGGAGCCGCCAGATGAACAAGTCCGACCTCGTCGACGCCCTCGCAGACAAGACCGGCATGACGAAGGCCGACGCGACGCGGGCGGTCGACGCCATGTTCTCGCCGGACGGGGGCATCATCGCCGGCGCGCTGAGGGGCGGCGCCCGGGTTCAGATTACCGGCTTCGGCACCTTCGAGGCGAAGCATCGCAAGGCCCGCATGGGCCGCAACCCGCGGACCGGACAGGCGATTCAGATCGCGGCATCGAAGACGCCGGGCTTCCGGGCGGGCAAGGGCCTCAAGGACGCCATCCAGTAGCAAGCGCATACGAGCGGACGGGGTGACGGCCGCCCGCCGTCTCCCGGGAGACGCTCCTTTCGGGGGGCGCCCGCATCTCTCTGCATCAGGGGCCGCGTCGCTCGCGCGACGCGGCCCCTGGGCGTTTCCGGGTGGCGCCTCGGACCGGACGGCCGACGGTGCGCGTCAGGTCGGGGCGTCCGGCCGGCCAGGCGGTCTGCCCCGCTTGGGCGGCCCGCGACGGGGCCGGTCGAAGTCCACGCGCACGGCGCGGCCCTTGATCGTGGTGCCGTTGATGGCCCGGATCACCTTGCGGGCCACGGCGTCGTGCACCTCCACGAGGGAATGGCTCTCCCGGACCTCGATCCGGCCCACGGCGTCTCCGCCGACGCCGGCCTCTCCGGTGATCGCACCGACGAGATCTCCCGGGCGCACGCCGTCGCGCTCTCCGATTCCGAAGAAGAGCTTGGCCCAGGCCGGCACCGCGGCCGGCCGGGTCGGGGTCTCGGCGGGCCGCCGGTCGACGGCCGCCTTCTGGCGGGCCTGGGAGCGGAGTAGGGCGACCGCGGCGGCGGCCACCTGGGCCGGGTCGTGCTCCTCGAACAGGGGCTCGAGGGCGGCGAGATAGGGAGCGGTGTCCTCCTCGGCGAGGGCGCGCTCGAGCATGTCTCTCAGCTCCGCCACCGCGCTGCGCGGTGGCGGTGGCGGGGGGTAGGGGACGGTCCGGTAGCCGGTCGCCCGGCCGAGCGACTTGAGGTGGGGCAGCTCCCGTGGGAGCACGACCACAACGCCGCCCTCGGAGATCGAATGCCGCCGATCGAGGTCGTCCGGGCCCGCGGGCGGGTCCGCGCTGACCACCACGAGTCCCGCGGTCCCCTTGGCCGCCCCTCGCGCCTCGAGCGCGTCCACGCCGAGCCACACGGGTGCGTCGCCGTCGCCTGGCGCGCCCACCCCGAAGCCGTGCAGCGCGAGGAAATCCCCCACGTCGGCGGCCCGGTCCTCGCTGCGACAGAAGACGAGGACGTGGCGCGCGCCTCCGGCCAGCAGCTCGGCGACCACCGCGAGCGTCCCGGCCTCCCGGGGCTCGGCGACGATGCGGAAGCGCACCTCGCCGCGGTCCGGTGCGGCGTCGACGGGAGGCGGCGGGATGGTGACGGCCCGCTTGACGTGGCGCTCGACGAGGTCGGACACCCCGCTCGTCACCGGGAGCGCGCTCACGACCCGCTGCGTCTCCGCATCGAGGTAGTCCAGGACCCGCTCCACGTCCGCGAGCCCACCCAGGCTCTCGATCATCTGGGCCTGATCGACGACGACGACGCGGACGTTGGCGAGCGCGAGCGCCCCCTCGGCCACCGAGGACAGCACGTCCTGGGGCGTCGCGAACAGGACGTGGGCGCGCTCCGGCAGGACCCAAGAGGCGCCGAGCGCCGCCACGGCGTGACCCGTCGACAGGGCGATCCGGGCCGTGGACTCCGCGAGGCGGTCGGCGCCTTCCCGGGTCGCGCTCAACACCAGGAGGCGCGGCGGAGCGTCGTCCACCTCGATTCGCTCCAGGAGTCCGACGCTCCACGCCACGAGAAGCCCGCTCCCCGGACCGGCGGCGAGCACGAGGTTGTTGGCCTTGCGCAGCACCGGGACGGCGGCCGCCTGAAGCGGGGTGGGCCGCTCGATGCCCTCCGCGGCGAGCGCCTCGACGAGCTCGTCGGCGACGCCGAGGTCTTCGAACGACTCCACGGCCGCCGTCAGGACGGCTCGCCCGAGCCCGGGCCGCCCTCGTCGCCGGGCTCGTACGGGAGCCGGTTCAGGAAGCGCTGCACCTCGTAGTCGAGTCGCGACGTGCGCAGGCGGTCCGTGTTCGCCACGACCTCGGTGTGGGGTCCGTGTCGGTGCACCGAAAGCGTGACGGTCCCCTCGGTCCCCCGGTAGGTCGCGCCGTGCGCGGACTCCTTGGACCGGCTGAGGCCCACCATCTCGGGGAGGAAGCTCTCGGCCTCCTCCAGGACCCTCTTCGGCGACGCGGCGGTCTTTCGCTGATAGCCGGCCATAGCTCCGATCTGTCCGAGTCTTCTCGACCTGCGCCCGCTCGCTGCGCGGGCCTGCCCCTAGGATTGGTGAAGAAAGGTGCTCAGCCGGGATCGGTTGTGGAACCCCTGCAGCCGGGCGGAGCCGCGGACGAGCGTCGGCGCCTCGAGCACCCCGGCCGCGATCGCGATCGCCCTCGCGTCGGCGACGTCCGCCTCGTACCGGTCGACGTCCAGCGCCGCCTTGGTCTCCGAGGCGTCCAGGCCCGCCTCGCGCGCGATCCCCACCAGGACGTCGATCCGCCCGATGTCCCGCCCCTCGAGCAGATACGCCTCGAAGAGGCGGTTGCGGACGCCCGCGCCCGCGCCACGGCCCTGGGCCAGCAGGTGGAGCTCGTGGGCCTTCCTGCTCCAGGGCACGAGCGATGGCGGCTCGAGCCGGATGCCGTCCCTCGCGCCGAGAGAACGGGCCTCGGCCCAGCGGGCCGCGAGGGCGGGATCGTCGACGGAGACCAGCGGCGCCGGGGGCGGGCGGAGCTCGAACGGAGAGCGGCGGACCGCTTCGGCCGCGGCGGAGTCCAGGGCGCCGAGCTCGAGCTCGAGCAGATAGGACAGCGGATCGACGAAGTCGAACCAGAGCGCGGTGGGTTCGGACGGCATGGTGGCCGAAAGGTCACCTCACGCGGCCCTTGCGAGAAGCGGCGCTTGCTTTGACGAAGCCACCGGGGACGCGATATTGCGGGCCCGCAGAGCCACCTCGAGGTACCGCGCATGCCCTTCAGCTCCAACATCGAGAAGCTCCAGCCCTCGGCGACGATCGCGGTAAGCACGCTCGCGAAGAAGCTGGCGGGGGAGGGTCGGGACATCCTGAACCTGAGCGCCGGAGAGCCGGACTTCGACACGCCGGCCTTCATCTCCGATGCCGCCGTGGCCGGGATCCGGGCGGGGGGCACCCGCTATACGCCGCCGGCCGGGATTCCCGAGCTGCGGCGGGCGATCGCGGGGCGGCTGAGCGAGCGCGCGGGCCGCCCCGTGGACTGGGAGGGCGTGGTGGTGACGGCGGGGGCGAAGCAGGCGTTGTTCAATGCGATCTTCTCGCTGTTCGGGCCCGGAGACGAGGTGCTCGTGGCCGCGCCCTACTGGACGACCTACCCGGCCCTGGTCGCGCTCGCTCGCGCGGAGCCGATCGCGGTCTTCGGACCGGAGGGCAGCGACTTCAAGATCGCCCCCGCCGAGCTCGAGCGAGCCGCGACCGAGCGGACGCGGGGGCTCATCGTGAACTCGCCGAGCAATCCGACGGGCGCGGTCTACTCGGCCGCCGAGCTCGCCGGGATCGCCTCGTGGTGCCGCGACCGCGACGTCTGGCTCATCAGCGACGAGATCTACCGAAGCATCCACCATGACGGGCTCGAGCCCGCTCCCGGCCTTCTCACGCTCGCGCCGGAGGTTCTCGGCCGGTGCGTCCTCATCGACGGGGCGTCGAAGAGCCACGCGATGACCGGATGGCGGATCGGGTTCTCCTACACCGAGCCCGAGCTGTCGAAGAAGCTCACGGCCCTGCAGAGCCAGGTCACGTCGAACTCGGCGACCCCGTCGCAGCTCGCGGCGCTGGAGGCCTTCGCCAACGTCGAGGCATCGTCCGCCGCGCTGTCCGAGATGGGTGCCGCGTTCCGTCGCCGGAGGGACCTCGTGTGCGCGCGGATGGACGAGCTGCTCCCGGGGGTGCCGTACGTCCGTCCCCAGGGCGCGTTCTACCTGTACTTCAGGGTGGACGGGCTCTTCGGGGGAGAGGTCGACAGCGCCACCGCCTGGTGCTCGCAGCTCCTTCGCCGGCAGGGGGTCGCGCTGGTGCCGGGGGCGGCCTTCGGGGACGACCGCTGGGTCCGCATGAGCTTCGCTTCGGCGGACGACGTGCTGGAGGAGGCTCTCTCCCGGATCGCCGCGATGGTGGGAGCCGGCTCGGCCGCGTGAGACGGGCGGCGGCCCGGGGGCGCGGGCCCGGGCCCGCGGGGCTACACCAGCGCGCCGAGCACGGTCCTCGCCGCGCGCTGTGAGGCTGCCACGTACGATCCGCCGAACAGGTTGACGTGCACGAGCAGGTAGTAGAGCTGGTAGAGCGAGCGGCGGTAGGCTCGGTACGCTTCGCTGATCCCGCGCGCCTCGTCGTAGGCCGCGTAGAAGCCCGCTCCGAACCCTCCGAAGAGCTCGGTCATCGCGAGATCGACCTCCCCGTCCCCGCGGTACACGGCGGGGTCGACGAGCGCGGGCTCTCCGCCTTCGGTCGTGAAGGTGTTGCCGGACCAGAGGTCGCCGTGAAGCAGGCTCGTCCCCGTCACGTCGTCGAGCGCCGCGGGCACGACCTCGAGGAGTCGGTCGAGCGCCCCGTCGCGCAGGTGCCCCCCGGACCGTGCGAGCGCGAGCTGTGGCGCGAGCCGCTGCTCGGCCCAGAACCGCCCCCACGAGTCATCGGCTTCGTTGGACTGCGGGAGCGAGCCGATCCAGTTGCCGGATTCCCACCCGAAGGCCGGGTCGACCGGCGCGTCGTGCAGGGCGGCCAGCGCCCGTCCGAGCCGCGCGTCCGAGTCCGGAGCGGGGCGGCTGTGGGGTAGGTACTCGAGGACGATCCAGGTGGGCGTCCCCGCTCCTCCGCCCCACGCCACGGGCTCGGGCGCGCGCACGCACCGCGGGGCGCGCAGCGCGGTCAGCCCGTCGGCTTCGGCCTCGAACATGCCGGCCGGGGCCCGCGCATTCCACTTGAGGAAGAACGAGCCGCCGCCGGTGGTCCGGATGCGCGCGCCGTGGGAGATGCACCCCCCGGCGACCGGCTCGGCCGAGCGCAGGAGCCCCTGCGTCCCGAGCGCGCGCTCGACCGCCGCGCGCACGTCGGGCGGCACGGTCACCGGTCCCTCCGGCGTCGGCTTCCCGGCGCTCGGCTCCGCTCCGGGTCAGGCCGCCCGCAGCTGTCGCAGGAGCGCTTCACAGGAGCGGTGCACCATCTCGTAGACGGTCTCGAAGCCGCTCGAGCCCCCGTAGTAGGGGTCCGGCACCTCGTCGCTGTCGGCGTCCGGATCCCATTCTCTGAGGAGGTGGACGGACGCCTCCGACCCCAGGGCCAGGGCCATCCGCTGCAGCCTGCGAAGGTTCTCCTTGTCCATCGCGATGATGTAGTCGAAGCGCCGAAAGTCGTCGTCGGTGACCTGTCGAGCGACGGACTCCAGCCGCACGCCATGCCGGGAGGCGACGATCTCCGCGCGCGCGTCGGGTCGCTCGCCCACGTGCCAGGCGCCCGTGCCGGCCGAGTCGATCTCGAAGCGGTCGCGGAGGCCGGCCTGGTCGACCAGGTGCACGAAGATGCCTTCGGCCAGAGGGGACCGGCAGATGTTGCCGAGGCAGACGAAGAGGACCGACGTGTGACGGGATTCGGAATGTGTGGAGCCCATGGGCGGGCTGAGGCCGTGGTGTGAGGTTCGGGGGCCCGGTCGGGGAAGATCCGCGCTCATCACGGCCGGCAAGTTGTCGGCGACCTACACCCTATGCAAGGAAGCCGGTTACTTTTCGCCGGCGCGCTTGTTGATCCGTTTACCCGGCCGGGCGCTTCCTCTTTCCACCCGGCCCTTCGAGGGACGAACGCCGTGGAACCCACGGGCTTCCAGGAGCTGAGCATCTCACCCGAGCGCCTCGCGGCGGTCGAGGCTCTCGGGTGGACGACGCCCACACCGATCCAGAGGCAGGCGATCCCGGCGGGCCTGCGCGGGGAGGACGTCGTCGGCATCGCCCAGACCGGGACCGGCAAGACGGCGGCCTTCATGATCCCGGCGCTCGAGCGGATCACCGTGGGCGGTGGCCTCCAGGTGCTGGTCCTCTGCCCGACGCGCGAGCTCGCGCAGCAGGTCTCCGACGATACGGAGGCGCTGTCGAAGGGCACGAGCATCCGCTCCGCCGCGATCTTCGGCGGCGTCAGCTACGGTCCTCAGATCAAGGCGCTGGAGCAGGGCTTCGAGGTGATCGTCGCGACGCCCGGCCGCTTCATCGACCACATGCAGTCGAAGCGGGTCGACCTGTCCGAGGTCACCTACCTCGTGCTCGACGAGGCGGACCGCATGCTCGACATGGGCTTTCGGCCGCAGATCGAGCAGGTGTTCCGGTCGATGCCGAAGGATCGGCAGACGATGCTCTTCAGCGCCACGATGCCGCACGGCGTGCACGACCTCGCCCTGCGCATCACGCGCGACGCCCTCTGGATCGAGGCCACGCCCTCGGGCACCACCGCCGAAGGCATCGAGGAGCTCTTCTACTCGGTCAAGCCCGAGAAGAAGCCCGAGCTCCTCCTGGAGCTCGTCAGCGGGCCGGGGTGGGATCAGGTGCTGGTCTTCACGCGCACGAAGGCCGGCGCGGATGTGCTGGAGGCTCGTCTGCAGCGGGAGGGGATCCTGACCGACGTCATGCACTCCAACCGCCTGATGAAGTATCGACAGCGCGCCCTCGACCGCTTCGCGACCGGCAAGGTGCGCGTGCTCGTCGCGACCGACGTGGCGCAGCGCGGGCTCGACGTCGAGGGCATCAGCCACGTCGTCAACTACGACGTTCCCCTGGACCCGGAGGACTACGTGCATCGGATCGGGCGCACGGGCCGCGCCGGTGCCACGGGCACCGCCGTCACCTTCGTGACCGCGGCCGACCTGGGTGCGCTCAAGAGCCTCGAGCATCGGCTCGGCCGCACCGTCGAGCGGATCCACCTGCCCGAGTACGACTACGCGGGGACGCCACGCACCGAGAGCCGGTCGGCCGCGACCCGTGGCCGCAAGTCGCGGTCGCCGCACGGCCTGGGATCCCGATCCGCAGAAGATCTCACGCCGGAAGAGCTCGACGCCCTGCTCAACCCCGGTTCCTGACACCGGGTCCGACCGACCGACCCTCACACCGCTCGCGGCCACGCCCATGATCTTCCGTCGCTACGGCACCACATACCAGAGCGTCGATATGGACTTCGACGCCAGAGCTCTCAACGAGATCGCCTTCCGGAGGAACCGCGAGCAGTCGATTCCGGCCGAGGAGTTCGAGGCCTCCTACGAGGTCGTCAGCACGGTCGAGCTCTCGGAGACGGCGGAGGGGTCCGTCCAGTCCGAGACCGAGCAGACCATGCTCGACCGCCTCGGCGCGCGCGTCCGCGAGCTCCTCGACGCGTTGGCCGACCGCGAGGTCCTCGTCGTGGAGAACGAGCAGGGCCACGATTACCCGAAGCCGCGCCAGCTCACCAAGAACGTCGTCGTGGAGGGTGAGAACCGGCTCCACTTCGCCTACTCGATGCACCCGCCGCTGCGCGTGAGCGTGAGGCGGGGCCAGGGCTGACCCGGCGGCGCGGCCCAGGCCGAGGCGGCGGCCCGATCGGGCGCCCCACGTCCGTCCGCCCGCGGCCGCCGCACCCCCGATCCGCGAGGGGGATCTCCCCACACGTAGGAAGGCGAATCTCCCGACTGATGCCCCTGTCACCGACTCGGTATCGTTGGATCACGATTTCAGAGGCTGACAGGCGGATGGGGCTAGCACTCCACCCAGATTGCCAAGGTCGGCCTCGGGGCCCGTCGGGGGTTCAGGGCAGGGGCTTCCGGCGGGTCCACTGGGGTGCGAGGCGTCTGTTGGCGGGAGGGTCACAGGCGCCCACACGAGCCCGGTGAGGCCCAAGCCTCACCGGGTCTTTTTCGTGACGAGCCACGACGGCCTCGGCGGTGGCGTGCGGCCGGGCGAGAGCGCTCAGAGCACGATCTCGATCAGGCGCCCGACCGGACTTCCCGACATGGGATCCCAGAGGCGGAGGATCACGGTCGGTCGCTGCGTTCCGATCGGGCCGTACGCGTCCTCGTAGGCTCGCGCGAGCGGGGACAGCTCGAAGCGGCGTGCGTCCGTCACCACGGCGTCGCAAGGGTCGTCCCCGTCGTCGTGGGTGATCAGCGCGTGGATCTGGACGGGGAAGGACTCGAGCCATCCGCCCCACGCGACGAGGTCCATGCGGTGCGCGGCGCAGCCGCCGCCGTACGTGACCTGGGCGGTGAGCGTGCGACCCTCCACGGTCACGGAGCCGAGCGTGTAGGGGTCACGCGGCCAGTCGGTGTCGCGGCTGTCCGGGGCGACGAGCGTCGGCACGTTCCGGGACGCCAGCGCCATGACGTAGGCCATGGCCGCGCGCAGCCCCTCGGGCAGCAGCGCGTCGGTGCCCTGCACGGTGGCCGATCGGCTACCCCGCTCGTAGGTGAGGTCGATGTGGAACTGGTCGCAGCACTGCGTTCCGAAGTCCGTCCCGTCGAGCGCCAGGATGCCCGATTCGTCCAGCAGCTCGGCGAGCGCGGAGACCTGGGCGACGGAGATCGGGAAGAGGTCGTCGGCGGGGGCCGGCTGGACCCCGCAGTCCGGGAAGCAGGGCCTCCCACGGACTTCGCGACCCGAGCCGTCGACGACGATCGCGTAGCTGACGCCGGCGATTCCGCCGGACACGCGCATCGTGACGAGGACCTCGTCCGGATCCAACGGAGACAGGATGGAGCTGCCGCCACAGCTCACCGAGGCGAGACCCGCGATCAGCGCCAGCTTCCTCAGAGCTCCTCCGGTCATCATCGCACACCCCCTCTGCCGCCGTCCGGTCCTTCGGGTCGTCCGCGTCGCCCGCGACGCTTCGACCGCTCCTTCGAGGAAACGAGCGGTCGGGCGGATTCGTGACGGCTCGTCGGCGGCCCGGGTCAGCGCGAGGCGCCGACGAGCGTGCGACCGTCCAGCTCCCATTCGGGAGGGATCGCGATCCCCAGGTGGTCGAGCGCCGTGGCGGCGACGTCCACGATGAACGCCGAGGCGGGAGCGAGGGCGCCTCTCGTCGCCGCTCCCGCCAAGACGATGAAGATCGTCATCTCCTCGGGCGTATCCCCACCGTGTCCCCCGTCGGCCCGCCGCCCGTGGTCGGTGCTCACGAGGATCAGCCAGTCCTCACGATCGTAGGTGGGCCGGGCGCGGACGGCGGAGACGATCCGGCCGAGCTGCGCGTCCGCCGCCTCGATCGCCGCTCGGTACTCGATCCCGATCGAGCCGTGCTCGTGGCTCGTCTCGTCCGGGTTGCCGAGATAGACGAAGAGCGCGTCGGGGTCGGCGTCGCGCACGAGCTCCACCGCGAGGTCGGTGACGCGGGCGTCCGCCTCCGCCCACCCGAGATCGTAGCCGTCGAGGACGTGCCTCACGTCGACCGCTTCGCTCACGGTCGGCGCGCCCCGGTCGCTGCTCAACAGGGGCGCCCAGTCGGCGACGGCGGCGGTGGACAGCTCGGGGCGCGCTCGCTCCACGCGCGTCAGGAAGTCCGGATACCGGCCGTAGCGCTCCCCCTCGAACTCGTTGTCGGTCACGCCGTGCTTCCCGGGCCACACGCCGGTGAGCATGGAGGACCAGGAAGGGCCGCTCACCGACGGATCCGTGGTGCGGGCGTCCGTGATCATCAGGCCCTCGGCGGCCAGCGCGTCGAGGGCGGGCGTGGCGACCTCGGCCAGCACGTCGACCCGTACCCCGTCCAGGCCGACCAGGAGCACCTTGGGGTCGCCCGCGACGGTCTCGGCCCCGTCGTCCGCCCGCCCTGCGTCCGAGCAGCCGGCGAGCGCGGCGCACGCGGCGGCGGTGAGGAGGGGGGCCGGGAGCCATCGCATGGGTCGGGTCACGTCGGCCTCCGGCCGGGTGTCATCGCGCCGCGCGCCGCCTTCCGCCGGCGCCGCCTCGTCCTGCGGACGCCTCGGGTAGGTATCCGGCCGGGGGCTCGCGCGTCAACCCTCTCGGGCGTGCCTGAGGGTNNCGGCGAGACGGTAGGATGTCGTGTCGAGCTCAGGACCCAACGAGAGGGGTGACCATGTCCGTCCGTCACGTCGATTCGGTGCCCGCCGAGGAGGTGAAGGCCGGCACGGGGACCAGACGCCAGGTGCTGATCGGCCCGGAGCAGGGGCCGAACTTCGCCATGCGCCGCTTCATCATGGAGCCCGGCGGCGGCATGCCGATGCACACGAACACGGTCGAGCACGAGCAGTACGTGCTGCGCGGGAGCGCGCGCGTTCAGATCGGCGACGAGGTCCATCACGTCAAGGCGGGGGACGTCGTGTACATCCCCGGAGGCGTCCCTCACAACTACGAGGCGGACGCCGGCGACGAGCCGTTCGAGTTCCTGTGCGTGGTCCCGAACGAGCCGGACGAGATCGAGCTGGTCGACTGCTGAGGCCTCGGCGGCGTCAGGCGAGCTCCACTCCGCCCCCTGCGGCCTCGGCGGCGGCCAGCGCCCGCTCGGCCGCATCGAGAAGCTCGGTCGACTCCTCCATGTGCCCGGCGTACGCCGCGAGCCCCAGGGCGGGCCGCTTCGGGGCGACGCCGGCCAGCGCCACCTCGATCCGGTCCGCGGTGATGCGGGCGCCCTGCAGGTTCGTGGCCAGTAGGAGGAGCAGGTAGCGCCCCTCGCCCACGTACGAGACCAGGTCCGACGAGCGGGTGACTCGCGCCATCGCTTCGCCCACCGCTCTCACCTCGTCGTCCGAGGCGGCTCCCGCGGACACGAGCATCAGGGTGAAGGCCATGCCCCGGTCGCCGGCCGAGAACAGGTAGCTGAACACGAGCTCGAAGTGGAGGCGGCTCGCGAGCCCGGTTCGCGGGTCGGTCAGCGCGGGGTGCCGGAGCGCCTCCTCGCGGAGTCGGGCGTGATCCCTGCTCAGCATGTGCGCTCCCTGTGCGCGGATCGGGGGGGGCGCCTCAATCTCGGCGCACCGCCGTCCTCCGGCCAGAACTCGCGTGCGCCGCGGGTCGGCGGCGCATCCGCGTCACCCGTCGGACGGCAGCGCCAGGGCGACCAGCTCCGCAGGCTCGCCGCCGCCGCCGACCGAGATCACGATGAACTGGCGTCCCTCGTGCAGGTACGTCATCGGCAGCCCGACCTGAGCGCCCGGGAGCTCGAGCTCGGCGACCGTCTCGCCGGTCATCTTGTCGAGCGCCCGGAACATCGGCGCGCCCGAGGCGCCCTCGCCGGCGAACAGGAGCGTCCTCGTGACCAGGACGCCCGCCCGAGAGACGCTGCCGGTCCTGGGCATGTCCTGCACGTCGAGGCCGAGCCGCTCCGCGATCTGCGGAGGGGTATCGCCGGCCGCCACCGTCCAGGCCAGGCTTCCGTCGGAGAGGTCGAGCGCGGTGATCCGGCCCCACGGGGGCTTCACGATCGGCACGCCGGGCGCGATCTGCGCGCGCGCGAACCCGAAGATGTAGCTCATGTCCGAGCGGTCGCCCCCCTCCACCATCGCGAGCACCGAGGCGTTGGTCTGGGAGCCGACGTAGAGGTAGCCGGTCTCCGGGTCGAGCGCGCCGCCCTCCCAGTTCGCCCCCCCGACCGTGCTGGGCAGGGCGAGCGTCCCTCTCGTGCCGTCCGGCGCCTCGGCCAGCGACGGCGGCGTGTAGATCGGGCCCATGCGGAAGTCGGCGACGGCCTCCAGCGCCCGCTCCTTGATCTCGGGCGTGAAGTCGATCAGGTCGTCCTCGGTGAAGCCCTGGCGGTCGAACGGCGGCGGCTTCGTCGGAAAGGGCTGCGTCGGCGACGCCCGCTCGCCGGGCACGTCCGACGCGGGAACCGGGCGCTCCTCGATCGGCCAGATCGGCTCTCCGGTGAGACGGTCGAAGACGAAGGTGAAGCCCTGCTTGGTGATCTGGGCGACGATCTTGCGCGGCTGACCGTCGACGTCGATGTCGGCGAGGATCGGGAAGGTCGGGTTGTCCCAATCCCAGATGTCGTGGTGGATCGTCTGGAAG
>JABAOE010022535.1_pt10 | contig 16360 bp, 22 predicted proteins | sample 7062141 | NCBI WGS metagenome assembly JABAOE01 (sample SAMN14538627, study PRJNA623070) | marine sediment metagenome | biome: marine biome [ENVO:00000428]; feature: marine pelagic biome [ENVO:01000023]; material: deep marine sediment [ENVO:00002113] | place: India: Gulf of Khambhat ... | reverse complement strand
GGAGAACTCAGACCATATGCGCAGCACCTCCTGCCCAGCGAGGCAACGCATCGGTGAGTGTCTACCGATACAAGCGAGCAGATTGTCCTGTCGTGGTCAGCGTTCCGCACGCCGGCACGCGGCTGCCTGATGATGTGGCCGATGAGTTCACCTCTGCCGCCCGGCTGCTGCCGGATACCGACTGGTTCGTGGACCGGCTCTATGACTTCTTGACGGAAACTCCGGTGGGCCTGCTGTGCGCCGACTATTCCCGATATGTGGTCGATCTCAATCGCGGCCGCGACGACGCACCGCTGTATTCCAATCACCTCGCCACCGGCTTGTTTCCCAGGCAAACATTTGCGGGCGAGCCCATCTACGCGCCCGGCCGCGAGCCCGTCCCAGAAATACTGCAAACACGAATCGATCGCTTCTGGGATCCTTATCACGACCTGCTGTCCGNNACGTTTACGGGATGAATTCGGATTCGCGGTGCTGTGGGATGCGCATTCCGTGCGGAGCCGCGTGCCGCGCCTGTTCGATGGCGAGCTCGCGCACCTCAATCTGGGCACCGACGATGGCCGGAGCTGTGACCAGCGGTTCGCCGAAAGAGTCATGAAGTGTCTGTCCGACTCGGGCTATACAATGACGGTGAACGGCCGCTTCAAAGGTGGATACATCACCAGGCACTATGGCGATCCCGAAAGCGGCGTGCACGCGCTGCAGCTCGAAGTTGCCCAGCGCTGCTATATGGACGAGGCGGATTCGACTTTTGCGCCCGGCCGAGCGAGAAAACTGCGGGAGCTGCTGCGCCAGGTGTTCAAGACTATTACTGCATTTCGGCTCGATTAAGGCCAAGACGTTCTGAAACCAGACATCTTCATTCCGTTTTTGCTGAGCGCCTCGCTGTTTCTTGCCGAACACGGGACCGCTGAGGAATTCCATATCGACTCGGCGCGGCTCCAGCAAATGCTGACGGAGCTGTCGCAGTTCGGCGCAAACCCGGAAGGTGGCGTAAGCCGCATCGCATTCGCCGACGCCGACCGAGCCGCCAGAGAGTGGATCATCGGCCGCATGACGGATGCAGGTCTCGACGTCTGGGTAGACCAGGCGGCAAATATCCATGGACGGCGCGCGGGCACTGAAGCCGATCTGCCAGCCATACTTTTCGGTTCGCATATCGACACGGTCCCGAACGGTGGCAACTTCGACGGCAACCTCGGCAGTCTGGCCGCACTCGAGGTGATGCTGACACTCAACGACGAGCCGGCACGAACCCGACACCCGCTGCAGATGGTCATCTGGGCAGCCGAGGACTCGGGCAACGGGCTGTTTGGCAGCCGCTCGGTTACGCGCGGACCATACCCTGGCGAGCTCGACGAGGTCGATGCAGCGGGAGTCAGTTTAGCGGACAGATTGCGCCGCTTTGGCGTCGACCCGACAAAGATCGCCGACAGCCGCCTGAGCCCTCGGGACTATGCCGGCTATCTCGAGCTGCACATCGAGCAGGGTCCGGTGCTGTTCCGACAGGGTATCCAGATTGGCGTCGTCGAGGGCATCGTGGGCGTGCAGCATTTCGACGTGCGCGTAGAGGGGCTCGCGAATCATGCGGGCACCACACCGATGAACGAGCGCCAGGACGCGCTGCTCGCAGCGGCACAGCTGATATTGGCCGTCCGCGAGGAGGTCCGCGCCAGGCGCGGCTCACAGGTCGGTACCGTCGGCTGGGCCAAAGTCTCGCCCGGCGCACCCAATGTCGTCCCCGGGCTGGTGCAGATGCCGATCGAGCTTCGCGCCCTCGACCCCGCCATGATCGAAGATATGATCAAGCGAATCAGGTCGAGGGCCGCGGCCATCGCCGAGCGCGAAAATGTATCGATTTCGATAGAGAGGTATACCAACTCCGAGGCCGCGCTTACCGACCCGCATCTCCAGAACCTGATCGAACGCGCCGCCCGGGATGCCGGTTTCTCGTCTATGCGCATGCCAAGCGGCGCCGGTCACGATGCCCAGATCGTGGCCGCGTTCGGAATTCCGACCGGCATGATCTTCGCGCCAAGCAAGGACGGCATCAGCCATTCACCGAAAGAATGGACTGATTGGGACGACTGTGCACGCGGCGCGGAAGTTCTTTATCGCACCATCCGAGCGCTCGACCAGGAGTAGAGCGCGCTGCCGGGCGACTCGCGAGCAAGAGCACGATCGCCGCAGCGGGCGCGATGAAGCACGGCACGAAGCGAGGGCTGCGATAGACACGTCCGTCCCCCAGTCCCAATTCGTCGGGCACTGCGGCCTTCGACATCATCCACCCCGCGAACACCGCCACCAGCAGCCCGTTGCTCTATGTTGTTCTTGATGGCCTGCGGTCGCGCTGCTAGGTTGGTTGCGATGATGCGCAACACTGGCATTGTAATCGCGGGAGTCATCCTTTCGGTTTTTGCCGTCTCGGGTAACTGCGAGACTGTTGTGCGGGACTACGCGCTCGTGCTGGAGAACGGGCGGGTGATCGATCCGGAATCAGGTCTGGACGCGGTCCGAAGCGTCGCGATCTCCGAAGGCAGGATTGCAGCGATTTCCACCTCACGGCTTGCGGGCGAAACGGTTGTGGACGCGACCGGCCTCGTCGTCGCGCCTGGGTTCGTCGATCTGCGCGCGCATGGGCAGGACAATGAAGCCAACCGTTTGCAGGCACGCGATGGGGTCACGACCGCGCTGGATCTGGAGATCGGACGATATCCGGTAGCTCCCTACTACGATGCGCGTGCCGGCCAGGCGCTGCTCAACTACGGCGTGGCCGTTTCCCATCACGACATCCGTCGCTCGATCTGGCCAGTCGAGGAGCCCGGGGAGAGCTGGGCCTATAAAGAGGCGTCTGCCGAGCAGATCGAAACGATCATCGGCCGTTTTCGCGAAGGGCTCGACGCAGGAGGCATCGGTGCCGGCCTTGCGCTCGAGTACACGCCGGGCGTCGGTTATGACGAGGTCTATCGAATTTTTGAAGCGATGGCGGCGAGCCATGCGCCGGTCACGGTCCACGTCCGCCGGGCCCGGGGCAAACGCGTTGCGCCGCATGCAAACGTCAATTCAATCCAGGAGGTCATTGCCAACACCGCGGCTACGGGCGCGGCGCTGCACATTGTCCACATCACCCCGTCAGGCCTTGCTGACACGCCGCTCGTGCTCGACATGATCCAGAAGGCGCGCGCGGCCGGCGTGGACGTGTCGACCGAGGCCTATCCGTACACGGCCGGAAGCACCAGTCTGAAATCGGCTGCCTTCGACGAGGGCTGGCAGCAACGCCTCGGTATGACTTATGGCGACCTGCAGTGGACCGCAACCGGCGAACGGCTGACCGAGGAAACTTTCGAGCGGTACCGCGCGCAGGAGGATGTCGAAGGGGGCGCTCGCGTCGTAGCGCACTTTATTCCGAGAGAGGCGATGCTCCATGCGGTCGGTCATCCGCTCACGCACATCGCTTCTGATGGGTCGAGCTGGGAGACAGGCGGCGAGCATCCGCGCGGCGCAGGTACGTTCTCTCGGGTCTTGGGCAGGCATGTGCGCGAGATGCGGCAGCTGGACTTGATGACCGCGATCAGCAAGATGACATTGATGCCCGCCGAGCGCGTCGCACCCTACGCACCCGCGATGAAGAACAAGGGCCGCTTGCGGGTCGGCGCCGATGCCGACATTACAATCTTCGACCCGTCGCGGATCATCGATCGCGCAACTTACGAGGAGCCGATGCAATATTCAGAAGGCATCGTGCACGTGCTGGTCGATGGAACATTCGTGGTCAGAGACGAGCAGTCGGTAGAAGGCGTCTTCCCCGGCAAGCCCATCCGCCGCGTCGACGCGCCGGCGCGCAAAACGGCAGACGCTGCTGCGGCCGCTCCCGTCTCAACCGCAAAGATCACCGAATAAACCTCGCTGACCACGCGGCAAAGNNTGCTCGGCCGTAAGCAGGTCACCGAAGGCCGGCATCACCGGCTCGCTGCCGCGATCGATTTTGGCAAGCATGTCGTCGAGCGAATGATGCGCAGAGTGACCGGTACCGTCGAGCGGCGGCGGGATCGTCGTTTCGGCTTGGGCCGGATATGGTTGACCGTAGTTTCCCTGACCCTCATTGCCATGGCACACGGCGCAGCTCTGCTGGTAGACAGCCTCGCCCATGCTGACCTGCTGCTCGGAATACCAGCGCGCGACCGCCTCGATCTCCGCCGCCGAATCGATGTCGGCCGAAGCGCCGTGCGCGAGCAGCGCCGGCGAACAGCCGAGAACAATCAGCGCCATGCGCCTTCGTCCGTCAGCCCGATGTCGCATGGCGATTCGCCTCGGAAATCCTCATCGCGGGGAGCTTCGTCGTTCGCGTGAATTTGGATTTGGGGCCGAAGACCGCAGTGTTTACCAGTTCCCTCGAATCGTTGCTAGCATCGGGCACCACTTGGTCACCCACAGGAGCCCGCCATGGCGCGACTCGAACCCCTGACACCCCATGAGGTTCCCGAGGAGCTCAAACCGATTTTCGACTATGCGGTCGAGCTCATGGGCTTCACGGCGAACGACGTGTTGACGATGGCGCGATGGCCCGCATTGCTCCAGGCGATGCAGCAGCTTGTCAGCATTATATACGGGCCCGGCGAGCTGGAAGACGGGCTGAAGCGCATGATTGCGATGGTGGTCAGCCACGCGGCCGGCTGCCGATACTGCCAGGCCCATACCGCTCACGGTGGCTCGAAATTGCCAGGGATGTCCGCTGAGAAGATCGCTCAAGTCTGGGAGTTCGAAACCAGCGCGCTGTTCGACGAACGGGAACGGGCCGCGCTGCGGGTCGCGCGGGGAGCGGGTCAGGTGCCCAATGCAGTCACCGATGCAGAGTTCGAGGATCTCCGGCGACACTTCAGTGACCAGGAAGTGCTGGAGATCGTCGGCATGATCGCGCTTTTCGGGTTTCTCAACCGCTGGAATGACACGCTGGCCACGGAACTCGAGTCGGCGCCCCTCGGCTTCGCCCGGGAGACGCTGCCGTCAGGCGCCTGGGAGCCGGGGAAACACGCCCAGCAGGCCGACTAGGCGCGCGTGCGCAGCAAGACGTTGACATAGCCGAACCACGCGAACCACGTCGGGAACATTCGCGTTTTCATCGAACACCAGGCGACCTGACCGGCAAACCAGCCAAGTTCGGCCACAGCCATGATGTTCACGACGCCGCGACGCATCCGGATGGGCATCCCGAAACACGTCGGCAACTCCGAGGCCCCGGATAGAGCTCGGCATCCGCCGCTGGCATCATAGCGCTGGAGCCATGTCCAAAGCCGGTAACCGTGAATATGCCCATCCGCCACGGGTGCGAAGTTTCGTGCGCCGGACCGGGCGCATGACCGCAGCGCAGAAGCGCGCCTTGACGGAACTATGGCCCCAATACGGTATCGATTTCGCACCGGCCTTGCTCGATCTCGACGAAGTCTTCGCGCGGTCAGCGCCACGGGTGATGGAGATCGGTTTCGGCAATGGCGAACTGCTGGCGGAGATGGCCGCGGCCCACGCCGATCAGGACTTCCTCGGCGTGGAAGTGCACGAACCAGGCGTCGGGCACTGTCTGCTTGCTGCCGAACGCGCGGGTATCAGCAATCTGCGGGTGATATGCCACGATGCCGTAGAAGTGCTGCGAGAGCAGATTGCCGACGCGTCGCTGGATACCGTGCAGCTATTCTTCCCGGATCCATGGCCCAAGAAGAGGCATCACAAGCGGCGCATCGTGCAGCCCGAATTCGTGCGCCTGCTCGCTCGGAAGCTCAGGGCTGCGGGAGTGCTCCATATCGCCACCGACTGGGAGCCGTATGCCGATCACATCGAGATGACCGTCGGAGACAGCGGCCTTTTCAGACGCTTAGAGCGGCCACCTCGACTGCGTCCCAAGACGAGGTTCGAGGCCCGCGGAGAACGACTGGGACACAGGATCTGGGAAGGCGTGTATCAGCTTGAGTGAACACTGTCCTCCGGGCCCGAGATGCGCTATAAATTAACTGGCATCGCAATATTGCGGTGCTGCCACTGCACGAAATCGGTCTGACAAATGGGATGATCATTCCGGAAGTGGGAAGCTGGTACCGCCGCACGAATGGGAATCTGTTCGAGGTGGTGGCCTTGGACGAGGAAGAGCGCACCGTCGACCTCCAGCATTTCGATGGCACCATCGAGGAGCTGGATTTCGACAGCTGGTCGCAGGTCGACCTGGAGCCCGTGGAGGCGCCGGAGGACTGGTCAGGATCGGTCGACATCGACCTCGAGGATTTGCCGGAGCCGGACCTGCGGGTCAACAAAGGCTGGCACGATCCGCTGGCATTCCTCGACCGTTACGAGTAGCGGTATCGTTTACCCAGCCATCGGGCGCATCCGGAGCGTCCAGGATCGGCTCGCGTCGACAATAGGCTCCACATCCCGCAGAGAAGCCGGCGCGCGCACCAGCACCCGCTCTGACTCGATCCGACAGCCGAGCGACATCAGGCTTCGGCCCTGGCAGGGCCCCGCCACACACAGCCCGGTTTCCGCCACGAAAAGCGCCCCGTGGGAAGCACAGCGAATCAGGCGGCCATCCTCGATGAGGAAGCGGTCGGCCGGAAAGTCCAGAGGATGGCGCTGGTGGGGGCACACATTCGCGTAGGCGAAGATCTGCTCTCCCCGCCGGACCACGAACCCGCGAAACGGCCAGTCACCCCCACCGACGTTGAATCCTCGCGCCGACGGGTCGCCGAGCGCATCGAAGCGGCACACGAACCACTCCGGCCAATCCTGCGTCACGGTATCTCTGTCGGGCGCCGGGCGACTATCACTGCCAGCACCACCGCGGGTAAACCCATGGCCGAGGCGTACAGGAAAAAGGAAAACCAGTCGGTCAGAGCGACGATCTGTCCGGAGAAGCCGCTGATGAATTTGCCGGGCAGGGTCATCAGGGACGAAAACAATGCGTACTGGGTTGCGGTGTACGCCACGTTGGTCAGACCCGAAAGGTAGGCGATGAAGACCGTGCCGGTAAATCCCGCCGCCAGATTATCGGCAGAGATCGTAACCACCAGAAAGCGCAGGTCGGCACCCCAGAGTGCCATGCCCGCAAAGAACAGGTTGGTGACCGCCAGCAAGACCGCGCCGAAGATCAGCGGCCCGGATAGCCCGTAACGCGCGACGGCGACGCCGCCGAGCGCTGCCCCGGTCAACGTTACGGCAACACCGAACACCTTGGTGATGGTCGCAATCTCGGACAGCGTGAACCCCAGATCGATATAGAAGGGATTCGCCATCACGCCGAGCACCATGTCGCTGATGCGGTAACAGCCGATGAATACCAGCAGCATGATGGCCCAGCGTCCGTTGCGCCCGAAGAAGTCCAGAAAGGGCCCGGCTACCGCGTCCACAAACCAGCGCGACAGCCTCGGCGAAAGCGAATTGCCGGCGGGACCCGGCCTGGCCTTCGGCGAGGCAGACGGCTCGGGCTCGGCAATCAGCAAAACCGTGATAATCCCGACGCACATCAGCATGGCCATGGCCTGATACGCGGCGCGCCAGGACATGAAGTCGGCGATGAACAGCGCCCCGGCGCCGGCGGCCAGCACCGCGATGCGGTAGCCGGCCTGATAGGTCGCGGCCATCGCGCCCTGCACGCGGAGTTCCACCGCCTCGATCCGATAGGCATCGATCACGATGTCCTGCGTCGCTGATGCGAACGCCGCGAGCACCGCAAACCAGGCAATTCTTACCAGGTCCTCGGTGGGATCGGAGGCGGCAAAACCCAGCAGCGCCAGCCCAACGACCACCTGAGACACCAGCATCCAGCTGCGGCGCCGGCCGAGAAGCGCAGTCAGCAACGGCAGCGGCATTCGATCCACCAGTGGCGCCCAGATGAACTTGAGCGAGTAGAAGATGCCGACCCAGGCAAACATCCCGATCTGGGCCACGCTCACGTCGGCAGTCGCCAGCCAGGCCGTCAGCGTTCCGGCGACCAGCAGNNATCGCCAGAACACGCGGATGCAGATAGACCCGGGCGCCCTCGAGCCAGCTCTCGCTTCGGGCCGGGGCCGGTCGCGCCCCGTCAGAGTTCATAGTCCATCAACAGAGGCGCGTGATCGGAGAACCACTTGCGCTTGTAGATCTTTGCGGCACTGGCGGCGCCGCGGAGCTGGGACGACAGAACCTGGTAGTCGATCCGCCAGCCCACGTTCTTCGCCCAGGCCTGGCCGCGATTCGACCACCAGGTGTACTGGTCCGGTTCCGGATTGACTTCCCGGAACGCATCGACGAACTCCTGCGGGCCGAAGAGCTCATCCATCCAGGCGCGTTCTTCGGGGAGAAAGCCCGAATTCTTCTGATTGGAACGCCAGTTCTTCAGATCGATCGACTTGTGAGCGATGTTCCAGTCGCCGCAGATTACATACCGCCGACCGTTCATGCGGATCCGCTGCAGATGCGACATGAACTGCGTCATAAATCGAAACTTGGCCTGCTGCCGCTCGTCGCTCGACGAACCGGACGGGACGTACAGAGAAACCACGCTGAGATCGCCGAAACGGGCTTCCAGGTAACGCCCTTCCGCATCGAATTCCGCCGAGCCGAAGCCGCGCAGCACCTCGTCGGGTTCGCGCCGAGCGTAGAGCGCCACGCCGCTGTAGCCCTTGCGCTCCGCATCTTCGTAGAAGCAATGGTAGCGCCGGGGCCTGAACACCGAATCTCCTAGCTGATGCACCTGGGCCTTGGTTTCCTGGATGCAAACGACGTCGGCCTCCTGTCGTGACAGCCAGTCGAAGAATCCCTTTCCGGGCGGCCGCCCGGATGCCGTNNCGTGCGGCAGAGCGTATGCCGTTCGCGTTCAGAGTGACGATTCGCATGCTCGAGGAGGAGGAACTGCCTTGCCCGACACAGGGTGTGCGATACTCTACCAGAAGCAGCCGGTGGGATATCCGCAAGACTTTCCATGCGCGCGTACAAATCCGAATTCATCGAACTTGCTCTCGAGATTGGCGTGCTCAAATTCGGACAATTCCAGCTCAAGTCCGGGCGCGTCAGCCCTTACTTTTTCAATTCGGGACTGTTCAACACCGGTTATGCGGCGGCGAAGCTCGGACGCTATTACGCCTCGGCAGTCGAGGATTCGGGAATCGAGTTCGACATGCTGTTCGGGGCCGCCTACAAGGGCATCCCGCTGGCCGCCCTCACCGCCGCCGCGTTGGCCGAGCACCACGATCACGACGTGCCGTATTGCTTCAACCGAAAGGAAGCGAAGGATCACGGCGAGGGCGGCAACATCGTGGGCGCGCCCATCGAGGGGCGGGTCTTGATCCTCGACGATGTGATCACGGCTGGAACGGCGATTCGGGAGTCAATCCTGTTGATTCGCGAGGCCCACGGCGAGCCCGCCGGGGTTCTGATCGCGCTCGACCGTCAGGAGACGGGGCGCGGCGAGCGTTCCGCTGTCCAGGAGGTCCAGGCCACGTTCGGCTTACCGGTCAGGAGCATCGTGTCGCTGGACGACCTCATCGAGCATCTGGAAACCAGCGCAGAGCATAGCGAATATCTGCCGCAGATTACGGAATACCGGCGTCGTTACGGGGTCTGACCAGCTCTCGGTATTATGTTCGTAAGGAGAAGCAGTTCACTGTTTTCTGCGCTGCCATACAGTAATAATGCCAGTCGTTCGAATCGATCGATGTCAAGGGAATGCGCAATGGCCAGGCGCAAGACGTTCGCCATTATCTGCCTGACAATGGGCTTTGCATCCGGCGCCGCATCAGCGGCCGACAGGATGTATCGCTGGGTCGATGAAAACGGTGTCGTGCATTTCGGCGACCGTGTACCCCCTCAGTACGCGAAGGTCGACCGGCAGGTACTGAACGAGAGCGGCGTGCAGGTCGAAGCCGTGGAAGGCGCGAAGACCGACGAAGAGCTGGCCGCCGAAGAGCGCGAAGCAGCCAAGCAGGCCACCGCCCAAACAGAAGCCGCTGCGGCCGAAGAGCGTGACCAGATCCTGATCACCACTTATGCGTCGGTGGAAGAGATCGAAGCCCTGCGCGACCGGCGCATGGAGCTGGTCGGCGGGCAGATCCGCGTGACCGAGCTTTATCTGGAAGATCTGCGTGACAAGCTCGCCAGATTGCAGGAAGAGGCGGAACGCTTCCGCCCCTACAGCTCGGAACCGGACGCGCGCCACATGCCGGATAACCTCGCCCGGGAAATGTCGGAAACGCTGGATTCCATCATCCTGTACGAACAGACTCTGACCGAGTCACGCACGCAGCAGGACGAGATGGTGGCCAAATTTGCCGCTGACATTGACCGCTTCAAGGAGCTAAAGGGCCTGGAGTGACCTCTCATCGGGCCGCGATCAGTGGCCCGTGTGACCGAATCCACCCGCGCCCCGCTTGCTCTCCGAGAACTCCTCGACGATTTCGAACTCGGCCTGCACGACCGGCACGAATACCATCTGCGCCAGCCTGAGACCCGGCTCGATGACGAAGGTATCCCGTCCGCGATTCCAGCAGGACACGAAGACCTGCCCCTGGTAGTCGGAATCGATCAGGCCCACAAGATTACCCAGCACGATGCCGTGCTTGTGCCCGAGGCCGGAGCGAGGCAGGATCATGGCCGCCAGCGACGGGTCGGCGATGTGCACCGCCAGGCCGGTTGGTATCAGCTCGGTCTCGCCCGGCTCGAGCGCGACGGCCTGTTCTACGCAGGCACGCAGGTCGATACCAGCCGAGCCGTCGGTCGCATACCGGGGCAGAGGGAAGTCGCTGCCGAGGCGTGTGTCCAGGACTTTCAGCTGGATCGTCTGCCGGGACATGTGGTGCGTCAGGATACGGTAGGTCGGCGAATCGGCGTCGGCGCGCTGATCGTCGCGCGGTAGTGCTCTGCGATCAACTCGATTAGCTGGTGCGCGAGCACGTTCTTGCTGGCTCGTGGTAGCTCTGTGCTGCCGCCGTCCCAGAGCACCAGCGCGCTGTTGTCGTCCTGATCGAAACCGAGATCGGGGCCGACCAGATTGCCGATGATCATATCCAGGTGCTTACCGATCAGCTTGGCTCGGGCATGTTCCTCGAGGCGCTGCGTTTCGGCAGCGAATCCCACCGTGAATGGTCCGGGGTCCAGAGCTGCGATGGCAGCCAGCAGATCGGGAGACTGCACCAGTTCCAGTTCCAGCGTATCGGTCTTCTTCTTGATCTTGTGCAACTGGATCGACGCGGCACGATAGTCGGAGATCGCCGCGGCACCGATATAGATGTCCGCCGCTCTGGCGCGCGCCATTGCAGCCTCGTACATCTGCTCCGATGTCTCCACGTCAATGCGCTCAACGCCGAACGGCGTCGGCAACGCTACGGGACCGGCCACCAGCGACACGCTCGCGCCGGCTTCTGCCGCCGCCGCAGCCACCGCAAATCCCATCTTGCCGGAGCTTCGGTTGCTCACGAAGCGAACCGGATCGATCGGCTCGCGTGTAGGTCCCGCAGTGACGAGCACCGAGACGCCCTGCAGAAGATCGGCGCCCGGCTGTCCCCGGAAGAGCTCATCCACGATCTCCCGCGGTTCCAGCATGCGCCCCGGCCCTTCATCGCCGCAAGCCTGCTCGCCCTCGGCCGGGCCCAAAAAACGAACGCCGCGCTTAGCCAGGATATCGCGGTTCGCCTGAGTGGCGGGGTGCCGCCACATGGCCTGGTTCATCGCCGGCGCGAGAACGAGCCGCGCATCAGTGGCCAGGCACACTGTGGTCAGGAGACTGCCCGCCGATCCGTTTGCCAGCTCCGCCATGATGTTGGCGGTGGCCGGCGCAATGAGGATCAGTTCGGCCCAGCGCGCCAGCTCGATATGCCCCATCGCGGCCTCGGCCCGATCATCCCAAAGATCGCGGCGCACGGAGTGGCCCGACACGGCCTGAAACACGGTTCCCGAAACCAGCCGCGCCGCACTGTCTGTCAGCACGACACGGACATCGGCGCCGCGCTCCCGCAAGCGTCGAACCACATCGGGACTCTTGTAGGCAGCGATGCCGCCCGTGACGCCCAGCAGTACCCTCGTTGCCTTGTTGTCGGCCATTACGACACCCTCGTCGACAGGGTACCGCAATAAGCTGGCCCCCGCAGGGGATTATGCGCGCCTGGCCCAGATATTGGGCTTTTCGGACGCCGCACTCCCCACCAAAATCCGGACATGAAGCCTGGTTCCATTCGCGACTGGCCGCCGGGTGAACGACCCCGGGAGCGCCTCGCGAAAGCCGGCCCGCGAGGGGTCTCGGACGCCGAGCTGCTGGCGGTCATGCTCGGCCGGGGCGCGCCCGGTGTTACGGCCGTCGACCTGGCCCGCGCGCTGCTTCGTCAGTTCGGCGGTATGCGCGGGGTGCTGACTGCCCCGGTGGGCCAACTCGAAACCGTTCGCGGCATCGGCCCCGGCAGATCGGCAATGCTGGTCGCGGTGCGCGAGGCCTGCTGTCGCTGCCTGGAGGAGAGAATCGCGCCCGGTCGACGCATCGGCTCGCCTGAGGACAGCCGAGATTTTCTGCTCGCCCGGCTCCGCGACCGGCCCCATGAGGTGTTCTGCTGCCTGTTCCTCGACAATCGTCATCGGGTACAAGCCTTTGATGAGCTGTTCCGCGGCACCATCGACAACACCACCGTATATCCCCGCGAGGTCGTGAAGCAGGCCCTCGCGCGGAATGCCGCGGCAGTCATTCTGGCGCACAATCACCCTTCAGGGGTGCCGGAACCCAGCGAGGCAGACCGGCTCATCACGCACCGAATCCGCAGCGCGCTGGAACTCATCGATGTGCGCCTGCTGGATCACTTCATCGTCGGCGACGGACACTGCATATCCATGGCTGCCCGCGGGATGGTCTAGCCTTGGCGAGCTTGCCACGCTGCTGCGAGGCTGGTTTAATAGCGGGCCGTTTAGCCGCTACGGCGGCAATAAATGACCGATTTCACGGAAGCTTAGCCATGTCCCGCGTCTGTCAGGTCACCGGAAAACGCCCGACCTCCGGCAACAATGTTTCGCACGCGAATAACAAGACGCGGCGGCGGTTCTTGCCGAATATTCATACCCAACGCTTCTGGCTGGAGAGCGAGAAACGCTACGTGAAGCTGAAGGTGTCGACCAAGGGCATGCGTATCATTGACAAGAAGGGCATCGAGCAGGTCGTAGCGGATCTTCGCGCGCGCGGCGTGAAGCTCTAGCGCGCCGCGGGGCTGACGTAGAACGGGAGTCCGATCATGCGTGACAAGATAAAACTGGTATCCACCGCTGGAACCGGCCATTTCTATANNAAATGGAGGTGCGAAAGTTCGATCCGAAGGCGCGGAAACACGTTATTTATAAGGAAGCGAAGATCAAATAGAAAAACCCGCCGGTTGGCGGGTTTTTCTTTCGCATCAGCTCTAACCAGCGCTAGGCTGCCTGGGGTACATACTCCCGCAGCTTGGCGGCAAACTCCTGCAGAGAGCGAATGCCGCTGGCTTCGGCTCGCGCGCACCACTCGCGCAACTGCGAGACCAGCCGTTCGTTGCTGACGTGCGCCTGCTCCCACAGGTTGATCAGCTGCTGCCGATATTCCAGCACCGTGCGCAGCGCGGCATTGCCATCCATGAGTTCGGAGAGACGTGCCCGGGAGCGCTCGTCGAGCAGCGACGGCCGCCTTATCAACAACCGTCTGGCTCGCCGCAACAGCGCGTCGTCCCGGTTAGCTCGCTTCTCACTGCGCAGCACCGGTAGAGTCACGGTACGAGTGTAATTCCGGAGCACGTGCATGCGATTCTGCAGTACCGCACTGACAGTCTGGAGATCCACCTGGCGCGGGCGTTCGGCCAGGCATGGCGCGGGCGCGACACGCCGCACGTTACACAGCCCCAGAGCCTGAAAAATACGAATGTAAAACCAGCCGATATCGAACTCCCACCAGCGTACCGAGAACTTGGCCGAGGTCGGGAACGCGTGATGATTGTTGTGCAGCTCNNAATCCACACCGCAAGAGGGTAGAGATTCGTGGACGCATCTTCGGTTTCGAAATTCCGATAGCCCTTGGCATGACCGAGACCATTGATCACACCCGCCGCGAACACGGGCATGGTCAACATCTGCAGCGCGAACAAGATGATTCCCGGCACGCCGAACAGCAGCAGATCTATGGCCAGCATGGTATAGATTCCTGCCACGCTCGAGCGGCCGTAAACGTTGCGCTCGACCCAGTCGTCCGGGGTTCCGCGGCCGAATTTGGCCAGCGTGTCCTCCTTTGCAGCCTCTTCTCGATATAGCTCCGATCCTTCCAGCAATACTTTTCGCAAGCCGAAGACTACCGGGCTGTGAGGGTCACCTTCCCGCTCGCACATGGCATGATGCTTTCGATGTACAGCCACCCATTGCCGGGTCACCATGCCGGATGTCAGCCAGATCCAGAGCCTGAAAAAGTGACGCAGCGCCGGGTGAAGGTCGATCGCGCGGTGTGCCTGGTCGCGATGGAGGTACAGTGTCACCGCCATCATGGACACCTGGATCAGCGCCAGCGCTACCATCACGTAGCCCCAGAAGGACAGATCCAGCAGGCCGTACATATATTCGAAAATCAAAGACTCAGCTCCATGAACGAAAAATCGCGCCGCACTATAGCGGATTGGGGGAACGACTCCAAGGACGTAGGTCATTTACCCGGCTCCCTTGTGTCGGAAATGAGACATCGATATGCCTGAACTGCCGGAGGTCGAGACGACGCGCCGCGGCATTGCGCCGCGTCTGGAGGGACAGCGGATCGCGAAGGTGACCGTGCGCGAGAGGCGGCTGCGCTGGCCCGTTCCGGCCGGTCTGGAGAGGAAGCTGCGTGGTCAGACGGTCCGATCGATCGAGCGGCGTGCGAAATACCTGCTGCTGCATACCGACGCCGGTGCCGCACTGATTCATCTCGGCATGACCGGCAGCCTGAGGCTGGTCATCGATCAGGCGCCGCCGGACAAGCACGACCACTTCGACATCGCGATGGACTCCGGCGTGATACTGAGATTCAACGACGCCAGGCGGTTTGGCTCGTTCCTCTGGGGAGGCGCCGAGCCGTCAGCGCACCCGTTGCTGGCCAAACTCGGGCCGGAGCCGCTGTCTGAGATGTTCAACGGCGACTATTTGTATCGGGTGAGCCGGGGCCGGCGCATCGCGATCAAGCCACTCTTGATGAACGCCCACGTCGTGGTTGGCGTGGGCAACATCTATGCGAGTGAGGCCTTATTCCGGGCCGGCATTCATCCGAAGCGAGCCGCCGGCCGTATCTCGAAGCAGCGAATGGAGAAGCTGGCCCTTGCGGTCCAGGACGTGCTTGCCCAATCGATTCGCGCGGGTGGCACGACGCTGCGAGACTTTTACGGCGGCGACGGGAGACCGGGCTATTTTCGTCAGGAGCTTCTCGTGTACGGGCGCGACGGAGAGCCCTGCATCCGATGTTCGGCGCCCGTTCGCGTGGCGGTGCTCGGTCAACGCTCGACTTTTTACTGCATCAGCTGCCAGCGCTAGCGATGCGCGTTCAGTAGACGCGGCCCTCCGTGCCGCCGCGCGGATCGCTGGCCGCGTCCACCTGTCCGGTGGCGTAGTCCCAGGTCACCACATTCATGTTGCCGAACGCGCGCCCGGTCTCGCGCAGGCGGTGACCCATTTGTTCCAGTTTAACGAGCTCTTCCTCGGTGAACGCGCCGGGTTCGTAACTGACCGTGTCCGGATAGTACTGGTGGTGAAAACGCTTGAAACTCACCATCTCGGTAGCGTCAGCTCCATCGATCCAGGCGAGGGTCCCCAGCATCACCATCGTGATGATGCGGCTGCCGCCTGGCGTGCCGAGAATCGCGACGCCGCGGTCTGATTCCAAGAAGGTTGGGGACATGCTCGACAGCATGCGTTTGCGAGGTGCAATTGCATTGGCCTCGGCGCCGACCAGCTCGAAACCGTTCGGCACCCCGGGCTTGACGGCGAAATCATCCATCTCGTTGTTCAGAATCACGCCGGTCCCCGGCGCCATGAACCCCGAACCAAACCAGGCATTGATCGACTGGGTTCCCGCCACGCGGTTGCCATCCGCATCGATGATGGAAAAGTGGGTGGTATCCGTGGCCTTGGCGCCTTCAGGCCAGATACCGGGCAATGCCGCACTGGGTGTCGCGCGGTCCAGACGCATCGAGACGCGCTGCCCCGCTGCGTAGTATGGATGCAGCAACGTGTCGACGGGAACATCCACGAAGTCGGGATCTCCCAGGTATTGCGCGCGATCCCGGTAAGCGCGGCGCATAGCCTCTATCAACAAGTGTTTTTCGGTTGCGCCGTCGGCACCGCCGAGCTCGAACCCGGCGAGTATGTTCAACATGTTTGCGATCGCGATGCC
>JABAOE010001781.1_pt5 | contig 16393 bp, 16 predicted proteins | sample 7062141 | NCBI WGS metagenome assembly JABAOE01 (sample SAMN14538627, study PRJNA623070) | marine sediment metagenome | biome: marine biome [ENVO:00000428]; feature: marine pelagic biome [ENVO:01000023]; material: deep marine sediment [ENVO:00002113] | place: India: Gulf of Khambhat ... | reverse complement strand
CGTCAGGCGGTCACGATCGTCGGATATCGTTTTCTTGGGGAGCGTGCTTGTTTGGCGTACCATGCGCGTGCGTTTTCGAGAGGCAATCGAGTGAGTTTATCAGTTTCAGAAAGAATGGGCCGCGTCATGCCCTCTGCGACCAGTGCCGTGCTTGGCCTGGCGGCACAGTTGAAAGAAGCCGGCCGTGACGTCATCAGCCTGGGCGCCGGCGAACCCGACTTCGATACGCCGCCGCATATCAAGCAGGCGGCGATCGAGGCCATCAACGCCGGAGAGACCAAGTACACGGCCATCGACGGCACCAGCCAGCTCAAGGCGGCGATCCAGCGCAAGTTCGAACGTGACAACGGGCTCAGCTACGAGCCCGATCAGATCCTGGTGTCCTGCGGCGCCAAGCACACCCTGTTCAATGCCTGCATGGGAATCCTGAGCCAGGGCGACGAGGCCATCATCCCGGCGCCCTACTGGGTGTCATATCCCGACATGGTAAGAGTCGCCGAAGCGGTTCCGGTCATCATAGAGACCGGCATCGACAGCGACTTCAAAGTCACACCGGAACAACTCGAGGCGAATATCACTGACAAGACACGGGTGCTGTTCCTGAACAGCCCGTCCAATCCGAGCGGCAGCTGTTACTCGCGCGAGGAACTGGCCGCACTCGGAAACGTTCTGCAAAAGCACCCGCAGGTCGTGATCCTCGCCGACGACATTTACGAGCACATCCACTGGGCCGCGGCGCCGTTCTGCAGCATCGCAGCCGCCTGCCCCGAACTCTACGATCAGGTCGTCACGATCAACGGTGTCTCGAAATGCTACGCGATGACCGGCTGGCGGATCGGCTATGCCGGCGGTCCGAGGGAGGTCATCAAGGCGATGAACACGATCCAGAGCCAGATTACCTCGAACCCCTGCAGCATCTCGCAGGTCGCGGCCGCGACGGCCCTCGATGGCGATCAGTCCTGTGTCAAAGAAATGGCTGCCGCGTATAAAGCGAGGAGCGACTACATCGTCAAGGCACTCAACGAGACCCCTGGCTTTGAATGCCGTGAGGGCGAAGGTGCGTTTTACGCCTTTCCCCGCGTCACCGGGGCGATGGAGGCCAAAGGCCTGGCCAGTGATGCCGACCTCGTGGAATTTCTACTCACGGAGGCGGACGTCGTTTTGGTCCCCGGAACGCCCTTCGGTGCGCCGGGCTACGTACGGCTATCCTTCGCCTGCTCCATCGGCGAACTCGAAGACGCCGTGGCCAGGATACGCAAGGCACTTGCTTGACTTGGGGTTGGGGCTGGCTCAGAATGCCGCCCCGCGCGACAATGAGCACCAAATACTTCCCCGGTAGCTCAGTTGGTAGAGCGGTTGACTGTTAATCAATTGGTCGCTGGTTCGAGTCCGGCCCGGGGAGCCAATCTGAAAGCCCCATTTTTTGGGGCTTTTTTGTGCGTGAGTGGTTTGTGATTACCAGCGCGAATATCGTGTCTGTCTAACCATATGTCTAACTCAGGCCCCTTCGCGTGGGCGGGGTAGACGCGCCTGAAAGCCTCGTGATGCGTGTCCCTCCGCTTCTTGCGGTCGCTGCACTTGGGTCGCTGGCGTGGCGCCTGCTGAGCACGGATACGCAACTAAGCCACTATTCGCTCTGGTGGTGATCTTCAAAACCCTCCAAATCCATTGGCTGCGGGTTCTCAGCCATCCGATTCCGCCGCAACGCGGTGCGCCTACTCGCGCTCATCATGATGTCACCCCACGGCGTTTGGCTCGTCGTCGCCTCCCTCAACATCATGAATCCGTACCGATCGCGTCCAACAGAGTACCCACGTCGTTGTGTTTCAATCCCACTCGGCGGGTTCCGGCAATCCCGTCGTACCTTCCATGTCAGCGAGAATTTGCGAGAGCACGCCAGGCGAATCGTTCTGCTGATGCTCCGGAAGGTATCGAGCAACAACCTTCCAGTGACGATCAGCAATCGCTGCCTCCATCGCAAAACGATCCTTCACATCTTGGTTGATTTCCCCGTCAGCCAGCGCGCGCATATTCGCCAGTGCGTTGGCCTGAGATCGGGGGCCAGATTTCTTCAGACTGGAGGAGTTAATTTGTCAGTACCTTGGGGCACGAACTCATGCCGGCCTTTCCTGTGGCCTCAACGTTGCCAAGGCCACCACGCTGATCAGCGCGAGCACCGCCAGGTACAACGCTGGCGAAGCGATGTTGCCGGTCACCTTGATCAGCCAGGTGGCTACCATGGGCGCGGTGCCGCCAAACAGGGCCAGCGTGATATTGTAGCTCAGGCCGATCGCGGTGTAGCGGTTGTTCACTGGAAAGCATTCCACCATGAAGGCGGGCAGTGGCCCCTGGATCATGCCTAGTAGAACGGCCAGGCCCGTCTGAATCAGCAGCGCCTGGATCATCACGCCGTGATCGATGACCAGGAACAATGGATAAATGCTGACGCCCATAATCACGGTCGCCCACAGCATCACCGGTTTTCTGCCAAAGCGATCCGACAGGTGACCACCGAGTGGAATCATCAACAGCAGCAGCGCCATGGTCGCGGTGTTGATCATCAGCGCATGCGCCACCGGCGGCTGCACGATCTTGGTCAGATAAGTGGGTATCCAGACGAACAGCAGGTAAAAACTGGTCGCAAACAGCAGGATGCTGGTGGACAGGTGCAGTACCCGCAGCGGCATTTGCCGAAGCACCTCGCGCAGCGGGTTGCTCTGCGTGGCGCCGCTTTCGGCAGCGGCCTTAAACTCAGGAGATTCCACCAGCGACCGTCGCAGCCAGCTGCCCAGCGCGAACATGACCACGCCCAGCAGGAACGGCACGCGCCAGCCCCAGTCGCTCATGGCCTCATCTCCGACTAGGCTGCCGACCACGCTGGCCACCAGTGAACCCAGTAGGATGCCGGCCACGCCACCGCAGACCGACCAGCTGCCCACCAGACCGCGATGCTTGGGAGGCGCTGTCTCCACCAGGTAGGACATCGAGCCGATCAGTTCGCCGCCCACGGATAAGCCCTGAATGAGGCGCAGTAGCACAAGCAGCGCGGCCGCCGCCGCGCCGACCTGGTCGTGCACTGGAAGTAGCCCCACCAGCACGGTGGGGACCGCCATCATCGCGATGGACAGCCGCAATGCTTTTATGCGGCCCAGGCGATCGCCGATGTAGCCAAAGATGACGCCGCCGATGGGGCGCATCAGGTAACCCGCCGCGAAAATGCCATACGTATTGATCAGGCCAGAAAGCGTATCAGCCTGCGGAAAAAACAGCGGCGCCATGACGGGGGCGAGAAAGCCGTAGACGGCGAAGTCGTACCACTCCAGGACATTACCGACACTGCCTGCAAAGGCCTGCTGTCGGGGTGAAACAGCGACGGTACTGGAAGCCATGGCCTGGCCCTCGGCTCGGGTCGTCCCCAGAGATTACCCGCGGCGGGCTGTACTTACAACTTACGGATAGGAATTATAAAAGGGGTATTCGGTCTGCCGATGCGATACGCAATGCAGTGGTTAGATGGCGGAATCTTTTTGGCTCTGTGCGGGTGGATGATAATAGCCAGCGCAGCTTCCTTGAATGCACGCTACGTTCGTGAGTGGCTCGCCGCTCTGGTGGTCGGCAAGGTTGTTGAATACGATCCGAGTGGCCAGGCATACACGTTGCCTGCCGAGCACGCCGCGTCGCTGTGCGACTCGGTCGGCGAAGAACACTTCAACTTCGCTGGGTTGAGCCAGTTTGTTCCGATGCTTAGCCGGATCGAAAATCAGATCACCGGCTGCTTTGAGAACGGTGGTGGCGTCCCGTATTTACCCCAGTAGCCACCCCCGGCTCGTTCGTAGGGTTCTTGGGGAGCGGTTCCCTCCCAAGGGGCGCTGCGTCTACGCCTGGATTGTCTCAAAAACCGAACGAACTTCCGGCGGTGGTGCGACACAAAGAGTTCGATATGCGTCCACGAAGGGGAGCCAAACACCTAAAGGCCCCTGGATAGGGGCCTTTTTCGTTTGAGCCCCTTTAATATAGTGCCGTCCTAGCACGCACAGAGCTTGGGCATGAGGATGGGTTTACCTGACTTTGGGCGCATCGTTAAGTAGCTCATGCTTTAGCGCCTTCTCATCGCTTAGCAGCTTATGCTTTAGTGCCTCTACTACGGCTGCCGCGACCTCATCCTGGGTTTTGAACACGTTTTCCGGTATCTCATCGTAAGTTGCGGCCCAGAGTTGCCTGTCAGACGCCACATTGGTTAACCGCACACTAATGCGCAACTGCTCACCAGACTTGCGTACAGAACCTTCGAGAACATATATGGCATTCAGCTTGACTGCCATCGCTGAAACATCCCGGTTCTGCCCTGTTAATGAGGTAGCGGATGCCCGCGAGGTAACCTCTATTTCAGAAATTTTTGAGAGCTCGTTGCGGATATTGTCCGAAATCGCGCTGGTGAAATTTTCGATGCTGGAGTCATCAGTCGCATTCACGAACGGCAGGACCGCGATCGAATTCTCGGACGGAGTCACTGCTCTGACGGTCACGGTGTACCGTTCCGGCTCCAATACCAGCCGATCAAGTATCAATAATCCAACCCCCAGGAAAAGCAGGATAAGAGAAATTGGGATCCAGGTATTTTGAATTAATTGACCAACAGATTTTTTGTCCGCCAATGGTTTTAGCCTGGCGGCCAGTCGATAGCCGATCTTTGGAATTGTCTCGATGAACTGCGAATTTCCACGCTCGTCCGAAAGGATACTCCGCAGCTCCGAAATACAACGGGTGAGTGACACGTCTCCGGAGTATGTATGAGGCCAAACCTTGTCGAGTAATTCTTCCCTTTTGACGACCTGGCCCGGCTGAGTCGCCAAAAAGACGAGCACCTGCATTGCTTTGGGTTCTATATGGCGTTCGCCGTCCGGTCCGATGAGGAGACCTCGCAGCGGCCAGATCTCCCAGTCTTTTAGCCGGAACCCCTTATTGAGGTCTTCCTCCATCCCTCCGGACCGTGGGGATTGATATAGAAACTCACCACTACAAATTACCCCTAACACCCAAAGCTTGCGCCAGTCAATACGTATTTATCCAAGACTTATGAAAATCATTCGAAAAATTCAACAAATTCCTAAGGACTTCCGATGGCCGTCACTTGATTATTCACTCCGTTCCAAAACTACTGGAACTGAGGAGGCCCAATGGAGACCGGATCAACAATGTTGAAGGCGCTGATAGCGGCAATTGTCATAATGGCTTTGGGCACGCCGGTAACTCTATCAGCAGACGATCAAAGTGCAGTAAAGGGCAAAACGGTAAAAGTGACGTACGCGGACTTGAACCTGCAAAAGCAGGAGGGCGCAAAGATTTTGTATCGACGCCTGGAGCGAGCGTCAAAGCAAGTCTGCGAGTTAAGCAAAAAGTACCAGGGAATCCCGGGTCACATGAGGAATGCGCGGCAATGCTACAAGTTGACGCTAACGGACGCTGTGGAAGAGATTGATAACGAGCTTCTAACACAAATCCACAACAACTAGTTCTCGATACCTCAAGTTTGGAGTCATTCCAGGAAAGTTAAACGACACTATGGTTGCGTGAATCGAGTTAAGGAAAACGCGCACTGGCCGATCCACAATTTGAATCTCCGGATCGGCCAGCCTTTTTCTTTCAGCAGCTATTAGCGCCTTGCGTCGGAATGCGCCCATCATTGTTATATGTCGTATCAGGCTTTCATAGCATTCGTCGTGAAAGCTTTTATTGCTTCTATTTGTGAAACCGGTCTCAGGTGACACCGATTTCCCCTTGTTAGGCTCCCAATCATCAATTCGGGCTACCGCAGTGGCTCGAACCGTTAGTGGCCACTGGGAGAAACGATGATGATTGGTCCTTTCATGAAACGAGCAGGTACGCTGGTTGTGGCAATCTGCCTTGCCACCCTGCCCGTGCTGCAAACCGCACAGGCAGCCATTATTCAGACCGATGCGGCAATCGAGATGATCGAGCGCCAGCATCAGATCGACCGCATCAATGACGTACTGGCACGTGATTCAGTGCGTGAGATACTGATTAAAGCGGGCGTCGACCCGCTTGACGCAAGCGCCAGGGTGCAGTCACTGACGGCCGAAGAACTGCAGACACTCGAACAAAAACTCGGTGAACTTCCAGCGGGCGGTACCGGCGTTATCGAGGTAGTCGGCATCGTCGCGATCGTCCTGATTGTTTTGGAACTGCTGAACGTCACGAATTTCTTTACGGAGTTCTAGATCCGATTTCGTGTTCGGCGCGTGGCAACAATCGGGGATTGTTATCGGCGTTCTCACGCTGCTCTCAGGCTGCGCCGGAAATGTCGGCAACATGCTGGCCGGTCTTGAAAATCAATCGCAAAGCGTGGAACTGACCGATGTGCCGTTTCATCCGCAGGTGACCGATCAGTGCGGGCCAGCAGCACTGGCAACGATCCTTAACAGTGCGGATGTCCCGGTAAGTCCCGAAGAACTGAGGTCTCAGGTCTATATTCCCGGTCGCGAAGGTTCGTTGCAGATCGAGTTACTGGCCGCGACCCGGCATCACGGCCGCATCCCTTACATCATCAGCCCCCATGTCAATTCAATATTGGCGGAACTACACGCCGGACGCCCCGTGCTGCTCCTGCAGAACCTGGGACCGAAGCTGATGCCCACCTGGCACTACGCTGTCGTCACTGGTTACCTGCCCGCCGAACGACGATTCGTGCTGCGTTCGGGCGACAGGCAGCGGTTGCTTATGAGCGCGGGGAAACTCATTCGCACCTGGCAACGCGCGGATAGCTGGGCCATCGTCGCGCTGCAGCCGGGCTCGCTCCCGGCCAACGTCGTGCCCGAACGGTACCTGCGAGCCGTGGCTGCTTTCGAGGCCGTTGGCAACAGTGCAGAAGCTGTCTCCGCGTACCGCATAGCAACGCAAGCCTGGCCCGATAACGACCTGGCCTGGCTCGGTCTCGGCAACACCTTGTATGCCAATGGCGCATTGCCATCTGCGCGAAGCGCGTATCAGAAGGTCCTGGAGATTGTGCCCGAACACACGATCGCCATGAATAATCTGTCGCAGGTGTACGCGGAAATGGGATGTCGTGATGACGCCCTCAAGACCATTAACATGGCTCTTTCGGCAGTGGACGCCGGCGATCCACTGCACCGGCATCTGAGTCTTACGGCGGAACAGGTCAAACAGAGCACTCCGGCATCTCGCTGCCTTTAGGGATCGACGCAGATCTCCTGAAAATCCATTCGAGTTAATGTCGCTCGTTGTTCGCCAACGCCATCTATGACTGGCCGCATCCGCTTCCATATTATGCAATAGAATCAATGCGTTAGAAGAGGGTCGCGGGGCCAGCAAAAAGGTCTTCAGAGATCTCACCAAGATCTGAGAAAAATAAAAGATCGATAACGAGCTGTTGATGCAGATTTACAATGACGAGAAGTGAAAATTTCGGGGGCGCCGGTCTCCGGTATCGGGAAACCCAACGTTACGATGATTAGACGCCGCTGATGACTTCTGCGATCTGCGGGTACTCTTTTAATTTCATCATTGAATTCGGCTATTGATTTTATTGAGCAATATCGTCCGGCAGTGCAGGAAATTTGATCTTAGTTTTATTACACTCTTTTTGTCATTCATACGAAAAAGAATAACTCCATGAACGAATTCTCCCGCCGTCAGTTCCTTGGCGCCTCCGCCGCCGCTGTTGTAGCACTACCCAAGCTCGGATTTTCCGCTTCCGGCTTTTACGAGTACCTCGACTACGATGCGCTCGGGCTTGCCGAGCTGGTCCGCCGCAAGGAAGTTTCAGCCGTCGAACTACTCGACGCCGCTATCGCCCGCATCGATGGGATCGATCCGGAACTCAACGCCGTCGTCACGAAAATGTACGACGAGGCACGCGCGACGATCGAGAACGGCATTCCCGACGGGCCGTTCGCGGGCGTGCCTTTTCTCCTCAAGGATCTCGGCGCGATTTACCAAGGCGTGCGGACCACTTTCGGTTCGCGGCTTTTCGATCAATATCTCCCCGATTACGACGACGAACTCGTCCGGCGGTACAAGGGGGCGGGCCTGGTCACGCTGGGGCGCACGAATACCCCGGAGTTCGGGCTTAATGCATCGACAGAATCCGTATTGCTAGGCCCCTGCCGCAACCCCTGGGACACGACGCGGTCCAGCGGTGGCTCCAGTGGTGGTGCGGCCGCGGCGGTCGCTGCGAGAATGGTGCCGCTTGCCCATGCCAGTGACGGCGGCGGCTCGATTCGTATTCCGAGTTCTTGCTGCGGTGTGTTTGGCATGAAGCCGTCGCGTGGACGCCAACCGAATGGTCCAGATGCCGGTGAGCAGTGGGAAGGATTTGCGACGGACCATGCGGTGTCGCTTTCGGTACGGGACAATGCGGCCCTGCTCGACGCGACATCGGCACCTGAAACAGGGGCGCCGTACGGCATCCCTGCTCCGGCAAGGCCGTTCCTCGAGGAAGTTACCTCGAGTCCGGGCAAGCTGCGCATCGCGATGTTTACGCATGGTGCCGCCGATGAGACTCATCCCGACTGCGTCGCCGCGGTACAGGATGTTGCAAGGCTCTGTGAAGAGCTGGGGCACGACGTCATCGAAGACGCGCCGGCGATCGATTATGACAGCGTCAAGTTGGCATTCAGCCTGATCGTAGAATCGCACACGGCTGCGATGCTGGATCAGTTTTCTGAGAATCTTGGCAGAAATGTCGTGCGGGAATTGGTCGAGCCCGTGACATTGGGTTGGGCCCAGGGTGGCTGGAAGGCATCCGCAGCCGACTTTGCGCGCACCAAATCCATTATCAACGCCACCACGCGCCGGGTCGCCGAGTTCCTGACATGGTATGACGTTATATTGACGCCAACGCTCGGTGCGCCGCCACCGAAGCTCGGTTACCTGGACACCGTAAATCTGAAGTTTGCGGAATTTTATCAGCGCATATTCGACTTTTTGCCGTTCACCTGGTTGCACAATCTGACCGGCCTTCCCGCAATGTCAGTGCCCCTTCATTGGAATAACGACGGTTTACCGATCGGGGTGCAGTTTGCTGGCGGCTACGCCGATGAGGCTACCCTTTACAGGCTCGCCGGCCAGCTGGAAGAGGCGCGGCCGTGGCGCGACAAGGTTCCCCAAATCGGCCTCTAGGTAAATCGCCGCGCCGCTTGTAATCAGTTCAAAGGCGGTGCCGCAGCACTGGCCTGCGTAGTGGCTTCCCGCCCGGCGGACGCAGAAGGTACCGGATAGTCAGCTAATTGGACTTTCTCACAGCCCGCTACCTGCTCATCCGTGTAATGGACCTGGCCGGTCTCATCGACATAGGTGTAGATGTCGGTATCAGGAACACCCGCGACGCTCAGAAATGCAGCCAACGTCAGCGCTCGAATAAACGTTGCTCTATCTCCGGCAGATCGAGCGAGTTATCTGTGCTTGTGGCCTTCAGTCAGTCGCTCGCCGCACCCGGGAGGCATCGTCATGGATTTGCGCCCGACGATGTACAGGTAATTACCGAGTCATGGCTCGGCTCGATGCGCAAGCGAGTCTGCATTGGTCCTGACAATTGCGGGCGGCTATTCGGCTAGCCCACGAATTCTTCCCACGCAATCCATGCGAAGAAGCCGAGGATGATCATAAGCACCATGTCCGTTTTTCGACGGTTCTTGAACTTCTCGCCGACCCAGTCGGCACGGCTATTCATGATAAGGAGTCCCACGGTAATCAGCGGAATGAACGCCGCGCCGATAACGGCGTACAGTTTCTGGATCTCCTGGAAACTGACGACCAGGCCCAGCATCGGAATAATGCCGATCGCGAACAGGTAGCCGCGATACGGCCGCGATGTGGTATCTACCCCTTGCGCTTTCTCAATGTTCTCGTCTTGCGAGTGTCGCAGTCTCAGCAAAGTCCAGGCATCCGCGAAAATATAAGGAACCGCTTGCCATACACCGAGAAGGCTGCTGAATACGGCGCCAGCCGCACCAACCAGGAACATCCATTTGCCGAACGGACCGAGCGGAACTTCGAGTTGCCGCGCCAGGCTTACGATCAGGGTCGCACCACCACCTTCGATTTCGATGTTATTCCCGATGATGATCATCGCCACACCGAAGACGGCAGTCATCGCGTAAGCGACACCGAGGTCGATGCGGCAAGTGCCAAGGTGCTCTATCCCGGTTCGACCCTCCTCGCGAATCCAGTATCCGTAACAAAGAACCGTAACCGTGCCGCCGACGCCGCCGATCAGCGCGACTGTCCATGTCCGACCAATGCCCTCAAAGTCAGGGATCGCAGGTACGAGGAGCCCGCGAAGGACTTCGCCCGTTCCGGGCCAAAGCATTGCTGCAGTCACAACGACCGTGATGAACATGATGCCGATACAGGCACTCATGACTTTCTCGAACAGCGCATAGCCGCCCTTGTAAGCAAGCGTCATGCCGACGATGCTCGCGAAAATACCGAACCCGACTTTGCCATTGTCAGCGTTATCGAACAGAGGAATCATCGCGTGCAGAGTCACGCCGCAAGCGGACATCAGGGCAGACGCGACGAAGAAAGACCAGATCAGCAAGTATGGGAGAAACAACCAACCGAAAATCCGACCGAATTTATCGACCGCGCCTTCGATGAGCGTTTTGCCGGTCGCCAGTTGCCAGCGGGCCAGACCTTCGTTGACAACAAACTTCAAGAACGCGCCGAGTACCGCTGCCCACAGAATGCCGTTGCCGAGCAGGCTTCCGGCAAAGCTGGCTGTGGCCAGATCACCGGCGCCGACGCCGGTTGCCGCCACCAGGATGCCGGGAATTATGATGGCGAACAGGCCGAGCTTGTGGCTGTGCTGGGATTGGTCAGTCATTGCACTCGGATCGCGCGCCCAGGCCGCGTGTCGGGTACGAGTTCGCCCTCGCTGACGACTACTACACCGTTCACCAGCACGTACTCGATGCCATCTGACGGAATCGTCGGCTCCATGTAGGTCGCGCGATCAATCACGGTGGTCGCGTCAAAAATGGTGATATCGGCGTCCGCGCCTGCCTGGATGCGCCCTTTGAGTAACATCGCCGGCACATAATCCTGAAGTCGCTGCGCCGGCGCGATCGTCATGCGGCGCAGCGCGTCCATGAGCGTTAGCACGCCCTCCTCGCGCACGTATTTTCCGAGTACCCTCGAAAATGTTCCGCTCGTTCGTGGATGACCTCGACCGTCGTTTATCATGCCGTCGCTGGCGATCATTGTCAGTGGATTTGCGACAGCAGCACGCGTCATCTCTTCCGTGCGTACGTGACTTATCACGAACCCACCCTGCTCGCGGTAGCGTGGAAAACTCCTGCGCGTGAGTCGCTCACCAGTCAACGCCCACTGGTGATTGCGGAAGTCATCGTCAACCCAGCTCTCCCAATCGTCGAACAGCGCCGACTCTATCGCCGTCATGCTCGCTGCGTAGGGATAGGCTTCCGTGCTTACATCGATGCCAAGGCTTCGGGCCAGTTCGATTTTTTCCAGGAATTCCTTGATCTCGGCGCCTCCGGATGAATTCGCGTGCACGACATGTAGCGATGCGCCGGTTACGGCGGCACTGTCGATTGCCTCCTGCAAGCCGTCCGGACCCTCTTTGACGTGGATGTGCGCCGTGGTGCCGTGATCGGCGACGACGCGGAGCATGGTTTCGAATTCCGAGGTGCTCGCCGCCGGTGTATAAGCGAGCCCGAAGCCGACCGCTACCGCCCCTTCCCGGAGGCCATCCTCGAGCCGTCTTTTCATCCTGTTGATCTGGTCCAGGGATGCAGCCTCGTTGTTAGCGGGGCCACTCGGGAGAAAATTGCCTTTGTCTCCCATGACACTCATGCGCACCGGGATGTGGCCTGTGGAAACGCCGTAGTTGACGATTTGCCCGATGACGCGCTCCTCGTACCAGCCGGACACGTCAGCGGTTCCCAGCTCTAGCTCGAGGGCGCTCGTAACGCCGTCCTGGACCACGAGCGCGTAGTTCTCTTCGGTCTGACCGTGCACATGCAGATCGACAAAGCCTGGCGAGACGATCAACCCCTTGGCGTCGATCACCAGGTCGCCCTTCATCCGGCCGCTGCTGACGGCCATTATCCGTCCGTCTCGAATACCTATATTGCGTATCGCATCGAGACCGGAATCGGGGTCGATCACGTGGCCTCGGCGCACGACCACATCGTAATGCTCGGCCGGGCCGCAACCTGACACAGCCAGTAACGCCAAGCCGATTATCCGGTACGGAATCGCCCTAATCATGGTTGGCATCCTCTTTGCGGATTCTCTTGCAAGAATTGATAACGATTTCTTATTCTGGTTCTGGTTTGCCAACCTTAGCACTTGCACAATCGCTTTTGTCAGCGGTGTGAAGCTGAAATCTCAGTCAAATTAGCTGTCTCCCGGGGCGAAGACTGTACCGGCAGAGCGCCGGTACAGTCTCAGGCGCGGACACGCGCAGTTACTTGGTCTTCTTGTCTGCCGGTTTGAAGAGAATATTGGCGCGATTGATCTCGATCGTCCTGGCGCCGATACCCTTGACCAGGGTCAGGTCTTCATAGGTCTTGAACGGACCGTGGGCCTTGCGGTATTCGACAATCGCCTGCGCCTTGGTCAGGCCAACGCCCTGCAGCTCGGCTGAAATCGTTGCCGCGTCCGCCGAGTTGATATTGACGGGACCAGCAACGGCGGCCATCGGGGCCGCTAGCGCAAACAGCAAGATAAACATAAATTTCCTGAAATTTTTCATCTGCCACTCCTTGTTAATTGATGATTGTCCGTGTCTCGCACGCGGGTGGGACAGGCTCATCGCGGAGCTTAGAACGGGCGGCTCCTTTAAGCCGCTGCTAAATGTGCGGAATTCGGGCTGAAATGGGCGACAGGCTAAGGTGCTGGCGTCGTGCGCTGCAGTACGGAATCAAAACGCACGCTCGTGAACGGCCGTTGCGTTTCCCAGTACTTGCAGCTGGGGCATTGCCAGAGCAGTTGCTGGCTGGAAAAACCGCATTCCTTGCACTGATATCTTGGCGTGGTCGATGCGAGCTTGCTTAGCGCAGCCCGCACCTTTTTCAGCGCAGCCGCACGATGCTGGCCGTTGGCATCCTCGATCGTCTGCATATCGATGAAATCCGTCAGCGTCGGCTCGTTCATCATGTAATCTTCGACACAATTGTCGATCACCTTGACACCGTCGATTTGATTGACGATTGCCGTGTAGGCGACGTCGTTCTTGATCTCCGGATGTTTGGCCAACAGGTTTTCGAGGTTGCGTTCGAGCTTGTCGGTAGCATTTTCGCGGTCGTAAATGTCGACCAGTTGCGGCAGGGCTTCCGTAATCAGGTAATTGCTTTCGTCGATGATGCGATGGTAGAGGCGCAGCGCGGTTTTCGTGTCATTGGTGTCGCGCGCAATTCCTGCGCGTGTGAGAGCCCCGCGCATCGTGCGCGGACGACCACTCTGTGCCTTCTTGACGTAGGCTCGGGCTGCCCTGTAATCCTTATTCGCGATCGCTTGTTCGGCGAGTTCGCAATAATAATGAGCGATTTCCAGCTCGAGCGACCTGCCGCTCAGCACCTCGAGCTTCTGCCCAGCGTCGATGGCCTTCTGCCACTCGTGTTCAAGCTCGTAGATACGACACAACTGCTCCAGGGCCTCCACCTGGTAGCGTGAGCCGTTCGCAAGGCGCACGCACACGTTCTCGGCGCGATCGAGCAAGCCCGCTCGAAGATAGTCTTTTGCGAGTGAAAACAGCGCCTGGTCTTTCTGCTCTGCGGCGAGGTCAGGCCGCGCGATGATGTTCTGGTGTATGCGAATGGCCCGATCGACTTCGCCGCGGCGCCGGAAAAGGCTGCCCAACGCGAAGTGGGTCTCGATGGTCTTGTCATCGACGCGGACCATTTTCAGAAAATGCTCGAGCGCCTGATCCGTCTGCTCGTTCAGCAGGAAGTTCAATCCCTTGAGATAGTCGACATTCAGAGGCGGGGGCGCGCCCTCCTCCTCGTCTCTTTCGCCGAACCGGCCGAGCGCCCATCCTGCCGCGGCAAGCAGCAGAAACAATCCGGCGAGGAAAAATGTTGATTCAGTCGGCATCCGCCAGCGGCAGGTTTCTGAGGCTCGAGACCTCGACTTCGGAATTACGCAGCGCGCGACGCAGACGACGGCGCTCATTGGTCAACCTGAAAATAACAACGCTCGTGCAAAGCAAGCCGAATACCCAGCCGATGACAAAGGTCACCGAAAACGCGAGCGGAATGGACGGCTGTATGACGCCGAATGCGAGGTCGAGTGTCACCACCCCGGGATTGCTGTTGGCGAACCAGAGCATGAGGAGGAAAATGACAAGAACGAGGAATCCGATGCCAATGCGCTTCAGCATGGGGCTACTCCGTTGGTATACAGCGTCTGCGACACGCGAAGTTTATGCCTTTCGCGGGAATATGGTAAGCCGCTGCGGGAGGCAGCGGCACTGCATCAGAAGTTCTTGCCTGCCGGGCTAGCTGTTGATGGGGAGATCGCGGCTGGCGTTGACTCTTTCCCTGAGATCCTTGCCGGGCTTGAAATGCGGCACGTATTTGCCGGACAGGGCGACCGCTTCACCGGTTTTCGGGTTTCGGCCGATCCGCGGCGGCCGGAAGTGCAGCGAAAAACTGCCAAAACCACGAATCTCGATCCGCTCGCCGCGCGCGAGGGAATCGCTCATCAGGTCCAACAGGTGCTTGACCGCTAGTTCGACGTCCTTCGCCGGCAAGTGCTTCTGCTTCCTGGCGATCATTTCGATGAGTTCTGATTTTGTCATGACTCGCTTCGCTTATTGTTATGAAGGGTGCCCGCTAAGCTAAGGATTATTAAGGGATTATAGCCCGGACCTCGCGGTCCGGGCCAGTCTTTTTTACTTGGATCCGCCGGAAATCTTCTCCTTGAGGAGTTCGCCGAGCGTGGTACCGGCCGGCGCCTTGTCCGAGTCGGACTTGTAGCTCGACAGGGCCTCGGCTTCCTCGTGGACTTCCTTGGCCTTGATCGACAGCGCCACGGTGCGGTTCTTGCGATCGACGTTGATGAACTTGGCCTCGACCTCCTCGCCCACCTTGATCATGGTGCGCGCGTCCTCGACACGCCCTCTGGCGAGCTCCGAGGCCTTCAAGGTGCCGACCACGCCGTCACCCAGGTCAACCGTCGCGCCGCGCGCGTCAACCTCGGTCACCGTGCCATTGACCACCGAATTCTTCGGATGCTCGGCCAGCCAGGCCGAGAACGGGTCCTTGTCGAGCTGCTTGATGCCCAGCGAGATCCTCTCGCGCTCGGAATCGATCGCCAGCACGCAGGCCTCTATTTCCTGGCCTTTCTTGTAATTGCGGACGGCATCTTCCCCGGGCAGGTCCCAGGAAATGTCGGACAGGTGAACCAGCCCGTCGATGCCGCCATCCAGGCCAATGAAGATGCCGAAATCGGTGATCGACTTGATCTGGCCCTTAACCTTGTCACCGCGATTGACGTTTGCCGAGAACTCGGCCCACGGGTTCGGCTTGCACTGCTTGATGCCTAATGAAATCCGGCGGCGCTCCTCGTCGATCTCGATGACCATGACCTCGACTTCCTCGCCGATCTGCACGATCTTCGCGGGATTGACGTTCTTGTTGGTCCAGTCCATCTCGGAGACGTGGACGAGGCCCTCGACGCCTTCCTCGATTTCGACGAAGCAGCCGTAGTCGGCGATGTTCGTGATCTTGCCAAAGAGCCGCGTGCCCGGCGTGTAGCGGCGCGCCAGGTCATGCCAGGGGTCGTCGCCCAGCTGCTTTATCCCTAACGACACGCGCTGGCGCTCGCGATCGAACTTCAGGATCTTGACGTCGATTTCCTCGCCGACGCTGACCACCTCGGACGGGTGCTTGACCCGCTTCCAGGCCATGTCCGTGATGTGCAGCAGACCGTCTATGCCGCCCAGGTCGACAAACGCCCCATAATCGGTAAGGTTCTTGACGATACCCTTGACCTGGTTGCCCTCCTGCAGGCTTTGCAGCAACTCCTCGCGCTCGGCGCTGTATTCCTGCTCCACCACTGCACGTCTCGAGACAACGACGTTGTTTCGCCGTTGATCGAGCTTGATAACCTTGAATTCCAGTTCCTTGCCTTCGAGATACCCCGGATCGCGTACCGGACGCACGTCGACCAGCGACCCGGGCAGGAATGCGCGGACGTTATCGATCTCGACGGTGAAGCCACCCTTGACCCGACCGTTGATGACGCCCGATACCACCTCGCCTTTCTCGTATGCTTTCTCGAGCTCGGTCCAGGTACGTGCGCGTACGGCTTTTTCACGAGACAGCTTGGTTTCGCCGAATCCGTCTTCGACGGCATCGAGTGCAACCTCGAATTCGTCGCCGATGGA
>JABAOE010012431.1_pt5 | contig 16396 bp, 15 predicted proteins | sample 7062141 | NCBI WGS metagenome assembly JABAOE01 (sample SAMN14538627, study PRJNA623070) | marine sediment metagenome | biome: marine biome [ENVO:00000428]; feature: marine pelagic biome [ENVO:01000023]; material: deep marine sediment [ENVO:00002113] | place: India: Gulf of Khambhat ... | reverse complement strand
GCGGCACAGCCACAAACCTTCGAAGCGAAGCCAGCTCTTAGCGGTACGCAGTCACCATCGGGCGTACCATGACAAGGCGTATGCAAGGGGCGTTCGAGTCGGAGAAGCTGTCCCTTTCGTCCTGGCGCTGACTTGATCGGCAGTGGGTCAGGATAACCACCCGGTTGCCGGTGCGGGCGGCGCATCCGGGTTGGCGATGGCGAGCATGATGGCCGCCAGGTGTGCCTCCAGGCGATGGTTGTAGCGGCCGTAGGCGGCCTTGGCCTTCAGGAGATAGTCCCGGGCAGCTTCCACGCGCCCCTGGCGATACAGACCCCAGCCGTAGGCCTCCAGCAGATCGGCGTTGCCCGGATGCCGGTCCAGTCCCTGTTCCAGCAGCGCCATGCCTTCGGCGAGCTTGCCGGTTTCCACCAGCGTGTAGCCCAGAGCCCAGTAGGCAGTGCTGGCCCCGCCGGCGCCGTCAAAGCCGCGGCGCGCGTAGCTTTCCGCTTGTTCAAAATCACCGATCTCGTAGTAGAACAGACCCACATTGACAGCAAGGTCAGACTCGCTGATGCGGCCTTCCCGACGGGACCAGTCGATGTACTCGTTGATGGCGGCGTTGCCTGCATCAGCATCGCCGGCGCCAAACTGGGCGATGCCCTGACGATAGAGGGTGGAACGCCAGGTGGTCTGTGTACTGCGTCCCGGCTCGGCAGCGGCGATCGCCTGCTCGAATTCCCCCATGCGGTACAACGCCTTGGAGCGGAGGTAATACAGCCATGACGCCTCCCAGCGAGCCGGGTCCTCTACCAGCGCTAAGGCCGCATCCGTCGCTGCCACCGCCGCCTGAAAGTCTTCCACGACCATTTGAGCTGCGGCCAGGTTGTACCAGGCCCAGCGATCACCCGGATCGTGGGCCAGCAAGCTCTTCCAGGCGGCGATCTCGGCGGCCGGTTCACCAACAGCTTGCGCGCCGACCGCTGCCAGCAGCGCTCGTTCGCCTTCATTTAAACCGGAGGCGAGGCGCTCGGCCTGGTCGATCTGCGCCCGGGCCTGGTCCCACCGGGCGAGCTTGGCATAGCCTATCGCGAGCCACAGGCGTGCTGGTGGGAAGTCCTCATGCTCGGCCACGGCCTGCTCCAGCAGCGCTACCGCGTTGGGGAATTCAAAGCGCGTGACGGCCATCTGCAGCAGGTCTTTCCCCTCCGCGTAGCTTTGCGGCACCGGCTGACCCAGATCCAGCAGAGCGATATCCGAGGGGCTGCCGTCGTCGTACTGCAAGGCCAGGTAGCGGCCGCCGGGGGAGAACTGAGCCGTAGAGAATGTGGCCCGGCCGGCAGTTATCCGGGTGAGGGCGCCCGTGCCCAGCTCTAAGGAATAAAGCCCGATCGCGCCGCCTTCCCGGTTGGAATAGACCACGAAACGTTTGCCCAACGGCCCCAGAGACCCGATGAAGGTATCCTGCTGGTCGGTTGCGGCCAGTTCCTGGAGCACCCGGCCGCCCAGATCGGTGATCTGCACGCTGGTGCCCCTCGCGCTGCGCGCCACGTTGATCAGGCGCTCGCCGTCGGGAAGCCAGTCCGGCCCACCGTTCCGCATGGCGGGCTGATGGGTCACCCGGCGCTGGGCNNGACCTCCAGGTTATCGTCCGCGTCCGTGCGGTCGCGCTCTGAATGAAAGGCGATGGATCGACCATCGGGGCTGACGTCCACGTAGCCCTCACCACCGTCGGCCGTCGTCAGGCGGGTGACCGTGCCGCTGGCCAGCTCCAGCTGATAGAGGTTGTACTCGTCACCGTCGCGCTTGGAGCGAAAATACAGCGTGGCGCCGTCTTCAGACCATGCGGGCGGCCCGCCGTCATCGGCCGGATGCGCCGTCAGTCGCTCCACGGCACCGCTTGCCAGGGTCATCAGGTAGAGATCACGGTTGCCGTTGCGCACGGAAGAAAACGCCAGGCGCTCTCCGTCCGGCGAGAATGTGGCATAACCATCCCGGTGGACGCTGCGGGTCAGGTTGGTCATGCGATAGCTGCGCACAGCGATGGCCTCGGTTGCCGCAGGCACATCAGTGGGCTCGGCCCCAGGGGTCATGTCCGGTTCATCCGGCGCACAACCCATCAATAACGCCGGCAGCAGCAGCACATGTTTCCAGCCAGTCTTCATAGTGGGATTGTCGGCGCTTTCCGATCTCCCGGGGCGTTCCGGTCAAGGATGTATGCTAAGCGCGGTGGGTGGCATGCGGCAATTTCAGGACGGTGCCGACAATACGCACCAAGCCCAAGGGCGTGGCGAGGAGACGGCATCGTGTTTGACGCGCGACCGCGGGGCCCGGGCGATCCGCGAGCGGCTGTTGTGCTCTGAGCGCCGCGGGATCGTGACGGCAATCGGCGAACAAGGGAGAGAATGATGCAAAGACGTGAGTTACTGGCTGGCGCCGCCGCTACCGGCCTGGCCGGGCTTGCCGGAACGACCACTCGCGCCGCCCCGGCAGACGCTAGGTCCCTGGACTTCGATGACCCGCGCGATGCGCTGTACGCCGTGCGGAAGATGTCCGGCGACCTGACCGACGGCAAGCAGGTGGTGAGCTGGATGAAGGGCACCGTGTGGTCCATTTTCGACGACGGCGGCGAGATGCAGCCGCTGTTCTATGCGGGTTCCCTGGCCTTCTCGCGGTCGTGGAAAGATACCGATGACAGCTACAAGAACACCTCCAACTTCGTCATCTGCTATCTGGACCTGGAAACGGAAGAGGTGCTGGAGGAGTGGTACAACCCCTGGCTTAAGCGCACCGTGCCGGTGGTGAACTACGCCAGCCGCATTGACACCACCGCCCGGGCGCGCAGCGCCGTTTCCCAACACACCAGCGCGCGGGTGCAGTGGATGGTGGACGGCGACAACGTGATCCGTTGGACCGATGGCCGGATGCGCAAGAAGAACCCTATTACCCCGGATAAGTGGCCGCTGGCCTCCGTGGGCGAGTGGTATACCAAAAATCAGTCCAGCCAGATGATCGCCAGTCTTGCGCAGTTGCAGGATCCCGAACTGACGTCGGTGAATGCCCTCACCATGGGTCAGCGCCACGGGCCCTGGTATCCCTGGATGCAAATGGGTCAGGCGCCTGGCCGCACCTATCGGCGCGATGTGTCTAAGAAGGCGGCCAGTCTGGACGACGTACCAGGTCCCATTCCGGAATATGCGGCCAAGCAATTCCCCCGGTTCATGGCGGCGCCTGAGGCCTGGACCGGCGTCTACATTGATCCAGAGGTGCTGTGGACTCGGGAGCAGCCGCCGGAGGTGCCATCATGACGCGCTGCGGCCAAACTCAAGGCCAGCGATGTTCGATCGACCCGGCCCCAGCCGGGTCGTTTCGGCATCCGCCAGCGAAGCTGCCGGTTACGCGTCGTTCGCCGCGCAGCGGCTGCTTGACCCGTCTTACTGAACCTCTTCGAGCATGAAGTCCAGGGCAGCGAGGATTTCCTCATCCGACAGATCCAGCCGGCCCCCCTTGGGTGGCATGTAGCCCACCTCGCCCTGATAGCCCTCCAGCACATGCACGTTGAGGGTGTCGCGTCCCTGGTCGAGGCGCGTGCCCCACTGATCGCCCGCGCCTAATATGGGCGCGCCACCGACGCCGGTGGCGTGACAGGCCTGGCAGGCTGCGTTGTAGACCTGCGGGCCGGTCATCTTCGCCGCGACGGGCTGGGGCGTGACCACGGCGGGTGCCGCGACTTCATCGCTGGCTTCGCCAGTTAACACGACCCGGCCGATAGGTTCGATGCGCGCCAGAATCTGCTCCGTCATTGCGGCGTCCATCTTTGCGCCGCGGGTATCCGAGGCGATATTGGTGGCGATGATGCCGATGCCGATCGCCAGGCCGATGAGAATCCCCACCACCAGGGTGAAGGTATCGAGAAAACTCCGGTCGGTTGAGGCCACGCGTCTTCCTTAAGTGCGTTCGGGAACGGCTTGCGCTCGGGGACCGGGATTATAGCGGCAACGCAACTTTAAGGGCAGCGATCCAGCAGACGCAGCGCCAGTGCCTCGGACAGGTGAGCGGCGGTGACTCGGGGGGCTTGTTCCAGATCGGCGACGGTGCGCGCAACCCGCATCACCCGAATAAGGGCGCGGGCACTCAACAGCCATCGCTCGGCCGCTTGAATCAGCAGCTGGCGACTCGGCTGGTCCAGCAGCGCTGCGTGTCGCAGCCCATCGCCGTCCAGCATGGCGTTGAGTTGGCCCCGGCTGTGCTGGGCGCGCCGGGCCGCGCCCAGCGCGTCCCACGGCCACGGGGCGCTACCGGCGTCGCTTAGAAGGGTTTGGCTGGGAACCCGCGGCACCTCGACATGGAGATCAAAACGATCCAGCAAGGGCCCTGAGATTCGGGCGCGATAGCGCTCCACCTGAGTCGGGCTGCACAGACAGCGGTCGGTGCCGTCGCCCAGATAACCGCAGGGACAGGGATTCATGGCAGCGACCAGTTGGACGCGTGCTGGGAAGTCGACGTGGCCGCCGGCGCGGGCAATGCGGATGCAACCCGCCTCCAGGGGCTCGCGCAGCGCCTCTAGAGCAGCCCGTTGAAACTCGGGTAGCTCGTCCAGAAACAGCACGCCCCGATGGGCCAGGGACACCTCGCCGGGTCGCGGATGAGCACCCCCGCCGACCAGGGCCGCTGCAGAGGCGCTGTGATGAGGCGCGCGAAAGGGCCGCTGGCGCAGCTTGTCGGCAGATCGGGGCAGACCAGCCACGGAGGCAAGCGCGGCGACTTCCAACGCCTCGTCCCACTCCAGGGGTGGCAGCAGGCTGGGCAACTGGGCGGCAAGCAGGGTCTTACCGCTGCCGGGCGGCCCGAGCATGAGCAGATTGTGGGCGCCGGCGGCGGCGATCGTCAGCGCCCGCTTCGCCCGGACCTGACCCTTGACCGCAACGCGATCCTGCGGCGGGTTTGCCGGCGTTGCCGGGGGCCGTTCCGGCCAGGCTGACAATGGTTGCTCACCGCTGAGATGGCCCACAGCATCCAACAGATGATCGACGGCGTACAGCCTGGCGCGCGGCACCAGCGCCGCCTCGGCGGCGTTGGCCGTGGGCAGGACCAGGCTGCGATCCGCGGCCCGGGCTGCAAGCGCTGCGGGCAGCGCGCCGCGCACCGGCCGGACGGCCCCGGTCAGGCTCAGCTCGCCCAGCCACTCCAGGGCCCCCGCTTCGCCCCGCACCTGGCCCGAGGCAAGCAGCAGGCCGAGGGCAATCGCCAGGTCGAAGCGACCCCCCTCCTTGGGCACGTCAGCCGGTCCCAGATAGGCGGTGACGCGGCTGGGCGGCATGCTGAACCCGGAGTTGGCCAGCGCCGCCCGGACCCGTTCGCGGCTTTCACGCACATTGGTTGCCGGCAGGCCCACGAGGGTGAAACCAGGCAGGCCGCCACAGACGTGGATCTCCACAGAAACCGGATAGGCTTCCAGGCCCATCTGGCCGCGGCTGTGCAGCGTGGCGAGGCCCATCAGCCGGCCGCGGCGGGCCGGCTTAGCTCAGGCGGAATCCTCCCCCGGGGCGCCGGCCTCCAGTTCCGCCAGGCGGGCCTCGAGAGCCTCCAGCTTGGCCCGCGTTCGCGCCAGAACCTGGACCTGGATATCAAACTCCTCGCGGCTGACCAGGTCCAGTCGTTCGATGCCGGACTGCAGCAGGCTTTTGAAGTTTCTTTCCAGATCATCACCGACGGCTTTCAGGCCCTGGGGTACCGCGTCAGCCAGTTGCCGCGCCAGCTCGTCCAGGTTGGGAATGGGATTCTTGTCGGTCACTTCAGCAGCTGATGATCTTGGCGGGAACTCGTCAAAGCCGCCATTCTGCGTCGAAACAGCCGCCCGCGCCAGCGCCCGGCCGCGCGCCGTGGACGTTGGCCGGCCCTGCTGGCTTGACCTGATATCCTGATCTTAAGACGCACTGGGGTGGACAAAGCGAGACGTCAGTCACCGGCCAGGGCGCTGGAAGATGTTAGATTTAAAAAGATTTTGGCCGACCATCTGGGCGCAGCGGGTGTGATGAGAAGCCTTCTATTATTGTGGTTATTGGCTGCGACCCAGGTTGCCGCCACGACGGTTTATCGCAGCGTCGATAAAGAGGGCAACGTGCAATACTCGGACCGGCCGGAGGGCGCTGACACCGAGGAGCTCACCATCCGAATCCAGCGCGCCAGCGCTCCGGCGGCGGCTGCCGCACCCGAGGTGGCCGGGGAGGCGGACGGGAGCGGTGCCAAAGAGGCCGCCGCCGAGCCCGCGGGTCCGACGCCCGAGCAGCTGGCGCAGGAGACGGAACGGCAGGCACAGCGGCGCGCGGAGAACTGTGAGATTGCCCGCGACAGGGCGCAGCGCTTTGCCGTCTCGCATCGGATCTATCGCACCTTGCCCGACGGCGAGCGCGAGTACCTGAGCTCTGAGGAGATCGATGAGGCGCGCGCCAGGGCCGACGCCGACGTTCAGGAATGGTGCGACTAGCCTGATCGCCGGCCCTTGCGCCGCCCACCCTACCTAAAACTTCGCGGCGGTGGGAAAATTGCCTCGCTACCCTGTTGCCGAGGGCGTCATGGGCAACGACTCTGACCGCCAGACCAGCTTTTACCTGCCCGACTTCTGTGCGCCCCGCATGGTGCTTGGGGTGGTGCTGCTGGCAGAGCTGTTGGCGATAGCCTTCACCCTCGCCCGCCCGAACATTGCCGATTGGCTTGGGGAGCTGGCGCGCATTTCCCTGTTCATGCAGTGGCTGGCGCTTACGGGGGCGGCGCTGCTGTGTTATCTGCGCCCGTGGCTGGCCCGCTTTACGGTGCCCGCGGCGTCCGTCCTGACCTTTTTGCTGCTGCTGCTGAACACGGGCCTGATCTCGGAGCTGGCCTACTGGCTGGGCCGGAATCTGGCTAACCGCGGACTGGATGAGGATCTGTTTCCCAGCGAGCACTGGCCCTTTCTGTTGCGCAATCTTGGTATCAGCGCCATCGTCAGCGCGATGTTGCTGCGCTACTTCTTTGTGGCCAACGAGTGGCGGCGCAACGTCCAGGCCGAGGCGCGCGCCCGGATCCACGCGTTGCAGGCGCGCATCCGGCCCCACTTCCTGTTCAACAGCATGAACACGATTGCAGCCCTGACTCGGACGGATCCGCTGCAGGCAGAACAGGCGGTGGAAGATCTGGCGGATCTGTTCCGCGTCACCTTGCGCGACTCCGAAACACCGCTGCGNNCCCTGCGTCTTAAGGAAGAGCTGGAGTTGACGCGCATCTATCAGCGTATTGAGCAGCTCCGTCTGGGTGAGCGGCTCACCGTCGACTGGGACGTGGATGCTTTGCCGGAGCGCGCCCGGATCCCCGCTCTGACCCTGCAGCCGCTGGTGGAAAACGCGATCTATCATGGCGTTGAACCACTGCCGGCGGGAGGCGTGGTGACAATTCAGGGCGCACGCCGCGGCGACGACCTGATGATTCGGGTGACCAACCCGCTGACCGGGCGCGCGGCCAGCACCCGCAGCGGCAATCAGCTGGCTGTGCAGAATATTCGCGACCGACTTAAGCTGGCGTTTGGCGAACGGGGCCGGCTGGATGTGGAACAGACCGAGTCCCGCTATCAGGTCACGTTGAGGTTTCCCTGGGAGGAATGAGCAAGGTGCCGGTCAAGGTTCTGATTGCTGATGACGAGCCTCCGGCGCGCGATCGACTCGCCCATCTGCTCGGCGAGCTGGATGGCTATGAGGTCATTGGACGCTGTGGCAGCGGCCTTGAGGCCCTGGACATGGTGCATTCGCTGGCACCTGACGTGGTGCTGCTGGATGTCCGTATGCCGGGCATGAGCGGACTGGAGGCGGCCCGCCACCTGCTCACCATGCCGCAGCCGCCGGCGGTGATTTTCACCACGGCTTATGACGAGTATGCCCTGGAGGCCTTCGATTCCCAGGCCGTCGGCTATTTGCTCAAGCCCGTGCGGCGCCGTCGGCTGGAGCGCGCTTTGCAGCACGCTGCCAGGCTTTCCCGCGTCGAGCTGCAGCGCCTGGGAGACGCGAAGCTTCCCGAAAGCCGGCGGCAGAACATCAGCGTGCGCGTCCGGGACCAGTTTCGCCTGATTCCGATCCGGGAAATCGTCTTTTTCCGGGCAGAGCAGAAATACGTCACCGTGGTTCATCGCGGCGGCGAAGATTTGATCGACGAGTCCCTGAAGGCTCTCGGCGAGGAGCTGGCGGAGGACTTTGTCCGCGTCCATCGCAGCTATCTCGTGGCGGTAGACATCATTCAGAGTCTGGCGAAAGACGCCGATGGCAAACCCGTGTTACGGCTCCGCGATCGCCCGGACCTCATTCCGGTAAGCCGCCGTCAGCTGGCGGACTTGAAGCGCCGCCTGCGTGCGCCCTAGCTGGGTTGATTTCGGCCCCTGTGGTACAAAGCGGCATCGGTCTGAGAACGGATACCCGCCTTCATGAGCAACGATGACAAGCCTGCAGCGTCAAACGAGCAGGCTGAGCAGGCGGCGGAGAGCGAACTGCCAACCCAGGGCCAGGCGGAGGCGGATGCGGCGGCTGCCGATCCGGTGGAGGCAGCGGATGAGGGTGCCGGCACACCGCCGGCTGCGGCAGCAGAGCCGTCGGCGAATAAGGCGCGCGGGCGCCGAGATCGGGTCAGCCGCCTGCTGGCCGTGCTGGCGTTGCTCGCAGCGCTGGCAGCCGTCGCAGGCTCGGCTTTTCTGTTCTGGCAATACCGCCAGTTTTCTGTGGCTTTGGATGCGACCGACACAGGCGCTCAGGAGGCGCTGACCCGGGTGCGGGCCGAGCTGGGGGCCGTGCGGGCGGAGCTGGAACAGATGGCCGCCGATCAACGCGCTGCCCAGCGATCCCTGGCTGACCAGCGGGCTGAAGTGGCCGGGCTGGCGCCGCGTTTTGTGGAACTGGAAGAGCGTATAGCGGCCGCCCAGGGCGTGTCGGGCGATGCCCGGCGCCGCTGGCTGCGGGCCGAGGCCGAATACTTGCTCAGTGTTGCCAACGCCGAATTGACCCTGGGCGGTCGTTTCGAGGCCGCCAGCGCGGCTCTGGAAATGGCGGACGACAAGCTGCGCGAACTGGGCAACCCGGGTTTAACCCCCGTGCGCGAAGCTGTTGCCGATGAATTGCAGCGTCTGCGGGCGGTGTCGCTGCCGGATGTGGAAGGTCTGAGCCTGACGGTGGGTAGCCTGGCCCGGCGGATCGACACCATGCCGCTGGCATCCCTGCCCCCAGACGTCTATGAACAGGCGCGGGCCGACCCGGACGACGTGGAGCCGGGCCTGCAGCGCGCCTGGGCGAGTTTGAAAAGTGCGCTGAAAGGCATGATCAGCATCGAGCGCCGGGACGCGCCTGTGACGCGGACGCTGTCCAGCAACGAGGCGCGCCTGATTCGCCGGACCCTGGAGCTGGAGCTCAGCGCCGCCCGCTTGGCCCTGTTGCGAGAGCAGGGTGAGCCCTATCGGCAGGGACTGACCAGCGCCAAGGATGGGCTGCAGCGCTACTTTGACACGGCCGACCCCCAGGTGGTCAGTGCCCTGGCGCTGCTGGAAGAGTTACTCACCATGGATATACAGCCCGCGCGCCCGGATATCAGCGGCTCGCTGACCTTGCTGCGGCAGCTCAGCGGTCAGGTGGACCCGCGCCAATGAGACTGGGCCTGCTGGTCGTAGCAGCATTGTTTTTCGGCGCTTTTGCCGCCCATTTCCTGCTCGAGGATAAGGGCTACGTGCTGGTCAATTTCCGCGGTTACGTGGTGGAAATGTCGGTGCCGGCTCTGCTCTTGGTGCTCGCGGCGCTGTATGTTCTGGTCCGCATCGCAGTGCGCCTGTGGCGCATACCACGGCGCCTGGGCCAGGCGGTCGGCGAGCGCCAGGCAGCGCGCAGCGGCGACAAGCTCACCAAGGGGTTGATTCAGCTGGCGGAGGGCAACTGGGCCAAGGGCGAGCGTCTGCTGAGTCAGGGCATCAAGCGCAATCGGGCGCCGCTGATCAACTATCTGATGGCGGCGCGCGCCGCTCAGTTGCAGGGCGCCGACGAGCGCCGGGATGAATGGCTCAAGCTGGCCTATGAGGACGTGCCGGAGGCGGAGGCCGCCGTCCTGCTGACTCAGGCTGAGCTGCAGGTCGCCCACGATCAGCACGAGCGGGCGCTGGCGACCCTGCGCAAGATCAACGAGGTGCACCCGGATCATCCGCTCGGGTTGGCGCTGCTCGCGCGGGTGTATCAGTCTCTGGGTGACTGGAGCGCGCTGCTGGCGCTTTTGCCCGACCTGCCGAAATCCAATCTTGGCGAGGATGCCATCGTGGCCGTGGCTGCCGACACGCTGGGGGCATTGGCAACCGAGCCGAATCTGACCTCAGGGCGGCTGGGGGAGATCTGGGCGCGCATCCCGGCCGGCTTCAAGAAGCACCCGCGCCTGATCGGGCTGCGGGCCCGGGCTCTGAACCGGCTCGATCAGGGCAATCTGGCCGAGCGGGAGGTGCGCGCCGCGCTGAACCGCGAGTGGGATGAGTCCCTGGTGATCGCCTACGGCCACATCCGCAGCGAAGACGCGGCCAAGCAGCTGAAGCGGGCCGAGGCCTGGCTGAAAACCTACCCCGAGGACCCGGCGCTGTTGCTGACGGCAGCCCGGCTATGCATGGTGAACGAGCTGTGGGGCAAGGCGCGCAGCTACCTGGAATCCAGCCTTGCCATAGGTCCCCGGGCCGATGCCTATCAGCTTTACGGGCGGCTGCTGGCCCGACTGGGGGAGGGCGAGAACGCCGCCCTGGCTTATCGCTCGGGACTCGCTCTGGTGACTGAAGACTCGGCGGTCGAGATTCCGGTGCTCAGTCCGCCCGGGGCGGACTAGCGTTAAGGCCGGCTGCGCCGGCTATCCAGCCATTCCAGCAGCGGATCCCACTGCTCCCAGTCCGGCCAGGCCAGATAGGGCGGCAGCTCATGGATGCCCAGCCCGCGCTGGTAAGCGCGAATGTAGTTCTGGGCCTCCCGCAGCGCGGCCACATAGGGCACTCGCAGGTGGCTCAGATACTCATCCAGCTCCTCAAAAATCAGCGTATTCTCCCGCACCCGGTTGGCCACCACGGCGACCTTGGCTTCGCGCCGGGACACGCGGCCCGTGTTTCGCAGCTCTTTGATGAAGCCCGCGCAGGCCTTCATGTCGATCGGCGACGGCAGCACGGGGACCAGAATGGTCTCGGCCCGGCGCACCAGATCGGTCAGTTCCTTGCCATGGGATCGGGCTGGTGCATCGATGATCAGATATTCCGAGGAGCGGGGCAGGTGCCTCAGGCCCTCACGGAAGCCGGCCAGGCCGGTGATGGCTGCATACTCCTCCGGACGCTCCGTCAGCCAGGACAGGGACGACTGCTGCGGATCGTAGTCCACTAGTGTGGTCTCGTAACCCTCCGAGGCATAGTAAGCGGCTAAATTCGTGGCCAGGGTGCTCTTACCGCAGCCACCCTTGGCGTTCATGACCATGATGTGTCGCATAGATCCCCCTGGCGGGCTTGCTGCTGTTATCCGGCGCTTTCGTAAACGGCGATGCCGCGGCAAAAGCTAAGTTAGCCAGCCTTATGACAAATGTCCAATCGCTGCTTCAAGAGTCGTCGGCGATGCCCAGCCTGGCCCAGAGGGCGTCAATTTTCGCCACCACCGCAGCATCCATGCTGATGGAGGTGCCCCACTCGCGGCGCGTTTCGCCGGGCCACTTGTGAGTGGCGTCAAAGCCGATCTTGCCGCCGAGGCCGGGCTCGGGTGAAGCGAAGTCCAGGTAGTCGATGGGCGTGTTTTCCACCACCACTGTGTCCCGTGCCGGATCAAGGCGCGTAGACAGCGCCCAGATCACGTCGTCCCAGCTGCGGATGTTGATGTCCGCGTCGGTGACGATGACCATCTTGGTGTACATGAACTGGCGCAGGTAGGACCAGATGCCGAACATGACCCGCTTGGCGTGCCCCACGTACTGTTTTTTGATGCTGATCACCGCCACCCGATAGGAACAGGCCTCCGGCGGCAGGTAGAAATCCACGATCTCAGGAAACTGGCTCTGAAGAATGGGCACGAAAACCTCGTTGAGAGCCAGGCCCAGCACGGCAGGCTCGTCCAGCGGCCGGCCGGTGTAAGTGCTGTGATAGATCGGATCCCGGCGCTGGGTGATGCGCTCGACGGTCATCACTGGAAACTCTTCCACCTCGTTGTAGTAGCCGGTGTGGTCGCCGAAGGGTCCCTCGGGGGCAGAGTCGCCAGGTCTGATATGGCCTTCCAAAGTGATCTCTGCCCGGGCAGGGACCTTGAGGGCTGAGCCAATTGCCTGGACCAGCTCGGTGCGCTTGCCCCGCAGCAGGCCGGCAAAGGCATATTCGGCCAGCCGATCAGGCACCGGGGTCACCGCCGCCAGCAGCGTTGCGGGATCGGCACCGATGCTGACCGCCACCGGAAATGGCTGGTCGCCTTTCTCCCGCTGCCAGGCAAAAAAGTCCAGCGCGCCGCCCCGGTGGGATAGCCAGCGCATGATCAGTCGGTTTCGTGCGATGACCTGCTGACGATAAATGCCCAAGTTCTGGCGCTGCGCGGTCGGCCCGGCGGTGGTGGTCAGCCCCCAGGTGATCAACGGCCCCGCGTCGCCGGGCCAGCAGGTCTGCAGCGGCAGGCTGAACAGGTCAACGTCGGCCGCCTCGAGCACAACTTCCTGGGTGGGTGCGCTGCGCGCCACCTTGGGCGGCATATTCAACACCTCTTTCAGCAGCGGCAGCTTGGCCCAGGCGTCCCGGAGGCCCCGGGGGGGTTCCGGTTCCTTGAGAAAGGCCAAAAGCTCACCGATCGAGCGCAGTGCCTGGGTAGACTCAGCGCCCATGGCGGCCGCCACCCGATCGGTGGTGCCGAACAGGTTGGCCAGCAGCGGCAAGGACGAGCCTTTGCAATTCTCAAACAGCAGGGCCGGGCCGCCGCGGCGCAGGGTGCGGCGGCAGATTTCGGTGATTTCCAGGTGGGGATCGATCTGCTCCTTTATTGCGACCAGATCGCCGCGTTCCCGCAGCGTGTCCATAAAGGCCCGCAAGTCTTCGAATTGCAGAGTGGGATGGAAGCGTGGCGATTCCACTATACTGTCGACTCCCTCGAGGCGGGCCACGTTAACGCCCGCCGCCTGCGAATGCCAGCCATGGAACTCACCTTCGCCAAGATGCACGGCCTCGGCAACGACTTCGTGGTCATGGAGCGCCCGCCGGGCGGATTCGTGCCCAGTGAACAGGAGCTTCGGGCGTGGGCGGACCGCCGCACCGGCATCGGCTTCGACCAGTTGCTCCTGATCGAGCCGTCCGAGCAAGCGGACGCCGCCTACCGCGTGTTCAACGCTGATGGCGGCGAAGTCGAGCAGTGTGCCAATGGCGCTCGCTGCGTGGCCCGGTTTGTGGCCGAGCGGGACGGCCGTAACGCGCTCACCCTGGCGAGCCTGGGTGGCGCTATTAAAGCCCGGGTGGAGGCTGCCGGTCGGGTGACCCTGGAACTGGGCGAACCCAGTTTCGAACCCGCCGCTCTGCCTTTTATTGCCGAACGTGCTGAACATTACGAATTGACGCTGAACGGTGAACGGGTCGAGTTTGGCGCCGTGTCTGTGGGGAATCCCCACGCCGTGCTGGCGGTAGATTCGGTAGACCGGGCCCCGGTGGGTATACTGGGGCCAGCCTTGGAGCGCCACGAGCGTTTTCCCCNNGGTCCACGAGCGTGGCGTGGGCGAGACGCGGGCTTGCGGGACCGGCGCTGCTGCTGCGGTGGCGGTGGGCAGACTCTGGGGCCGGCTCCACGAACAGGTGGTCGTGGAGCTGCCTGGTGGCGAGCTCACGGTGCGCTGGTCTGGGCCGGGCGCGATCCTGGAGTTGAGCGGTCCGACAACTTGGGTGTTCAGGGGGCAGCTGAATCTATGAGTCAAAAGGGCGAGTTAGTGCTCACGGAACCGTTCTCCGAGGAGGATGTCGCGGACTATCTGCAGCGCCATCCTGAGTTCTTCGATGGCCATCCCCAGCTGTTGAGCACGCTGCGCCTGTCCCATGACACCGGCAACGGGGCCATATCCCTGGTCGAACGACAGGTCACCGTGCTGCGTGGCCGCAATGCGGAGCTGGAACGCAAGCTCAAGGATCTCATCGGGGTTGCCAAGGCCAACGATCGCCTGGTCGGCAAGATCCATCAACTGGCCGTCCGGCTGCTGGCCGGAGCGACTCTCAAAGAGCGTCTGGACACGGTGGAAGCCGTGTTGCGGGAAGAGTTCGCGGCGGATCAGGCGGTGCTGGTCATGTTCGGTGACCCGGAGACCGCCGACCAGTTGCATCAGGGGCGCTTTCTGCGCGTGACGCGGGCCGATGATCCCGACCTGGGGCCGTTCGCTACTTTCATCAAGGCCAGGCGGGCGCGGTGCGGGCAAATGCGCGACAGCCAGCGGGATTTTGTTTTTGGCCCGGATGCCCAGGAGATTGCCTCCGCCGCGCTGATACCCCTGGGCAAGGACGCGCAGACTGGTTTCCTGGTCATCGGCAGCCGAGATTTGGACCACTTCCATCCGGGCAAGAGCATCGACTTCCTGGAGCGCATTGGGGAGCTGGTCGCGGTTGCGCTGCAAGCCGGCTGAAGCGGCCACGATCGGTCGTGTTTGCCGACGCTGGTATCGAGGGCTTCCTCAGGCACCTGCGCACTGAGCGGCGGCTGTCTGAGCACACTGTGACCGCTTATCGGCGCGATCTGCGCGCGTTTGCCGGCTTTCTCGAGGCTGAGGGCGTCAATCGCTGGTCGGCCGTGGACAGTTTCGTGGTGCGCCGCTTCGCGGCTGCGTCCCATCGCCGCGGCAGCAGCCCCCGCAGCATCGCCCGGCGGCTATCTGCGGTGCGCAGCCTGTTCGGCTATCTGTTGCGCGAGGGCCTGGCGCGGGCTAATCCCGCGATCGGTATTCGCGCCCCCAAGGGGCCCCGGCGGCTGCCGTCGACCCTGGACGCGGACCAGGTGTCCCGGCTGCTCGCCTTGACCCCTGACGATCTGCTCGCCCAGCGGGATGCCGCCATTCTCGAGCTTTTTTATTCCTCCGGTCTGCGTCTGGGCGAGCTGGTGGCTTTGAACCTGACCGATCTTGATCTGGACGACGCCACGGTGCGCGTTACCGGCAAGGGCAGCAAGACGCGCGTGGTGCCCGTGGGTCGCCAGGCACGCCAGGCCCTGGCCGTTTGGCTGAGCCGGCGGGCGGAGCTGGCCAGTCAAGACGAGCCGGCCTTATTTGTGGGGCGGCGCGGTGTCCGGCTCAAATCCCGAGCCATCCAGGCCCGGGTCAAGCGCTGGTCCCAGCTGCAGGGCACTCCAGTGGCCGTCCATCCGCATCTGCTGCGGCATTCTTTCGCCAGTCACCTGCTGGAGTCCAGCGGCGATTTGCGGGGCGTTCAGGAGTTGCTNNAACATCAGCACCACCCAGATCTATACTCATCTTGATTTCCAGCATCTGGCCCACATATACGATCAGGCTCATCCGCGCGCCCGCCGCAAAGACTGACAACCGCGCGGGCCTTCTCCAGAAGATTAAGGATGCCACGCGATGGATCAATTCCACGGTACCACCATCCTTGCCGTCCGCCGCGGCGGCCGCGTCGCCGTTGGCGGCGACGGGCAGGTTACGCTGGGCGACAAAGTCATGAAGGGCAATGCCCGCAAGGTTCGGCGGTTGGCCAATGGCCAGGTGCTGGCGGGCTTCGCTGGCGGCACGGCGGATGCTTTCACCCTGTTCGACTTCTTTGAAAAAAAGCTGGAGCAGTACGGCAATCTGACCCGGGCAGCAATCGAGCTGGCCAAGGATTGGCGGACCGACCGCATGCTGCGGCGCCTGGAGGCACTGCTGTGCGTGGCCGACCGGGAAAAATCACTGTTGATTTCTGGCAATGGCGACGTGATCGAGCCGGAGCACGATCTGGTGGCTATTGGCTCGGGAGGCGCCTACGCCCAGGCCGCCGCCCTGGCGTTGCTGGAGAACACCGACTTAAGCGCGACTGACATTGTGGCGAAGGCGCTGGCGATCGCCGGTGACATCTGCATTTACACCAACGCTCAGATCGTCATCGAAGCGCTGGATGCGGCCATCCCCGCAACAGAGTAGCGACACAATGTCCATGACACCTCGCGAAATCGTCCAGGAACTGGACAAACACATCATCGGCCAGGACCAGGCCAAGCGTGCGGTGGCCATCGCGTTGCGCAACCGCTGGCGCCGGGTGCAGGTTGGTGAGCCCCTGCAGAGTGAGATTACGCCCAAGAACATCCTGATGATCGGACCCACCGGCGTGGGCAAGACCGAAATTGCGCGCCGTCTCGCTCGGCTGGCGAAAGCACCGTTCATCAAAGTTGAAGCGACCAAGTTCACCGAGGTGGGCTACGTGGGC
>JABAOE010025509.1_pt2 | contig 16403 bp, 14 predicted proteins | sample 7062141 | NCBI WGS metagenome assembly JABAOE01 (sample SAMN14538627, study PRJNA623070) | marine sediment metagenome | biome: marine biome [ENVO:00000428]; feature: marine pelagic biome [ENVO:01000023]; material: deep marine sediment [ENVO:00002113] | place: India: Gulf of Khambhat ... | reverse complement strand
TTCCTGCACGGCAAGCCCGAGCTTCGCCCGGAACGCGCGCTCACGCTGCTCCAGATCGACGCCCTGGCCAACCAGGACCAGTTCGACGTCACCGAGTACTTCCTGGATCTCGATTTCGACGACGTCTCCCGAACGGTCAGCGGGAGCGTGACGATCACGGCCACCAGCCTCGTCGACGGCCTGCAGCAGGTGGCGCTCGACCTGCTCGACAACATGACCGTGTCGGCGGTGACGCGCGGTGTGATCCCGCTTTCGTTCACCCACACCAACGACATTCTGGACATCACGTTGAACGAGCCGATCTCGAGCGGCCAACCGTTCCAGGTCAAGGTGACTTACAGCGGCTCGCCCCAGGGCGGGGGTTTCGGTACGTTCGGCTGGAACAAGTACAGCTCGTCGGGGGACGGCCAGATGGTCTGGTCGCTGTCGGAACCNNGCCCCACCGGCCTCTCGCGCTTCCACACCTTCGCCGAGCCGGACAGGGCGCGCGAGTGGTGGCCGTGCAAGGACCGGCCCGACGACAAGGCGCTCGTCGAGGATGGTGGACGGTCAAGCCGGCCTGGACGGCCACCGGCAACGGAAGGCTGGTCGGCCAGCAGACGCTGGGCAACGGCCGCAAACAGTTCCGCTGGCAGCCCTCGAACCCCTTGACGACCTACCTGGTGAGCATCGCGGCGACCGACTACGTGAGTTTCTCCGACAGCTACACGCCGCTCGCCGGCGGCTCGATGCCGATCGACTACTTCGTCTACAGCGAGGACCTTGCCGACGCTCAGGTGTCGTTCTCCGAAACGCCCGCGATGATGCTGTTTTTCGAGCAAACGTTCGGCGAGTATCCGTTCGTCGAGGACAAGTACGGGATGAGCGCGTTCCCCTTCGGCGGCGCGATGGAGCACACGACGAACACTTCCTACGGCTACCAGTTGATCGACGGTACGAATCGCTTCGATTGGATCGTGGCCCACGAGCTGGCGCACCAGTGGTGGGGCGATTCGGTCAGTCCCGAGACCTGGCAGGACATCTGGCTCAACGAGGGCTTCGCCACCTACTCCGAGGCGTTGTGGTCCGAGCATCTGGGCGGCGCCGCATCCTACCGGGCCTACATGGACTCGCTGTACAGCCCGTTCTATCCGGGCTCGGTCTACGATCCGGTCGAGCTGTTCAACGGCACCGTGTACAACAAGGGTGCCTGGGTGCAGCACATGCTGCGCGGGGTGCTGGGCGACACGGCGTTCTTCGGCCTCCTGCGCGATTGGTACCAAAACCACAAGGACGGAGTGGCGAACACGGCGCAGTACCAAAGCACCGCGGAGGGCCGCCACGGTTCGACGCTGGACTGGTTCTTCCAACAGTGGGTCTACGGTGTGAACAGTCCGGCCTACGAATACGGTTATTCCACCGCCGCTCGCAGCGACGGGACCTTCCGCACCTACGTGCGGATCCGCCAGGTGCAGACCGACGCGGGATTGTTCACGATGCCGGTAGACCTGGCGCTGTTGACCGCACCGGGAACCGACCAGCGAACGGTGCGGAACGATGCCTGGACGCAGGACTTCGTTCTCGACACGTCCGAGTCGGTCACTGGCCTCGCGTTCGATCCGGACAACTGGATCCTCAAGGCCTCGGCCGTCGAGGTGTTGCTCGACGATGCCGACTTCGACGGCGTGCCCGATCCCCAGGACAACTGCCCGATGACGTCGAACCCGGATCAGTCCGATTTCGACGGCGACGCTGCGGGCGATTCGTGCGACGACGACGACGACGGCGACTTGCTGGTCGACGGGTTGGATTGCGCCCCGTTGGACGGTGAACAGGGCGAGCCCGGCGAGGTGCTCGGTCTCGAGGTGCGGGGTCCGGGCGGGCAGCCGTCTCAGCTCACCTGGAGCGCCGCGCAACGGGCGGACTCCTACGACCTGGTCCGCGGAAGCGTCGGCGCGCTGGTAAGCGGTCTGGGCTCATGCCACGCGACCGGACTGACCGGCCTGTCCTACGTGGACATCGATACGCCCGACGTGGGCGATGGCTTCGCCTACGTGGTGCGGGGCTACGACAACGGCTGCGGTGGAGGCGGCCCGTTGGGCCCGGCCTCGATGCCGCGTTCGTCGCCTTGTCCCTAATGTCGTGTTTCCGACATAGCTTGACGATCTCGCCGACCCTCCACGCCGCTGGCTTCGTTGCTTCTGCTGCGGATACTCCCGGTATTCTGTCGTCGAAGCGCCTCGCCAGCGACACGGATGACTCGCCGAGATTGTCAAGCTATGTCGGAAACACGACACTAGCTGCGAAACTGCTCGCGCAGTCGCCGGAAGCGCGCTGCATAGATCAGATCGAACAGCTCCATGCGGTCGGGCAGGAGCCTCAGGCACTCCATGCGTAGCTCGCGCTCGGCCAGCGCGCAGTCGAGATCGCTGTAGGTCGAGGTGACGATCATCGAGGCCACCCGATCGGCCTGGCGCTGCAGGGCGACGGCGGGCTCGGCCTCGTCGGAGAAATCCGGTGGAACAAGCAGCGTAAAGCCCTCCTCTATCTCGGAATCTACCGCGCCACGGGAGGCTGCGCCACTTCGGCGTGGTTTGATGGTACGATAGCGGCAACATCTTCTCAGCCTAGCGAGGTCCGGGTTATGAGCTCTGGCTCGTCGCGTCGAGTTTCGGACCGAGATGACACGCGCGAGCTTTCGCGTCTGCAGCGACGCGTGGGCAAGCTGGAGCACTTGCTCGACGTCGTCGACGGTATCGTGTGGGAAGCGGACAGCCGCACTTTTCAGTTCAGCTACGTCAGCCGGCAGGCCGAACGTCTTCTGGGGTATCCACTCGAGCAATGGACCTCCGAGCGTGATTTCTGGTCGAGTCACCTTCACCCGGACGACCGTGAGCGGGCAGTCCGCTACTGCGCGGGTGCCGCACGAGGGGGACGGGGCGCCGAGTTCGAGTACCGCATGATCACCGCTGACGGTGGCGTGCTGTGGTTGCATGACATCGTGACCGTGGATACGACCGACCCGTCGGCGCCGATGCTGCGGGGTCTGATGATCGACATCACGTCGCGCAAGCAAACCGAGCAGCGACTGGCCAGACAGCATCAGGCCCTGCTCGGTCTGGCCAAGAGCGCGGAGTTGGCCCGGGCGGAGTTTCCGGACTTCTCGCGTCTCGCGCTGGAGACGGCCGCCCAAACCATGGGCGTCGAGCGAAACAGCGTCTGGCTGTTCAACCGCGACCGCTCCGTTCTGCGCTGCGAGGACCTCTACGAACGGACTCCCCACCGGCACTCCGACGGTGTCGAGCTCGAAGCCGCCAACTTCCCGAGATACTTCGCCGCGCTCGCCGCGGGTCGTTTCGTCGCGGCCGACGATGCGCGAACCGATTCCAAGACCAGCGAGTTCGCCGAGTCGTACCTGATCCCGCTCGGCATCACCTCCATGCTCGACGCGCCGCTGCGGGTCGCCGGCGAGGTCATCGGCGTCGTGTGTCACGAGCACGTCGGCGCTACTCGAACCTGGACGCAGGACGAGCGTGACTTCGCGGCCTCGTCGGCCAACTTCGTCGAGCTGTCGCTCGAGGCGCAGAGACGCAAGGAGGCCGAGCGGTTGGCCCGGTCCGCGCAGCGGCAGTTGCTCGCGCAGCAGCGGCTGGAGACCGAGCGCGTCGAGCGAGAGCTCGAGCGCATTCGCGACCGGCTGGTAGAGCAAACCAGGCTGAGCACGATCGGGCAGGTCGCGGCCAGCATCGCCCACGAGCTGCGCAACCCGTTGGGCGCGATCCGCAACGCGCAGTTCTTTCTCACACGGCGACTGGCGGACGGTGAACCCAAGTGGTCCGAGCACCTGGGGATCATCGAGCAAGAGGTCAACTCGGCCGATCGCATCATCGGCAACCTGCTGGAGATGACACGGGTCAAAGAGCCCCGCAAAGAACGAGTCGATCTGGCCGAAGCGGCGCGGTCGGCCTTCGAGCGCATCGAGGGCCGGGCCGCGGTCGAGCTCGAGGCACGGATCGATCCGGGATCTCGCTTGATCGAGGCCGACCGCGAGCAGCTGCAGCAGGTCTTGGCGGAACTGTTCAACAACGCGGTGCAGGCCATGGACGGGCGGGGGGGCATCCGCGTCACGGCCCACGTCACGGGAAACGAGGATCTGATCACGGTTGCGGACGACGGACCCGGCGTCGCGCCGGCGTCGCGCGATTTGGTGTTCGAGCCGCTGTACACCACGAAGGCCAAGGGTACCGGACTGGGGCTGCCGATCTGCCGGCAGATCATCGAGCGCCACGGAGGGAGCCTGGCGCTGATGGAACACGGCGCTGCGGGAGCCTGCTTCGCGATCCGCCTGCCGAGAGGCCGGCGATGAAGCCGAACAACGGAAGGTTGGCCGAGGGTAAGCGCCGCATCCTGGTCGTCGATGACGAGCGCAACATGCGTACCACCCTCGCCGATATCCTGACCGACGAGGGTTTCGAGGTGTTCACCGCCGAGTCCGGTGAGAAGGCGGTGAAGATCTGCAAGCAACGGCTGTTTGATACCGTACTGATGGACGTGCGCATGCCAGGAATCGACGGCATCGAGGCCTTTCGGCGCGTACGTCGCATCCAGGGCGACGTGCGCGTAATCTTGATGAGCGCCTACAACGTGGAACATCTGGCGGAAGAGACCCTTCGAGAGGGCGTCGTGGCGTTCTTGCGCAAGCCTCTCGACGCGGAACGCCTGCTAACTCTGTTGGGCACCGCCTGAGTCGAGACGGGCGGTTCGGGGAACAACGAATGACAGAAACACTCAAACGACCCCTGGCAAACATCCTGGTCGTCGAGGATGACGAGGCTCAAAGTCACACTTTGTGCGACATCCTCCGCGAGGAGGGCTTCGAGCCGATCGCGTGCTCCAACGCCGAGGAGGCGCTGAGTTCGGCGGAGGCGTCGAACGCGTCGGTGGCCATCGTGGATCTGCGCCTGCCGGACATGAGCGGTATCCAGGTACTGGAGAAGCTGATGACGCTGCTCCACGGTGCCCGCGTGATCATCCACACGGCCTACGGTTCCTTCGAGTCGGCACGGGATGCGCTGAACCTGGGCGCCTTCGCCTACGTCGAGAAGCTGCGGGATCCACGCGAGCTGATCAGCCACGTGCACCGGGCGATGGAGGAGTTGCTGGCCCACGCCCTACGCGCCAGTGACGAGGACCTTCGTATCGTGACCGAGCACGTGCCCGATGTTGTGTTCCAAGTCGATCGCGAAGGTACGATCCTGTTCGTCAACCGGGCGATTCCCGGCTATTCGATCGGGGACCTGACCGGTGAGCGGATCAGCGAGTGGATCCTGCCCGACTTTCACGACATCATCCACGCGAGTGTGCGGCGGGTGTTCGACAACTACCGACCGCAGCAATGCGAGGTGATGACCGAGGGCCGAGAAGGCTCCCGCTTCTGGTACTCCTGCCGCATCGGTCCGATCGGCACCGCTGACAAAGTCGAGCGGGCCATCATCATCGCCCGCGACATCACGTCCGAGCGTCAGGCCGAGCAGATCGAACAGGTCGTGCTTCAGCTGTTCCGCAACGCGCGCGAGGCCACGTTCGGGGGTGGAAGACTGAACATCGAGATCGGCACCGCGATGCTCGATGAAAACTCGCAACCCGAGGTTCGGACCGGACCGCATGTGGTCATCCGCGTCAGCGACACGGGTCCGGGGATAGCCGACGAGCACCTCGATCGCATCTTCGAGCCGTTCTTCACGACCAAAGGCGGCAAGAACAAGGGCCTCGGCTTGACCGAGGTCTACGGCATCGTGGCCCAGGCCGGAGGACACCTCTCGGTGGAAAGCGAGCCCGGAAAGGGCTCGACGTTCAACGTCTATCTGCCGACATCGCTCGAGACGTTCTTGGGCTCGAGTGAGGTGGGCGAGTCCTCGGGGGCGGAATCCAACGTCGTGTATCGCTTCCCGCCGAAACCCCCCGACGAGTCGTGACTGCGTGAAGCGACCGCAGATCCGTCGCGCCGCGCGTGTCCTCGGCTTCATCTTCATCGCCGCGATCGCCGCCCCGGCCGCGGTCAGCGTCTACTGCCGCCTGGACAAGACCGAGGTGTTTTTCGAGGTCCGCGGAATTTACGCCGGATACGACGTCGTTCGGGCCTGGGATACCGGGCAATCGACGGTGCGTCTGATCCGGCTCAACAATCACCGCGGCGAGGCCGTGACGACCGCTTTCGTCCGGCGGCCGCTGCAACTGGACCCCACCTATTACATCATCCTCACCTACGCGGGGGCCAAGACGGGCGAGAAGATCCTCGCGCTGATTCCGGAGCGTAGCGACCTGGTGCTCGTGGCGGTGCAGTACCCGTATGCCTCGCCCAAGACCCTCTCGGCCTACCTGCGTTTTGCCTACGACCTGCGCCGCGCCGGGTTCCGCAGCGTCGCCGGCGGCATGCTGGCCGTGAGCTTCCTCGAGCAGGATGAGCAGCTGGATATCGAGCGTCTGACCGTCGTCGGCTCGAGCGTGGGGTCGATTTTCGCCACGATCCAAGCTGGTTTGGATCAGCGAGTTCCGATCGTGTTGGTGATCCACGGTGGGGGAGACCTACCGGCTCTGATCAGCCGCAACGTCAAGCAGCGCTGGCTGGCCGTACCGGCGGGCCTCGCCGCGGAAATCGTGATCTACTCCTTTGACCCGATCCACTTCGCCCCTCGCGTCTCACCGCGCAAGTTCGTCATGATCTCGAGCCATAACGACCCGTACTTTCCCGCCGAAAGCGCACAGGCGCTGTACGACAGCGCCAACGATCCGAAGGAGATCTTCTGGACCCAGACCGAGCACGTCCGCTCGAAGCCGTCCGATCTGGTAAACGAGATCGTCCACCAAATCGAGCTCTACCTAAACAACCACTACCGCGAGTAGCGCAACACGGGGTCAGACCCCAGGTGTTGCACGGCGAGGCGCAACACGGGGTCAGACCCCTGAGACCCCCTCAGTGTTGCGCGGCGGGTTAGGGTTCGGCGGGTTGGGCGTCTTGGAAGATCATTTGCGGGCCGAACTTTTTCAGGTCGGTTTCCAGCTTTTCGACGATCTTGTCGCGGCGGGCGAGCAAGGCCTTGACCCGCGCCACGCTCATCAGGTTTCCGAACAGCTCGGTCAGTGAGTTCTTGTTCAGGTTTTGCATGGCCGCGTAAACGCCCTGCGGGATGGTGAGGATCTCTTCCTCGAACCCGTCGGGGAGTTTCTTCGTCAGCCGGAACGATCGCGAGTGGTCGATCAGATGCAGCTTCCAGTCGCGGGTGGTGATCAGCTGGTTGGCCAGGTTCCGATCTTCGTTCAGGATCAAGGCGTCGAAGATCTTCATCACCTCGAACTGGCGCTTGAGGATCAGCGGATCCGGCGGTTCCAGATTCTCATTGCGACGCTCGAGCTCGATCACCGCGTCATCGACCCACTCCATCATCGCGCCTTCCTCGCCGTCGATCGTGCGCAGGACCACGACGGGGACCATGTACATCCCCAGCTGCCGATCCAACAGGTACGCCGCCCGGTCGTAGCGGTAGCTGTCGGTGAACATTTGCCGCACGCCCGTCGACTCGAAACGCGTGCGCTCCAGCCGCTCGACGTCGATCGTCTTGAACGCGGCCGTGAACTGCCGGCCCTCGTACTCGAGCGTGATTCGCTTGGGGCGACTGATGCCGCTGCCGATCTCCTCTATCTCGAGGATCGTGCCCTGGCGCAACGCCTCGGCGATCTGCTGCTCGGAGAGAATCGGCTCGGCGAGCTTCTCGCGCTCGCCCAGGTAGACCGCATACACCCGACCCTCGGCGGTGATCTCCAATGCCGAGGGCTGTCCCCCGTAGGCCGGGCCGGCGCCGGTATCGATCAGGAACACCCGGCCGTCGAAGCGCTCCTGGATGCGGTGTTCCTTGGTCGGCGTGTGCGCGACGACGATCCGATCGGCGTCGAGCGCATCGAGCGTCTGCAGAACCGTGGGCCAGTAGGTCGCCTCGTGCTCGCGCGCCAGACCGCGGAACCACAGCGGCCCCCGCCGGTCGACGCATTGGGATTGGAGGTGATTCAGATACTGCAGCGCCACACCGTTGGCGGCGGGATCGAGGAGGTTCGAGTTGGACGCCTCGCGCAGCCGGTAGACCTCGCCGAACGAATCGGCATACGGCGTGAGTGGCTCCAACCAGCCGACGGCCTCCAGTTTTCGCCGGCAGGTGAAGTAGTCGGTCAGCTCGAACGCCACCCGCTCGTTGATCGCCCTGACCCCGAGCTGGGCCAGCTCGAGCGTGATGCCTCCGTGGACGAACACCGAACGCTCGATCTGTACCGCGATCGGGCGCTCGAGCAACCAGGCACCGTAACGGCCGTCGGGTGAAAAGGCTTTCCGATGGGCGAACCAGCCCGGCGGGAACTGCTCGTCGAATCGCGCGCGCAGGTCTTGCGGAGAGTCCGGGCTGTTCGCGTTGACCGCCCGCTGCGTGAACATGGCGTAGCCCGCCTCGCGCTGCTCGGGAGTCTCCTCGCCGGCAAAGGCGTAGAACTCGGCCACGCTGACGTAGCGCAGGTCACCGACCAGGTTCATCACTTCGTGGTTACCGAGCAACACGAACAGGCGGCCAGCAGCCTGCTGCTCCAGCGCCATCAGCAAATCGAGGATCTCCCTCGAACGCGCGCCGCGATCCACGATGTCGCCGAGCTGCACCAGGCAGTTCGCTCCGCCGCTCCAGCGAATCTGCTCATCGACCAGGTCGGTCTCGCGCAGTATCGACACGAAAGCGTCGTAGCCGCCGTGCAGATCCCCGATGGCGTAGACACGCTCGCACTGCGTCCCGGCCGGCACCGGGGCGCAGGCCACCAGCAAGAGCAAAACCCAAGCTCGCGTGCGCGCCCACATGGTCGCTCCTCGACTACCCAGGGGCCCTCACCGGTAAACGTACACGGACCGTCGTTCCCCGCCCCACCTGGCTGGAAACCTCGACGCGTCCCTGGTGCTCGAGCACGATGCGGCGAACCAGCGCCAGCCCGATCCCGCTCCCGCCTCGACCACCGCGCGTCGTGTAGCCCAGCTCGAAGATCTTGTCCAGCTCGTGCTCGGGAATCCCGCTTCCGGTGTCGCTGATCTCCACAATCACCTCGTCGCCGTCCTCACGTGTCTCGATGCGAATCTGGCCCTGGCCTTCGATGGCCTGCGCCGCGTTGAGCAGCAGGTTGATGAACGCCTGGTTGCAGGCCTCGGGCCGGCAGATCACCCGGGGGATCTCGCCGTATTCTCGNNTCAGCTTGTGCTGAAGCAGCTCGATGGTGGAGTCCAGCCCCGAGTTAAGATCGTACTCTTGAAGCGGCGTCTCGTCGAGGCGGGAGAACACCCTCAGCATGCGCAGGATGGCCTCGATGCGGTGCGCGGCATCGGAAAGCACCTGCACGCCCGACCCCAGCGCGTCCAGCCGGCGCCGCAGCTCGTCGATTCCGCCGTCGTCGAGCTCGTCGGTGGTCTTGCGCAGGCGCTCGACCGTACGCCGCAGCAGGTCCGAGCTGGACAACAGGGCTCCCAGCGGCGTGTTGATCTCGTGCGCCACGCTGGCCACGAACAAGCTCAGCGCCTCCAGCCGATCCTGGTACAGCATCTCGGTCTGAGATTCGCGCAACGCGCCGAGCTCGGCCCGCAGCCGCTCCGCGCGCTTGAGCAGACGCTGGGCCTTCTCCGAACTCTTGCTCAGCTCGGCCTCCTGCTTTTCGGCACGGCTGATCAGGTAGTTCTCCAGGCTCAGCACGACCGTGGCATCGCGCAGCAGCTCCAGCACGGCGACGACCCGGCCGTTCGCATCGCGGACGGGACACAGCGTGATCTCGTAGACGTCCGAGCGGTCCGAGCCGCGCGCGGTCATCACGTGCCAGCGCAGGAACAATCCACGCTCGATCACCTCGTCGAGCTGGCACGCGGGACACGAGGGATCCTTGCGCAGCGCATCGCCCCCGCACAGATGCCCCAACCCGTCCGGTCCGCTCAGCCGGGCCGCCTCGTTCCGTGCCAGCGTGCGCCGGTCCCGGTCGACCAGGCGCACCGCGTCGGGCAGCTCCTCGATCACCGCGCGGAACAGCGCCAGGAACTCGTCGTCGAACGCACGGCTCATCAGAGGATCGCCTTGAGCAACCGCGCGCGCAACTGCTCGAGTGAGCCGTCGAGTTGGACCAGCTTGGCCATCTTGCGCTCGAGCTCGCGCATCAGCCGTGTCCGCTCGACCGCGTTGCGCAGCACCATGACCAGCAGTTCGTTGTCCCAGGGCTTCTCGAAGTAGTAGTACAGCCCCGCCTCGTTGATCGCGCGGATCGCGTTCTGCTTGTCGGCGTACCCGGTCAGCAGGATCCGGCAGGTCGTCGGTTGTGTCTCACGCACCAGCTTGAGGAACTCGATGCCGTCCATGCTCGGCATGACGAAGTCCGATACCACCACCTCGTATTCACGCTGCTCGAGCGACCGCAGCGCATCGCGCGGGTGATTGAACACCGCGACGTTCCACGCCGTCTCCTGGTTGAGCAGAAGCTCCAAAGTCTCCGTGACGATCGGGTCGTCGTCGACGATGAGAATCCAGCTCTCGTCCTCGTCGCTCATTTCGTTTCTCCCAGTTCTGCACCGGTCAGTTCGTGCAGGCGCGATACCAGGTCCTGGACCAGGCTGCGTGTGACCTCGACGTTTTCCGCCAGCACCTCGTAGAAGTCGTCACGATTCAGTACGAGAACGAGGGCGTCCTCGACCACCCGAGCAGTGGCGCGGCGCGGATGATCGTCGAACAGCGACCAGGTCCCCAGGGCCTCGCCGGAAACGGCGGTCCCGAACTGCCGGCCGTCGCGCTCGAGCGCGACCTGCCCCTCGAGGATCACGTACAGGCCTCCCGGGGGCTCGCCTTCCCGGAACAGCACGCTGCCCGCCGGACAGGTCTCCTCGCGCGAGGCAGCAGCCACGTGAGCCAGCTGGTCGATGGGCACGTTGCTGAACGCGTCCACCTTGCGCAGGGCGATCGCCCGTTCCACCGTCGTTCTCAGCACGCCTCACCCCCGAGGCCGGCGAACGCCCGGTAGGCCGCACCCTCCTCGCGCAGCACGGCATCGGTCGATTCCAGCGCCCGCGCCGCGGCATCCTCGAGACCCGGCAAGCACAGCGCCCGTGCGGCGAACAGCGCGCACGCCGCGATCCAGGTGTGGTTCCCCTCGACCAACGAGCGCAGGGCCTGCTCGCGGTCCGGCGCGCCGCGTGTCGTTCGCAGGTGCGGGCGCTGCGGGTCGAACGACTCGAGCAGCGGCACGATTCGCCCCTTCAGCGGCGACGGCAGCAGCGTGTCCATCAACTCGACGGCGTTGGACCGCCGCCGCCGCCCGCCGTCGGTCAACGCCCTCCACGCATTCTTGACGTCCTGCACGGGGTATTCCAGAGCCAGGAAGTCGAACGCCGCTCCCAGCTGGTGCAGGCGCTCTTCGTTCAGATTGTCCAGCAGCCACCGCAGCGGATCATCGCATTGCGCCGACGTGCCGTCCAGCGCCGCTGCGGCAGCCGTCAGCTTCTCGTATTCCACCACGTGTCGGAGCACCTCGCGCGCGAGGCGCCTGCCGCTCAACGGCTTGACCTCGGGACGCGCCTCGCGGATGCGGTGCAGCGCCGTCATGCTGTGTTGCCGCACGCCGGGGTCCGGGTCGTCGAGAGCGGAGGCCAGCGCCCGCGATGCCCCGGTGGCCCCCAACTCGCCCAGCGCTCGCGGAATCTGTCGACGAACCGCCAGCGGCGCCGTCGGATCGGCGAGGGTCTCGAACAGCGGAGCCACCGCCTCACCGAGCAGCACCAGCCCGCGACGGGCCCGCAGTCGCACTCCCGGCCGGGCCAGCGAAGCCACGAGCTCGGCCGCGAGATCCGCTCGCTGCAATCGGCCGGCGGTTTCCGCCGCCGCTCCCGCAACGAGCGGGTCCTCGTCCTGCAGCAACGGCCGCAGTCGCTGGTGCAGCGGTGATCCCGCCGGCAGCAGCGCGAGGGCACCGACCGCGGCGCGCCGTGCGTCGGGTCGTGCCGAGGGGTGCAGCAACGCATCGAAGACCCGCTCGGCCAGCGGCTCGAACTCGGGGCCCAGCCGGCGCAGGGTGAACGCGACCAGCGACAGGCGCGTCGTTTGGCCGGTCGTGTCCAACAGCTGGTCCAAGCGCTGTTTGCTCCGCTGGGGATCCTGCTCGACGAGCAGATCGATCACCGACACCAGCGTCGTGCGCTGCTCGCCCTCCAGGTCGTGCAGCAGCTCCTCGGGCAGCTCGATGCCGCCGCGGCCGAGCATCGCGGCCAGCGCGACGCGTCGAGCGGCAGGCGAGGGATCGTTGCGCACGCAATCCAGCAACACCGACTCGTCGACGTCGATCGATTCGCGCTGGATCCACTCCAACGCGCCCACCTTCTCCGCCTCCGAACCGCTTCGAACGCTCCGCTCGAGCGCCTGCCGCGCGTCGGCGTCCTGCAGTGCCGCGGGCAGGAACAACCCCCGGGGCACCTTGCTGAAAGAGGAGAGCAACTGGAACACGTAGGACTGCTTGAGCCGGCGCGCGATCAGCAGCCACGCACCGAGCAGCCCGAGGTTGGCGATCAGCGAGCCCCCGAGCCCCAGCCCGAGAACGGCGGTGAGCAGGATCTGCAGGAGTCCCGCCGATCCGTCCCCCAGGCGATCCATCACGGTGTCGATGGTCGACTTGGCGTAAAGCTTGATGTTCGAAGGGACCGGAAGATAGAGCAGCTCCCGACCGGAGCGGTCGACCGAGTGCTTCAGCGAGCCGTCGCTCCCTTTGAGAAACACACCGGCCCACAGCGAGCCCGTGGCGAGCACGGCCAGGCTGCTCAAGGTCAACGAGACGGGCAGCATCAGGATCACGAAACCCACGCCGAACCAGGCCAGCAGGCGGCTGGTGAACAGGATCTGCACCAGGAACGAGGCCAAGGCGATGCAGGCGTAGACCGCGCCGAAGAACGCGGTGAGCTGGTCGCGCTCGGGCACGTGGCGTTCGGCGATCACGTTGAACTGAAAATCGACCGAGGTGGTGACCAGCGCGCTGACGAACACCAGGGCGGCCAGCAGCCGCAGGTGATGCGACCGTTGGATTACGTCGAGGCTCTGCCGCAGGTTTTGCGGCTGGGGCGACTCGAAGGACGTGTGGGGCCTGACGACCCCGTTGCGCGCCACGACGAAAACGACGATCGCCGCCAGGCACAGCAGGACCGCGACGACCAGCAGCAGGTTCGGCGTTCCGACGACGGGAGCCAGCCGGTTGGCCAGAGCGCCTCCGGCGAATCCCCCGAGGATCCCGCCGGCGCCGACGAATCCGAACAGGCGCTTGGCCTGCCGGGTCGTGAACAGCTCGTTGGCCAGCGTCCACACCTGGGTCGGGGCGATGACGCCGTAGACACCGGCCCACATGTAGATCACCGGGTAGAGCCAGGCGCGGCCGCCGATGGCCAGCCACCAGAACACGAGCAGGTTCGCCACGAAGAACAGCAGCGACCAGAAGACCAGCCGCCAGGCGGTCATCCGCCGGGCCAGTCGGATGTAGCCCGCTGCGAACAAACCAGCCAGCGCCGCCACGCCGACCATCACGTAGGGCAGCTTCATCGCGCCGTACTCGGAGATGAACAACGCGTTGCGCACGGTCTTGATCATCAGGTAGGAACAGATGACCAAAAACAGGTAGACAAAGGTCAGCAGCGCCCGCCGACCTTCTCCGGGATGGATGGCGGCCCAGGAGAGCAGTCGTGATCCGAGGCGGATTCCCATCCCCGGTCTACGCGAGCCGTCCAATCGAGCGTCCTCCAGTCGCCGGGGCGAGACGGTAACGCGTTCAGGTTAGTGCAAAACGGTTGTCTGCAGAAACCGCGTTGTCACGAACCGGATTCCAGAGCATCCAGCATGCGCCGGGCATGCTCGTTCCGGGGATCGAGCTCGAGCGCGTGCCGCAGGGCCTTGACCGCGGCCTGGTTCCGGTTGCGGCTGATCTCCACACGGGCGATGGCCAGCCATGGCTCGGGAATCTCCGGCGCCATCCTGGCTGCGAGGCGATACAGCCGCAGCGCGACCTTNNCGACCTTGCGCCGGCCGTCGGCCAGCTCGAAGTTGCCGCGGATCACCATCAGGTAGGGCGTGGCGCCGCTGAGGTCGGCCGCGCGCAGGGCTGCCTCGGCCTCCAGCATCTGTCCCCGGGATTGGTAGAGCGCCGCCAGGTTGTTGAGGATCGTCGGCTGGCGCGGCTCGTGCTCCAACGCCGTGCGATAGGCCTCGAAGGCGCCGTCGATGTCGTCGAGCTGCCTTCGCACGATGCCCAGGTTGCCGTAGGCCGGCACGAACCCCGGCGCCAGCTTCACCGCGGCCTCCAGGAACGACGAGGCCCCCGGCGCGTCGCCGTCGAGCAGCCGCTCGGCGCCGCGGTTGTTGAGATAGATCGCGGTGATCCACATGTCGTCCAGTACGCGCGCACCGACCGTCTCCTCGCGCCGCTGGCGGTTGAAATCGAAGATGGCCAGGCTGGTGGCGTGTTTGTAGACCGCGACGAGGTGGTTGTTCACGACGATCAAGTCTCCCTGCTTCTCGACGCTCGAGGGGCGAGTGAGCACGGCCGCATAGACCGGAATCTGCACTGCTCGGGCGAGCGAGATGAACAGGTTGGTGAACGAGACGCAGTTGCCCGTGCGGTGCACGTAGGCCTCGGCCGCCGTGTAGGTCGTGTGCGACTCGTAGTCGAAGGGGAACTGTTTCTCGTCGAACAGGAACAGCTGCAGATTGCGCAGCCGCTGCATCGGCAATCCCGCACCTCCGACGCGGCGCGCTTCCCGCTGCATCTCGACGGTGAAGCGCAACGGGTTCTCGATCGTGCTCGGATCCACGCCGCGGCGTTGCACCTCGCGCCGCCAGCGCTTGTGCGCCGTCTCCGGATCGACGGGGGGCGCGCCGGCCGCGCCGGTCCAGACCAGGATGGTGACGACGATCAGCGCGATGCGGGTCGATCGTGCACGACGACCTCCTTCGCCCTTGGATTCGGCCGGGAGCGCAGCTTCGCATGGGCGCGAGATGTTCATGGCAGTGCAACGGCGGTCCGCACGGACGTCGGCGGCGTCCCGGACCACGTTACTGCAGCGCGGACGCCGGCAGCAACCCGGACCCCAGCGAAACCAGGGGAATCCGGCCGTCGGCCTCGACGCGTGTGGAATTCGTGGCGCAGGTGAGGCTACACTGTTTCGACGGAGCAACGTCCCTACTCCGCTGTAAGGATTCGGGCCCGAGCCGAATCGAGTTTTCCCCATGTTCGGGACAATACACAAACCGAGAGGTATTCCGATGTCTAGAGCAACGCGAATCGGTGTAGGTCTGTTGGCGGCCGTGTGGTTGGTCAGTTCCAGCGCTCAGGCAGCCAAGATGACCGGCAAGGTCACGGACCAATCCGGCAATCCGTTGCAGGATGTGATCGTCCGGGTCGAGCCGGTCGAGGGTGGCCGAGCGACCCTCGAGGTCAAGACCAAAAAGAAGGGCACGTACTACTTCACCATGTTGCGGCGCGGTGCGTACCGCCTCGAGATCGAGGCCGAGGGAATGCGTGTCGCCGAGGTCGATCTGAAGATCAAGAACGCCGACAACCGTACGACGGTGGACAAGGCCGGACCGGTCGAGCCGGGCACGCCGCTGCCCGAGTTCGCGATCACGGATACGGACGAGGTCAGCTTCGACGTCGTCATGGCACCGACGATGGGCGGCGCCGGCGAGTTCGGCACCGGGATCACGTTGATGGGCTCGGGCGAGATCGTCAAGCTGATCCAGACCGGCAAGTACGACAAGGCGCGCAAGGAGATCACCAACGTCGTGCAGCAAGCCCCCGACGACCCAAAGGGGCATTACATGCTGGCCTACCTCGAANNATCCGGACTTTGTCGGGGCGCGGCTGCTCAAGGCCGCGATTCTCGAGCAGCGGGGCGACGCCGAGACCGCCATGGAGATGTACAAGCTCGAGGCGGAGTCCACCGAGACACCTGAGCTGAAGCTGAGCGCCTGGGTGCGCTATGCCATCCTGGCCAAGCAGCAGGGCATGACTCAGGAGGCGCTCGACGCGCTGCACATGATCGTCGAGGTCGATCCGTCGAACAGCACGGCCTACGCCCAGTTGATCGAGATGTACATGGCCCAGGGCAAGGTGGACGAGCTGGACGAGCTGCTGGCACAAGCGCCCCCCGACATCCAGCACGACCCCAACGTGCACTTCAACGTCGCCGCCGCGTTGTACAACGAGGGGCATCCCGAGCAAGCGGTCGCGTCGCTGCAGAAGGTGCTCGAGTACGATCCGCAGTATGTCGACGCCTACCGCTTGCTGGGCTACTGCCAGGTCGGCACGAACGACCTGGAGGGCGCGATCGAATCGCTCAAGCGTTA
>JABAOE010001320.1_pt5 | contig 16423 bp, 15 predicted proteins | sample 7062141 | NCBI WGS metagenome assembly JABAOE01 (sample SAMN14538627, study PRJNA623070) | marine sediment metagenome | biome: marine biome [ENVO:00000428]; feature: marine pelagic biome [ENVO:01000023]; material: deep marine sediment [ENVO:00002113] | place: India: Gulf of Khambhat ... | reverse complement strand
TTTTTGCTCTGACACCTAATATTTATTATCGCGATCTTCTTTGGATCAATTTAACGATTTATTAGTTGCCCCCCGTTTTTCACGTAGATAATGTTTCCCTACCGGTTCGATTATCGGAACAAAAGGTACAAAAAATAAAATCATAATCCATGAGACCAATCATTTTTAAGCGCTCTAAGAACTTGCTCTGACACCTACCTCTTCCGTAACAACCTGAAATTTAATTCGTATGTTTGCTCTGTCACCGATCTTAGATGATTGTGGTCGTGGTGGCACGATTGTTTCTTTTCAGCAAGTAAAAGACAACACAGGAGGAAGCTATGGGAAGGCCAAAAAGAATTTTACAAGCACACTATCCCTACCACATAACGACAAGGACGAATAACAAAACATTCAGGTTCAACAAGAAAAAAATTATGAAAATTTACGCCGATGTCTTGAATTCTGCTATTAAAAAATACTCGGTGAAAGTGTTTCACCTTGTTCTTATGGCAAACCATTACCATATTATTATCCAGACACCAGAGGAGAACCTTCATCGATTCTTCCAGTTCGTCAACTCCCGGGTAGCTCTGCGCTATAATAAACGCGAAAAAAGAAGCGGGCACCTCTGGGGGGAGAGATACCGGGCTACGATACTTTCAACAGATGAACATTACCTGAGGTGTATCCGTTACATTTACTTGAATCCCGTAAGAGCCGGTGAAGTAAAGACCCCAAATAAGTGGGCAGATTCAACCTTTCAATTTCATGCTTTTGGTAAACCGGTGGAGATTGTACTCTCAAGAGACCGCTTCTTTATTATGGTAACGAGACAAAGGAAAAAGGAATTTAATTACGGAGAAACGTTTCTTAATCTCTTTGATGATTGTCTGGATAATGAGTATAGTTTAAAAATAGAGTTGCGAAGGAGATTTTACGGGTCAGAATGGTTTATTGAAGAGATGCGGGCACAATACAGTTCGGCCTAGTTTTGCCCCGTGTGGAATGGAAAATTAAATAAGGTGAAAAAACGCTTCGCGCGAAGGAGGAATTAATGAATAAGTCTGCTTTTGAAAGTCCGCTTTCAAAATTCAGCTACGGTGTTTACGTCATCGCGTCCTCGTATGATGGAAAACACAACGGCTGTGCGGTTGCCTGGGTATGCAGGGTATCGTTTATTCCGCCGATAGTTGCTGTATCTCTAGCACCAGAGAGGGAAACTTACTCCTTTATAACGCAAGCCGGGACATTTGCACTATCGATACTTCCGGATAGCGAAAGGGGGATTGAACTGGGCCGTCACTTCGGGCTTGTTTCAGGAAGGGAAGTCGATAAGTTTGCCAATGTTGAATATTTTACCGATAAAACCGGTTCGCCGATCTTGAAAGAATCGGTGGGATATGTCGACTGCGAGGTGTCATACTCAACAGAGGCGGGTGACCATACAATCTTTATTGCTGAAATCATTTCAGGAAAGGTTTTAAATGAATCAATAAAACCACTGGCTTTTTTTCCCTCTCACTATTTTGGCCGTTAAGCAGGCATTATTTTTCTCCAGTGTGCCAACGGAAGCTATCTTTCCGTCTGGATCTATAGTCCCTCCCGCATACCTACTTGCCAGTTCGGCATTTTAGTTCTATAGCGTTTATTTTTGGATTGTCATCCAATATTTTTTCAACTTATTTTTCTCGGCAAAATGGTGTCAGAGCATTATAAGCTGAGAATTTTATGTGAGGCAACTTGGGGGGTGATTAGGTGTCAGAGCACTTTATGTGAGATGGGAATGCTTTGATCATCTTGACCGATACCTTCTTTANNATCTCAGGTGAATATTCAAAACATGAGAGGCTATCGAGCCATATTTGTCATCAGTTTCTATGCTTTTTTCATATACCTGTTTTACTATGGATTTTCCACTTCCAATGCCGTTGTTGATTATGGCGATGTCGAAACCTATCTCCACACGATATCCGATCTTGAATCCGGAATCGAGTCTGCATTGAAACAGGGAGTGAGGGAGTTTATCCTTCCTTCCGGTATCAGAGTTACGTTAACTCTCGATACCGAACTCCAAAGTGTTGTAAATGATATCTTCGTCAAATATGACCTCCCAGTCGGATCATTTATTGCGATAGAACCGAAAAGTGGCAAAATCATTGCCATGTCAGGGTATTCTTCCCGCGATGGGTTGCTGATGGAGCCAAACCTGCTCGCCAGCTACCCTGCCGCCTCACTAATCAAGATAATTACCGCTTCTGCAGCTTTGGAAGAGCTTAAATTTTCTCCGGGAACTGAAATTTCCTACAGAAGTGGGTTGTACAGGGTATCTCAACTTGATTTAAGAACACCGGAATCCAATAGATATCCTACGATGACCTTAACCGAGGCAATAGCAAAGTCGGCAAATAATGTTTTCGGAAAACTAACGGCAAACTATATCGGAAGGGAGCGGTTTATAAAATATCTCGATAGATTTTGTTTTTCAAGATCGTTACCCTTTGACTTCGATGTTGAAGAGAGCTTTGCCCAGGTGCCCGAGGAAGATTTGGAGCTTGCAAGAGCGGGCGCTGGTTTCGGGAAAATGATGATCTCTCCCATACACGCTGCGATGATTGGAGCTTCTGTGGCGAACAATGGGGTCATGATGAGGCCATATATCGTTGAATCGATAAGGGACAAGAGAGGGAATGTACTCTATTTGGCCAAAGAGGAGATTCTTGCAAAGACGGTACAGCCTGAAACTGCTAAAAATTTAATAAGGATGATGAAGAAAACCCCCGTTTTTGGGACGATGCGAAGGGCTTTTTCAAAAAGGAAATGGAGAAAATTAGCCCAAAAGTTTGATGTGGCCGGAAAAACAGGATCGATTACCTGGGGGCCGCCGAAACTTCGATATGAGTGGTCTCTCGGTATAGCTCCAGCGAGTGCTCCCTCCATATGTTTCGTTTCTCTCACGGGGAATAATGACCTCTGGCACATCAAGAGTACCCATGTCGTGAGGGAAGCTCTTGCAGAGTATTTCAACTATGATTACAAGAAAACAGTTCGGAAGAAAAAGGCAAAGAAAAGGAAAAGAAGAAAGAGGACAAACAGGAGAAACCAGAGCTGAGATCAGAGATAAACTGTTTTCCTCCCGAAGGTGTCAGAGCAAAAGGAATTGAGCAAGGTTTTTCGGTGGTTGGGATGTGGGAGTAAGTGAATAAAAAGGTAGCATATTCTCTCATTGTAATAGTCCTTGGTTTAACTGCATTTGTTGCTTCCCTGATCGAATACTCTGATTCCATGCTGACAGAGGAAATGAATACATTGCTTCAAAAACAGATAAATGCCGAATCGAGCATGGAAAGTGTGCATTTCAGTCTGATCAGGGGAATGATATCGGCACGAAATTTAGCGATTAAAGATCAGAAAGGGGCAGAAAAAGAATACCTTTTAAAAATAAATAATATCTCTGCTGATGTGAGTCCCGGCGAGTTGTTTGCGAAAAAGATTGAGATCAGCATACTTGAAGTGAATGGATTGCAGATAACCGCTCGAAAAAAGGGGTTATGGGAAAATTTCGATAATATTTTTTCCAAAAACCGGGAAGTTATCGATGTAGGCACACGAAGGAGGAGGGGAGAAAGCCCTGTTGAGATAATGATAAAAAATATAAGGATTAGCCAGGCCACGATCTTCTCTCACTTTCTGAAAGATAACAAATCCGCAATGATCGATACGGTAGACATTCCCGGACTCTGGAGACTCAGGGATAGGAGCGGGATCGATACCCTTGTTGAAGCAATAATGAAGTCTCTGGAAAAGGAAATTGCAAGGAAAAAAATTAAAGATAATTGAAAAGGGAATCAGTATCAGCGACTGGATAATTGAAACTTTCAAAGCATCATTTCTTTGTCAATGTTTGCTCTGTCACCGCGTGAGAATGTTGAATTTACGCTGCCTCCCCCGTAAGGATTACCCTAAAAAGCCCAGCAAAAGTCAGCATGAGTGTTTGATACGCAGATCAGGAAGACTTTCATGGGAAATAATGAAAGGGCGTTTCTCTATCGGGAACGATCAGAGTGGTTTTTTATCTCGTGGCACGGTAATCTCTTAAGCTTTTCCACAATGTGCACAGTAAAAAAAACAGACAGGATACGATGACAATCGACGCGCCGGCAGATGAGTTCAAATGAAAAGATACGATAATTCCGCCCATTCCCGAGAGAACACTTAAGATTACAGAACTATAAAACATCCAGGCGATGCTGCTTGTGATTGCTCGGGCACTTGCGGCAGGGACGACGAGAAGGGCGGTAACGAGAAGAATACCCACTGTTTTAATAGACAAGGTGACTACGAGGCCAAGGAGGAGGGAAAAGGCATATTTTAAAATCGTCACTCCCGTGACGTGGGTTGAGGCGAAGGTTTCATCAATGCCGACAAGGGTCAATTTGTCAAAGTTGACGATAATAAATGTCGATGTGACGATGAGCAGGAGAAAGGTTATGGCGAGGTCAGTGTTGTTTATCAGAAGAATATCACCATAGAGGAAAGTGTGAAAATTTCTGAAAAGGCCTTTCGATGAGGAGACGATAACGATACCGAGAGAAACCGAAAATGAGAAGAAGACACCTATGATCGTATCGTACGACATGCCCGTTTTTTTCCGGAAGAATACCACCAAGAGACCGATAATCACACCGAAAGCCACCACAGTGAATAGGGGGTCAACGCCTGCAATAAGGCCGAGGGCAACACCGGTGAAGGCAGAGTGGGAAATGGCGTCGCTAAAAAACGCCATCTGAAAGTTGACCACGAATATGCCCATCATCCCGGCGAGAAGGCACACCATGATGACTTCTACCAACGAACTCCTTAAAAGGCTGAAGAGGATAGGATCAAACAATGTGGAATCGTGCCTCCTTGCTCTGTCACCCTGGTTTTTTCCCGGTATCGTGGTCGGCGCGGTCCCCCGTTTCCTCATGTGTGCAGATCACGTCGTGTGATTCGCCATGGAGATAGAGGCCTGAGTGGGTCCCGAAGAGGTCAAGGAGATTATCGCTTGTCATGACCTCGACGGGAGAACCGGAGCATTTGACCGTCTTGTTCAGGCACAGGACGTAATGGGCGTGACTCGTCACGACGGTCAGGTCGTGGGAGACCAGGACGATGGTTTTCCCCGTCTGCCGCTGAATATCTTCCAGGATGTCGCAAAAAAGCTGCTCCCCCCCAACGTCGATACCCGAAGCAGGCTCGTCGAGCAGCAGTATTTCCGGGTTTCTGCACAGAGACTTCGCCAGGAGAACCCTCTGCAGCTCCCCGCCGGAGAGCTCGCTCACTCTTTTTTCGATCAGCGGTAAGCTGTTGACCATCCTCAGGAAATGCTCGAACCGTTCCCGTCTTTTTTTCTCGATGCCGAAAATGACGGATTTCCCCCGCTCCCCCAGGCTCAGGAATTCGATGACCTTGAGGGGGAGCCCTCGATCGAGCTCCATCCTCTGGGGCACGAAGCCGATGGATGACCGTTCCTGCTCGGCCCTGTCCTTTCCGCCGATCGATATCGTTCCGCTGTAATGGACCAGCCCGAGAATGCATTTGAGCAGGGTCGTTTTCCCCGCGCCGTTTGGGCCGATTACGGCGGTGAGCTTTCCGGAAGGGATCTCGGCAGAGACATTATCGAGAACATTCTGGTTTCCAAGGGAGACGGAGAGGTTTTCGATATGTATCAGGGTGTCCATTAGTTACATTGTAAACGATGAGATTAATTTTTCGACATTCATGAGCATGGTTTCTTCATAGCGGGTTACGTTTTTACCGCCCGAAATGATGGGGTCGAACCAGACAACGGGGGCATCGGTCTTTCCCGCGATCACGCTCGTGATTCTATCAGGCTCGGGTGACTCGCTGACGAGGATCACCTTTCCTCCCTTTGCCTTTATCGTATCGAGGATGTCGGCAAGCCTTTTAGGAGATGGCGGGATGCCGTGGACCTCTTCGATGTGATAGAGAATCCTGGCCCCGTAATCGATCGCAAATATATCGAGGGCGTCGTGGAAGGTTATGATATCGAAAACGTCCGCCTTTGATAACAGCGAGGAAATCCGCTCCGATAACGCTTCGAGCTTTTTCCTGTATATCTTCACGTTCTCCCTGATGGCAGCGTCATATTCGGGAAAGGCTTCTTGAAGGGCCTTCCCTATCTCCTCACACTCGATTATGGCCCGTTTCGGACTCAGCCACGTGTGGGGGTTTCTGGCATCTATGGGGGAAAGACCGCTCACCCGAAAGGAGGCCTGATGGGTCAGGACTACTCTGGCGCGGGGGTTCAAGTCCCTGATTTTGCCCAGATCGAAGAACTCCTCGGCCTTGCCGTTTGCGATTATCACTTCAGCCGAGGCTATCTTTTTTACCCCCTGAACCGTCATGGTGTAGACGTGGGGATTGGCGTTTTCCCCCTCGACGAGAAGTTCAAGGTGAACGCCGTTGATTCCGTTGAGTATATTGGCCGAGAAGATGTAAAGGGGCAAAATCGTTGTGAGCACTTCCCTGCTGGAGGCTGCTGCGGCCTGATAACAAGAGCTCGTGAGAACAATGGAGAGAAAAACGACACCGATATGGCGGGTAAGTTTTCGGAACATGAGGAAACAGGAGGTGTTCAACTGATCAATTCCCCGATGGTGCGCACCAGAACTTTTCCCTTTACCGGCTTGGGAATGATCCGGTCTACCCCGTAGATGTTTAGCTGGGAGTGATCCATGAACGTTCCCCAGCCGGTCAGCATGATAACGGGCACACGCCCGTCGAGATCCTTCGCTTTCCGGGCTATCTCGAGCCCGTTGATAGCCGGCATGCCGAGGTCGGTGATGATGACGACTTTGGCTCCGTCCCGCAGGGAGGTGAGGTTTTCCCGTAAAAACTTGAGCCCCGCGCTGCTGTTGTCAAACGCGAAAACGCTGCAGCCCATTTCCGTGAGCAGCTCGTCCGTCGCATTCCTGATGGGCTCCTCGTCTTCAAAAAGGATGACCTTGGTGCCGGCAATGTCGTAATCCTTCTCTTCGTCCTCGTGTGGTCCTTCCGTGATCTCCGGATCTGATATCGGCAGATGAAGTATGAAGGAAGTTCCTTTGCCTGCCCACGATTCAAGGTCCACCTGCCCTCCGTGTGCGGTGATGATCCCGTAGACGGTTGATAACCCCAGGCCTGATCCCTTCTCTCCCTTCGTGCTGAAAAAGGGCTCAAACGCCCTGTCGCGGATTCGGGGCTGCATCCCCACCCCCGAATCGGTAAAGACCGTTTTCACCCTGTCGTGTTCGTTCTGGGTGCTTATCCGTATCTTGCCGCCTTTGGGCATGGCATCGAGGGCGTTGATGATCAGGTTTATAAAGACGTCTTTCAGTTCTCCCTCGTTTCCCTGGATGGTGTGGGGTTCATCCTCGAGCTTGAGGGTGATGTCGATGGATATCCCCTTTGAATGGGACATGTCCTTCCACCGCGGAGAGGTGATATCCACCGCCTCCGTGATCACGTCGTTTAAGTTGACGGGGCCGAAGGTCTTCCTGTCCCGCTTATAAAATGAGCGGAGTTTCTTCACCGTTGCGGCGCCCGTGTGGGCGGCGTTCTCGATGATCTCGAGCTCTTTTAAAAGTTCCGAATCCTCGACCTTGAGCTTCATGAGTTCCGCCCGCATCGAGATGGCGGCCAGGATATTGTTGAAGTCGTGTGCGATCCCCGAGGCCAGCTTGCCAAGAGCGGTCAATTTCTCGGACTGACGGATGTACTCCTCCATCTTTTTTATCTTCGACAGGTCCTTGGATATCCCCACCGTCCCGATCAGCGCCCCATCCTCGCCATACAGGGCGGAAGCCGACAGCAGGACCTCGACCAGCGTCCCGTCTTTTTTCTTCAGGGATACGTTGTAGTTCCTGATTTTTCCCCTGTTCTTGCGCATCGCCTGGCCGATTTTTCTCGCTTCTGCAAGAGAGGGGTAGATCTCGGACACGTGCTTGCCCTGAATCTCCTCCGCCGAGTATCCGAGCACCTCAGAGGCTCCCTTGCTGAAATAGACGATTTTGCCTTTCTCATCCGTCGATATTATGGAGTCAGGAGTCGACTCGATCAGCGTCTCGAGGTAATCCGATATCTCCTGGGCTTTCTTCAGGCTCTCTTCCAGCTGCTTTTTGTACTCCAGTTCCTTCGTGATGTCCTTGATAAAATGAACGCTCTTTTCGATCTCCCCCCGCTCGTCGAAAACGGGCGATATGGTTACCCTGAACGTACCGGGAATTTTGCTGTAGGTGTGGATCGATTCGACGGGTTTTTTCTCCGTGATGCACTTGACGTGGCCGCACTCTTCTGTTTCCTGTTTCTTGCAGGCGAAGAGCTCGTGGCACTTCCTGCCGATGATCCTGCCGGGGTCAAAACCGCGGTGATTGGCGAATACCGTGTTGAAGTTGGTGACCGTATAGTCCATGTCGATGACAAAGACGCCATCCGATATTGAGTTGAAGATCAGCTCCCACTCATTTTTGCTTTTGAGCACATCGGCGAAGAGGCTGGCGTTGCCAACGGCGCTCGATATCTGATTGGCCACGGCGGAAAGGAGGCTGATATCCCCCTCTGAAAAGCCCCTGTCACCCTGTGTGTGGTCTACGGTGAGCAGCCCCATGAAGTCTCCGTGGTTGAAAATGGGAAGGAGGAGCATCTTTTTGATGTTGAGGGCGTACATGAGCCCCCTCTCCTTCACGTTCAATTTCAGCGAATCCGTGCTCTCGATGATGAGCGGTTTTTTGGTTCTCGCCGGAGAGAAGAAGTACGGGCACTCTTGTTCGTTGATCCGCATTCCCACCGGCTCTTCGATCGAGTGGTCTCTGGAGGTGGAGTACTGCAGCACTCCCTCGTTTTTCCCGTGCACCTTTACGATGATCGAGCATCTGTCGGCGTCGAAGAGCTCCCGTATCTTCTTCACGACGATACTCAAGGAGTGGCCAACGTTCAGGGTGGACGAGACCAGGTTCGTCAGGTTGAGAAGGTCGGATGTGTTCTTTTTTTCCTGGACGAGGGCGCTGGTGGCAGAGGAGAGTGCAGACTTGTTGAGCCTGCTCTCGATCGATGAAGATGCGATTCCGGAGAAAAGCGTCCCCGCTTTCTGATAGTGGCTCCTTTTTTCCTCCTCAAGGTGATCGAAAAAGAGCGCAATGACATACGTATGCTTCCCGAAGGGACTCAGGGGTATTGCCAGCGCTTCGTTCAGCGCGCCGTGTGCAAGTTGCGGCACTATCTGTTTCTCGATTTTTTCCCGGTAATATTCTGCCTCGAAAATATGGGTGTCGGGCATAGCATCGGATCGGTAGAGCTCAACGGCCAGGGGTTCCTCTTTCCCCTGGTGTTCCTTAAAGGAGGGGGATGTGCCGAAATGTAAGAGCGCAGCCAGGGTGTTGCCCTCACGCCTGAAGAGCACGGCAAATGGAGCCTGGAAGTTTTGCGTCGCCGTTTCGAGAATGGCCTGGAGAAGCGGTTGCGCCTCCTCTTCGGGAGTGAGCTTTTTCTCAGAGAGTGCTTTTGCGATGATCCTGTAGTTGGCGTCCATCTCTGCAAACTCTGCTTTGAGAATCAGGTTTTCCCGGGTCGTTTCCAGATAGCTAAGAAGCTCTTCTACCTGATGGATCACTTCTCTGTTGTTCGGGTTGTCTCGTGGGAAAACGAGAACGAAAAACCCACTGCTCTGGTGAAATGCGGCATTGAGGGGCAGAAAATGCACGCAAAGAGGGGCCGGCAGATGGAGATTTTTCCGTATCAGCTCTTTTAAGCTGTCGTCGCCTTTCTCCCTCACCGCTTCCAATTTGAACCGGAAGAGCTCTTTTGGCGGGGAGAGGTGTATCAGGTCTTTTGGCCCCACGTGGGCCGTTACACGGACGATCCCGGCCTCGCTGTTTACCTCGATGTAGGAAACGGAGACGAGCTCGGGGAAAAGAAGGAGCAATTTCGATGGGGTTGCCGCGAGAAGGTTTTCAACGGACCCGGCTCTGGCCTTTTCCCTCACGAATCTTGCGAAGGCCTGGTATTTTGCTTCCAGGTTGAGCATTTTCCCTTTTAACAATAGTATTTAGATTATTTATAATATTGAAACTCACGAATGAAAAGATAAATTTTTCTCCAGCCCCGGTCTCGATGAGAGGTTATGGAGCCCATATGGGTGAGTCTCTATGAATCTGCTTGCGCTCTTTTTTATCGTCCTTTCGGCTCTCTTTCACGCCCTCTGGAACGTTGTCCTCAAAACGTCGGACAGGAAGATGTCTTTCAACATATTCATGCACCTTGCTGCGATCGGCATCTTCTCGATATTTTTCCTGGTCTGGAAGGGGAAAATACCGCTGCCGGGGTTCAGGCTCGGGGTTATCGTGGTTACGGCGGGTTTCTTCTTTTTCCTCTACCACCTTTGCCTTACCGACTCGTACGAGACGACGGAGGTGTCGCTCGCCTATCCTCTCACCACGACGGGCCCTCTCTACATACCGCTCTGGGCGTACATCTTTCTCGGCGAAAAGCTCTCCATCGAGGGCTGTTTCGGCATACTGCTCGTTTTCTTCGGGGCATACACGATACAGATGAAGACACTGAACCTGAAAGGGATGGTGGAGCCGCTGAGAAGCTTGAGAAATCCGGGGGTCTTCCTGGCGATGGCGGCGGGTTTTTTCTACTCGATCGGGGCGGTGGTGGACAAGAAAGGGGTGACGGACTTCGACGTGTTTACCTACACCTACTATCTCGATTCGGTTCTCGTGTTTTTTCTCCTGTGCAACCACGTCCTGATCCGGGGGAACAAAAGGGACCTTCTCCCGGAGCTTCGCGCGAGCTGGCCGAAGATAGCTCTTGCCGGCGGTATCCTTTTCGGGTCCTTTCTGTGCTACCGCCTCGGCCTTCGCATTGCCCCCGTGAGCTACGCAGTTTCTGCGCGGCAGATGAGCGCGGTGTTCGGCGTTTTGCTCGGCATTGCCCTGTTTCGGGAGTCTTTCGGCGGAATGCGGCTTACAGGAGCGCTCCTGATCAGCCTCGGGGTCGTGCTGATAAAATTCGGATAGGTCAGCTTTTGAACCGGTCCCGAGGAACGGGGAGAGCCGTGGCCTGCCCTTTCGCGATGAGTTTTCCCGATTCGTTCGTTACCCGGTAATCGACGACCATCAGGCTCTTTCCCCGGTGGGTGAGGTCGCACTCTGCGGTTATCCTCTCCCCCGGCATTGCCGCCCTGAAGGTGTTGAAGCTCCACTGGACTCCCACGGCGTCTGTTACCGAGTTCACGGCAATCGCGAAGGCCACGTCCGCGAGGGCAAAGATCAACGCCCCGTGGGCTATGTTGTGGGCATTGAGATATTCGTCTTTCACCACCACCGAGATCCTCACGTACCCTTCACGCGCCTCTTCGAGCTCCATGCCGAACAGCTCGATCACGCGGTCGTTTTCCATGATGAACTGAACCCTCTCCATCACGCACCCTTCACGATTTTTTCGGGTTATTGTATCAGGTATTTCACCCTCTGTTAAAATATCTTTTAGATCTGCTTTGGGAGGTAGCATGGATGGTCAATTTTCAGGGGGGTACCGTTACAACCACTACGGGTGGTACCTCCGGGAGCGGTTCGGCCGGCGGGTCTACAAGATAATGGTGGATGGTGACTTCACCTGTCCCAACAGGGATGGCAGGAAGGGGAAAGGGGGGTGTATATACTGCAACAACGAGGCCTTTACCGTGGGAATCATCGGGGAAGGCAATCCTGTTTCCTTCCAGGTGCATGCGGCGCTGAGGGAAAAGGAGGGGAAGAGGAAATACCGGGATGCCCGGTTTCTCGTCTACTTTCAGAAATATTCGAATACCTACGGAGACGTTGCGTATCTCGAGAGGGTTTACCGCGAGGCCCTCGTTTCCGAGGGGATAGCGGGAATCGTGATCGGTACGAGGCCCGACTGTATCGACGGGGATGTTGTATCGCTTCTTGGTAGGCTGGGCCGGGAGACTTATCTTTCCGTTGAGCTCGGCCTTCAGACGGTTGATGACCGGGTTCTCTCCCGGGTGAACAGGGGGCACGGGTTCGATGATTTTATCCGGGCGGCTGCGCTGCTAAAGGACGCGGGGATCGAATTCGGCGCCCATCTGATATACGGGCTTCCCGGGGACTCGCGGGAGAGCTTCATTGAGGGGGCACAACGGGTGTCCGACGCCGGGGTGTCCCTTGTAAAACTGAACCACATTCATGTGGTCAGGGATACAAAGCTCGAAGAGATGTGGAGAGAAGGGAGCTTTACACCCCCCACCTACGATGAATATCTTGCCGCCGTGTGTGACTTTCTCGAGTATCTGTCGCCGGAAGCAACGGTCGCCAGGTTGATAGGGACGACGCCGGGGAAATATCTCCTCGCGCCCAGATGGGAAAGGGGCAGTGCCGGTTTTATCCAGGACGTAAGCGGGGAACTGAAGAGGCGGGGCACCTACCAGGGAATAAAACGTCCCTCATAACTGCACTCTGGGCTTAAATCCTCAATACAATCAATANNCCGGTCAATTTCTTTCCCCGTGAGAAATGGTAAAAGTAAGAAAATTGCGTTGCAAGGCGTGCGAATTTTCCCGTTGCGAATCGAATGTGCCCGTGCCTGTGGGCTGACAAACAACGATTTCTGACTAAAAACATATATTTATCGACATGTTAACAAGGTGTCAGAGCAAAAGGGGGACGTTAACAAGGTGTCAGAGCAAAAGGGAAAGGTGACAGAGCAAAAGGGGGACGGCGGGTCGTGGAAGATGCCGTATTGACGAAAAAGGGCAAAAAGGGAAGGGAGCCGGCGGTGGCTGCGAAAGAAGCGGGCACCCGGAAGATGATCCCGTCGCTGAGATGGGTCGTCCAGGGCGTCTACACCCTCTTTTACGTGCTCGTGGGCATCGAATTCATCTATTTTTACGCCGGCATCATGGCGGGAAATCTCACCGCCTACCGCCCGCCGGCTGTCGAGGGGTTTTTGCCGATAAGCTCCCTCCTCGGCCTCCGGTACTTTCTGGCCACGGGGACATACGACCATGTCCACCCGGCGGGGCTCACCATCATCATGGCGGTCATCGTTTCCGCCATCGCAACGAGGAAGAGTTTTTGCGGGTGGGTCTGCCCGGTTGGCTGCATTTCCCGGATGGTCGAGCGGGGAAGCAGGCGCTTTCTCAAAAAAAGAATCACCGTTCCCCCCATCCTGGACCACCTGCTCATGTCGGTGAAGTACCTGCTGTGCGCATTTTTCGTCTATGTGATATTTTTCAAAATGTCGGTGAAAGACATAGAGAGCTTCATCTCCTCCCCGTACAACGTGGCGGCCGACGCCAAGATGCTCCTGTTTTTCGTCGACATGTCCAAAACGACGGCGATCACCCTCGCCGTGATCTTTGCGCTCTCCGTTTTCGTGAAGAACTTCTGGTGCAGGTATCTTTGCCCCTACGGCGCCTTCCTCGGGGTGATCTCGCTTTTCTCCCCCCTTGCGGTCAGAAGAGATGCCCGGTTGTGCATCGATTGCGAGTCCTGCACAAAGGAGTGCCCGTACCAGATACGGGTGCACAGGAAAAAATCCGTCAGGACCGTTGAGTGCACGGCATGTCTCAATTGCGTATCATCCTGTCCCGTGGACGACTGCCTGACGGTGGGGTATTTCGGTAAGAAACGGGTAAAGGAGCTGGCGGTTCCCCTCCTGCTCCTCGCCGTGATACTCAGCTTTTACCTGGGTGCGCGCGTGACGGGCCACTGGGAGAGCGGGGTGGACAATCACACCTTCCAGAGGTTCTACTCGATTGCCGAAAAGCTCGATCATCCCCGCTAACGTCACCCTCCGAGGGCGAGCGATACCGCCTCCTCGGGAGTGGCTGCCTTTATAACCCCCCGGATATCCCACGACCCGAGGGACACGACCCGTTTCCCCAGCTTGAGGGCTATGGCGATTTCCGAAAGTGTCCCGTATTCGCCGCCGATGGCGATAAAGGCGTCCGATGAGTGGGCTATGATGATATTTCTGGCGTGCCCCATGTTCGTTGCGATCACGTGATCGGTGTGCCGGTTGGCACTGCCCCTGTCGCTCCCGGGGACGATGCCGATGGTCACTCCCCCGGCCGACTTGGCCCCCTTTGCCGATGCCTCCATCACCCCCGAGAGGCCGCCGCTTACGATGGCTGCACCCCTTGCGGCCAGCAACCTGCCCACCTCCTCGGCCCTGCGGTAGGTTTCCCCGTCAACGTCACTTCCCCCGATTATTCCCACCTGCATATCTGACTCCTTTCCCTGCAAAGTTCTCCCGGCACGCGCTCTTCTTCCGGGAAGCATATCCTATTAGAAAATTTTATTTTATTCTGCGTATTATTTCTGTTAGATTGAAAATGGTTTTTCCTGCAGGAATTGAATCTCTAAAAAGGGGATGGACATGCGATTCCGACTGTTTCCAAGAGATGAGAAGTTCTTTGAGATGTTCGAGGTCCAGACGGAAAGGGTCATGGAGGGAGCAAGGCTCATAAAGGAGCTTTTCGATAACATGGAAAGGGCGGAAGAGCTGGCAGTCCTGATCAAGGATAAAGAGTCCGAGGGAGACGACATAACCCATAAGATTGTCGAGAGCCTCCACAAAACCTTCGTAACCCCCATCGACCGTGAGGACATACACAATCTCACCAGCAAGCTCGATGACATCCTCGATCACATGGAGGCGGTTTCCGAGCGGATAGTGCTCTTTAAGATAGACAAGAGCACGAGTTATGCAAGGAGTTTTGCCGATACGCTGATCGAGTCCGTCGAGGCAATCATGAACGCGGTGAAACTCCTCCACGATATGAGGAATTCCGAAAAAATACTGGAGTACTGCATCGAGGTCAACCGCCTGGAAAACGTAGGAGACAGCTACTTACGAAGCGCTCTGGCCGAGCTGTTTGACGGGAATAACGATCCCATCGAAGTGATGAAGTGGAAAGAAATCTACGAGCATCTCGAGAATGCGGTGGACGACTGTGAAGACGCCGCGAACGTCATTGAGGGTGCCGTCCTGAAATATTCATGATAAGAGTTCGCAATGAGGGAGAGCTGGTGTGGATCCTGGATGGCTGATCTTTGTGGTTGTGGCCTTCGCCCTTATTTTTGACTTTACCAATGGGTGGAACGACAGTGCCAATGCGATTGCGACGGTTGTCTCGACGAGAGTGCTCTCCCCTCTCCAGGCAGTCCTGTTCGCTGCGGCATTGAATATCGCCGGGGCGTTTTTCTCCACGGCTGTCGCCAAGACGATTGGAAAGGGAATCGTTGCACCGGAGCTCATCACCCAGACGGTGGTCTGCGCAGCTCTGGTGGCGGGCATATCCTGGAACACGGTGACAACCCTGATGGGGCTTCCCATCAGCGCCTCCCATGCCCTGATCGGCGGCGTCATGGGGGCGGGGATAGCCCACGGGGGCTTTACCGTATTGAACACGAAGACGCTCAAGCTCATCTTCAAGGCCATGCTCATATCTCCCCTCTTCGGGTTCATCCTGGGCTTTCTCTTCATGGTCCCCATCCTTCGTCTCTTTTTCCGGGTCACCAAGGGGACGTCGAACAGGCTGTTCAAGAAATTGCAGCTCGTCTCGGCAGGGGTGATGGCGTTTTCCCACGGCACGAGCGATGCCCAGAAAGTCATGGGGGTGATCACCCTGGCCCTTGTCTCGGGCGGCTATCTCAAGACCCTGGAGGTGCCCAAATGGGTGATACTCTCCTCTGCCCTCGTCATGGGCCTCGGGACGGCCATCGGTGGATGGAACGTGATCCAGACGCTCGGTGCCAGGATGATCAAGATCGAGCCCGTGCACGGCTTTGCCGCCGAGACGACGGCATCGATCATATTGCTCTTCACCGCCCATGCGGGCATTCCCGTATCCACCACCCACACGATTACGGGCTCCATTCTCGGCGTCGGTGCGACGAGAAGGTTTTCCGCCGTCCGCTGGGGGGTGAGCAAGAAAATCCTCTACGCGTGGATCGTCACCCTTCCCGGAACCGGGGCGGTGAGCTTTCTCACCTACAAGCTGCTCGCCATTCTCATCTGAGGGGCCGTTTTCTCTTCCCCGCACCGCAGGTGGTCTCGACGCTTTGCGTCACCCACGTGAAAACGGGCCAGAAATGACCACAGGGCGTGCCGGGTCTTTTTTCACGCTCCATCGCACATGTTGTTTTTTCCGATCTCTTTGAGCATGAACCTGCAGAAAACGGGGCTCCTTTTTTCGCCGCTTTTCGGGCCACTGACCAAAGAGGGCCGGGAGAGTGCTACAAGGGCCTCTCCGTATCGAAAATGGTGGTCATCACGGGAGAGCATTACCGGCTTCCCGCGCACCGGGCAGGGAAGGGCACTGTGTGGTGAACGGGGGATGATGAGGAAGGTCTCTTGCGCTGGGACGTCCCTCCCGGCAAAGGGGGACGTTTCA
>JABAOE010014242.1_pt1 | contig 16427 bp, 14 predicted proteins | sample 7062141 | NCBI WGS metagenome assembly JABAOE01 (sample SAMN14538627, study PRJNA623070) | marine sediment metagenome | biome: marine biome [ENVO:00000428]; feature: marine pelagic biome [ENVO:01000023]; material: deep marine sediment [ENVO:00002113] | place: India: Gulf of Khambhat ... | reverse complement strand
ACCGACGATCTGTCCGCTTGCTGGCAGCAACGCCGACACAACCGACTTTCCGACGCGTATGCTGCGGTGCACTATCCCACGGCGTCCATCGGCTATTTGATTCATTGGCGATAACGATCCACGCGGCAGCTATGCCTGTGTTGCTGCCGGCGGAAGGGCTGCGGCGTTGGTCCGACGGCGGAAGAATGGCAACATTTACAGCGACAGTCTTTCTGCTCAAATTTAGGTAGAACAAGGGGTGTTGGCGAGGATGGACAAGTACTTTTCAGAAAGCTACCAGGAAGCGCGCAAGCACTTCCTCGACGCCGCGAAATTCAGGGGTGCAGAAATCAAGGCCTTCGCTCACCCGCTCAAGGGACGCGACGGCGAGGACCTCGCTATTGACTTGGCGCGCCTTGGTCCGGCGGATGCAAAGAACGCGCTGCTGGTCCTTTCCGGCACACACGGTATCGAGGGTTATTGTGGCTCAGGCATTCAGCGAGCCTGGTTGCACGAAGGCACGCTCAGGAAGCGCGCGCAAAACACCGCCGTCTTCCTCATCCACGCTGTGAACCCTTATGGCTTTTCGTGGCAGAGGCGAGTCAACGAAGACAACGTGGATCTCAACCGCAATTTTGTCGATTTCGATCAGCCTCTGCCGGAGAACGTTGGATACTCGGAACTCTTTGCCGCGCTCTGCCCGAAGACGTGGGATGAGGCAACCATCGCTGCCACGCAGAAGGTTCTGGACGTTTATGCTGAAGAACACGGGTCGTCCGTTCTCAGCCAGGTGATTTCCGGTGGTCAGTATGATTTTTCAGACGGAATTTTTTTCGGAGGTCGAACACCTTCCTGGTCCAACCGAACCCTCGTCGGAATTCTCGAAAGTCAGCTCTCACACTTGGAACGCCTGGCTGTTGTCGACCTGCACACAGGCCTGGGCCCGGAGGGCTATGGCGAGCGCATATGCGATTTCAGGAAGGGCACAAAGGAGCGCAGTTGGACCGAAGAAATCTATGGCGAGGACATAACCTGCTTTTACGACGGAACGGCGGTCTCGGCAGAGCTTTCAGGTGACATCGTTCTGGGAATTGTCAACACTCTCTCCCGTACCCTTGTCTCACCTGTCGCGCTCGAGTTCGGTACCGTTCCAAGGGACCGGGTACGTCTCGCGATCCGTTCCGACAACTGGCTGCATCTGTATGGCGATCTCGCAAGCGAGAAGGGACGCGACATCAAGGCGGAGATGCGAGCCGCCTTTTTTCCGAAGGGCCGGGCATGGTGTCAAAAGGTCGTGGCACGGTCTTTCGAGACCTTCGATCTGGCGCTCGATGCGCTGAAGGCGGCATGAGAGAAATACCTCGTCGGTCGACCAAGACCGCAACGTAGGGTCAACTAATGTCACGGCGGCTCCGCCGCAGTCATTTGCGAAAAAACAACTTGACACTCGCATCCGCTCGAGCCTGAAAGGAAATCATCTGCCACCGTGGGAGTACCCTTCTTCGAACTAAGGTCCGCCCCTGCAAGTGGGTGGTGCACTACCACATGCCGTGCTATTAGCCTGACAGGGACTTGGCCAGCGCCTCCAGGTGCGTTTCGTCGGTGCCGCAGCAGCCTCCCAGCACCTGGAAGTCGAATTCGGATCTGAGCATCCTCATTGCGCTGGCGAAATCTTCCGGCGACTCCGTTTCGATGTGATCCAGTCCTTCGAGTTCCGTGTGGCTTTTGGGCGATGCGTTGGGTCGAACGCCGGCGATGCGTTGCAGGGACTGCGGTCTGTCTCGACCGACGCGGCCAAGCCCTGCCTGAATGGCCAGCGAATGCGAACAGTTAGCGAGGTAGAAAAGAGGCGCCCGGTCCACCGAGTCGTCGATGGTATCGATGGCCGTTTCGAGTTGAGTGCCATCGAGAAGACAACCGTCACGATCAATCACGAAGCTGAGTACGTACGGAACCTCAGTGGCTGCGAAAGCCCTGGCCATGCCGAGTGCTTCGACGAATGCCGGAAGCGTGTAGGCCACGAGCAGATCGACGCCAGCATCGACCAGTGCCTCGGCCTGTTCAGCGTGAAACCGGGCAGCCTTCTCGGTCGGCAACGCAGTCTCCGGGCGATAGGTATCGCCTTTCGGTCCGATACTGCCCGCGAGATAGAAATGCTCAAGCCAGTCGGCGTATCGGTCTAGCGTCTCAGCCACGAAATCGACACAGCTGCGATTCACACTGCGCGTGTCTCCGTAGGGGGACTGCGGAACGCGTTCCGCGTTGGCCCGCAGCGTCGGGGTCGAACACATCATTGGCATCCGGTGTCGAACGGCGACATCGGCGTAGCTTGAGTAGACATCGGCGAGCAGGGGACGGGCACGTTCGTCGAAGACCGCGGTTGCGTGAAGAACATATGGATCGAGCTGGATGTCCGGGCGGGCCATTATCCGTGCCATCACCCCGCCGTTGGTCAGCAGAACCGGCATCGACTCGAAGGCTTTTCGAAACGTCATGACTACGGCTCCTGAATCGGAAAACAGTATACTCCCCGATTACGGGGCAATCGATATTCCAGGCGATCGGAAGCCGAACCAGCGGTTGAACCCTTTGACGTCCTCGTCGTCATTAACCAGCGAATCCCGGGTATTCCACGAACGGCACGGGTTCCAAGTGTTCGGCTGAGCCCGGTCGGAACGTGGCGACGCCAGCGTCTGTTGTGCGGTGCAGCAAAACTGCTGCTAGCAGCGTTCACGAGATGTCTCTTAAGTCGGCTCTTCCGCCAGCGGCCGGGTTACCGCGACCGTCCGCTTCCATCCCGACTCAGACAGACCGAACCGCCCGGCTGGCGGCGGCTACGCCGACATTGCCGACCGAGGATCGGTTCTGCTGCAATGCAACGCGAAATGCCTTGTTCGACACTGTCACCATCGCATCGTGGGAACAGCTTGTGCGCGATACGCAGCATGCAGGTCGTCGATCTAAGGTCGTGAATCGATTGCCAGGTTGCCAATGGGGACCTCGTTCGTGGTAGCTTTCGCCGGTTGTGTAATAAATCGAAGTGGGAGGAGACGTGCGGGAAACATCGGCTCTGGTGATAGGCGCCAGTCAGGCGGGACTGGCAATGAGCCATGAACTGACACGAGTGGGTGTCGACCACATCGTGCTGGAGAAGGAGCGGATTGGGCATGGTTGGCATGTGCGGTGGGATTCTTTTTGCCTGGTCACGCCCAACTGGTCTGTGCAACTGCCCGGCTATCCCTATGACGGAAACGACCCGGACGGTTTTATGCCCCGGGACGACATCGTCGCGTACCTTGAGCGTTACGCAAAAAGCTTCGACGCGCCGATTCGTGAGAACACCCATGTATCTACGGTGCGAAAGGATCACGATGGATTTGTGATTGAGGCGAGTGACGGTCAGTACCGCGCCGGTTCGTTGATCGTGGCGACCGGCGCATTCCAGAAACCGTATCGACCGCCCGGCTCAGAGACGTTACCCACCAACATTGTCGCAGTTGATCTTGGCGGGTACACCAGCTCGGCTGGCCTACCGCCCGGCGATGTGCTGGTAATCGGCAGCGGTCAGTCGGGTTGCCAGATTGCCGAGGAGCTGTATCAGGCCGGAAGACGGGTTGTGCTTGCGTGTGGTCGCGCGCCTTGGTCACTACGTCGGATCGGTGATCACGATCTCGTCTGGTGGGCGCTGGAAACCGGGTTTCTCGATGCTCGCGCCGACGAGCTTCCCCTGGAAGCGAGGCTGTTCGCGAATGTACTGACCACTGGCCACGACGGCGGTCATGATCTGCACTTGCGGACCTTGCAGGCGCTGGGCGTCACTCTGACTGGTAGATTCCTCGGAGTCGACGGCAATACCGCCCACTTTGCCGATGATCTCGCCGACAGCGTGGCATGGGGGGACGACAAGTACGGGCTGCTCAAGGGCGCAATGCTGAAACTGGCTGAACAGCGGGGCATTCCAGCCCCTGATATTCCTGATCCCGCGCCATTTACCGCCGATGCACCGAAAACGGTCGATCTGTCGAGTTTCGGTGCGGTGATTTTCACCGGTGGTTTCCGCCCGGACTTCAGCTCCTGGTTACCTTGGCCGGATGCGTTTGACGATCAGGGCTTTCCTTATCAAGCAGATGGCAGGAGTTCAGTGGTCGACGGTCTTCACTTCATCGGGTTGCATTTTCTACGCAAGCGCAAGTCCGCACTACTTTGCGGAGTCGGTGAAGATGCCGCCATCATCGCAGACGGAATCTCAGGATCGTAATCCTGTCAAGTTGAGGCCGTTGGAAACCTGAACTCGACTCCCTTCCGCCGCGAAAGTCAGAGTCGGCAAGATAGCGGACAACTCGTACCAGTGAGTGATGACAGGAGAGCCGACATTACGGACCTTTGCGGTTTTGTGATGCGGTGCAGCACGTGCGGACCACGATTCGACCCAAGCAAACGCTGGCAAACTTCAACGGCTCGGGTTTCAGTCCTGTGATTCAGCAGTCTGGCGGCGTGGCGAGTAGCGACCAAACGTAGAGTAGTCTTGTCTGGAACAGTCAGCTTTGACACCGAGTGTCTGCGATGGAAGCTCTCCGAAGAGTGCCCTGTAGTCTCGTGCAAATTGCCAACTGGCGCGTGAGGTGTTTGCGAGTCGGCAGTGATATGGCCGTTGTATTCGCGAGGCAATAGTTTCCGGCGGTGAAGAAAGCTTTGAGCGATGATGGCAAGACCTAGCTTAACTCGCCTTCCAACCTGCGCACGTCGCCATCGGTCGCAGGTGGGGCCACCTTGAGATCCCAGGATTCGCCTCCCAAGGCGCGATTGGTGTCAAGCGGCTGTTGCCAGTGGCTTTGCATCTCTTGTGGGTGCATCAACATCTCTACGAGCCGGGTGATGTGGCTTGCCGACAATAGATTGATTACATCAGCGTTAAGAAATCGTAAATGGAAAGACGGTCGCCTGTGTCGCCTGTTCTCGTGAGCATTCCATTAGTGCTGTCCTTAAGATAGTCTCTGTCCGTGATTGACTGAGGAACCTCATCAATGTCCATCCAGCGCCATGACGGCGGGGGCATCCCCTATCCCTATCTCACCACGGCGGCCGTGCACAATGGCATCGCCTACATCTCGGGGCTGACGGCCGATGACATCGACCGCGACATCGCCGGCCAGACTGCCGCGACCCTGGCCAACGTCGAGCGCGCCCTGGCCCTGGTCGGCAGCGACAAGTCAAAGCTCCTGCGCGCCGAAGTCTGGATCGCCGACATGGCCGATTTCGAGGCCATGAACGCGGTCTACCAGGCCTGGCTCGACCCGGACAACATCCCGCCCCGGGTCTGCACCCAGGCCCGCCTCTGGCACGAGCGCTGTCTCGTCGAGATCATGGTGACCGCCGTCGTCGCCGATTAGTCCTGTCAATTGACCTCTCGGTAACGGCTTGTAGGATAGCGTCCCGCATGCGCTGGTGAGCGAGCCCTTCATCCAGTCGCACCAGCGCCGTAGAACCGACTACGTCTGCGTGCAGGAGGACAGTGAGCTTTCGGGACGGCGGATCGACCATCGGGCGGTTCTCCGGTTTATCAGTCGAAATACTACCGTGGGGTACAGAGCGTGGGCTAATCGGAGTGTCAGCAACCCCGTGTGCAACGCAACAATTCGATGATTCTCACGCCTCCGCCAATGCCTGCAAAGTCGGCAACTGAGAAGGACGCGCCGCTACGGCGCTGGCCGTAGCACCCCCGAAAGCTGACCGAGATCCCGTGGGTCCGTTCTCGGGGCCTATCCAGCCAGCGGAATTGCCCCCCTTTTCGGCGGCTGAGCCGACACTTCGGACATGCTGAACAGTGCAAATGCAGCTGATATGCTGCGCTGCACCGACATGGAAGCCGTCGCAGGCGTTAGCAAAAGATGGTACGCGATAGGAGTTATCAGCATCGTGTTCTACACTTCCATTGTCGTTCCTCACGGCACCTTCCGTCGGTGTGTAGACGATGAGTCCGCGGGATCAGGCTTATGACAAGCCCTGAGTTAATCGAAAGAATGAATGACTCCATGGCATCGTACTGGGCGCCTTATGCCTTTGGCGCGCACCAGGTATATCAGGAAACTCCCAGCGCCATGATCGCACTTTCAGGCGTGCCGACCGCGGTCTGCAACTGCATCATCATCAAAAAGGACGACCCGGCTCAGGTCCAGGAAGCGCTTGACACTGCGGCGCGCTGGACTTCAGAAAGTGGCATTTCGGTCCTGTGGTGGTTCAGTCCTTCCGCCTGGTCTGACCAGGTCCAGCAGATTGTGGATAAGGCCGGACTCGAACCCGAAGGTACAACCCCGGCAATGGTCCTGCCGCTTGACTCCACGGCGCCAGTCCCCCTGCCCGACGGCCTCGAGATTGCCGAGGCCAGAGGCGCCGACGCCCGGCGCGACTGGGCCCGGTTGATCTGCGCGGGCTTCGGCTTCAACGAAGAGCAGATCGAAGCCTTCTCAACGGCGGAAGCGGCTATCCCAGAGGGGATTTTCGACGAACAGTTTCGCTATGTGGGCTATCTGGACGGTAAACCGGCGTCGGGCTCGAGCCTCTCAATGCGGAGCAACCTTGCCGGGATTTACGCCGTCGCCACCCTGCCCGAGGCCCGCAAGAAAGGGTTGGGCGCTGCCATGACCCGCCACGCCGTGCTTGAGGGCAAGGCCCGCGGTGCTGAAGCAGCCATCCTGCAGGCGACCGAAATAGGAAGACCCGTCTATGAGCGTATGGGTTTCACCACCGAGTTCCAATATCTGCAATTCGTTCAAAGCTGATTTCGTCTGCCGGGGAGCCAAGCGACCTAACGAGTCCGAACCGAGAAGAAAGCCGACCAAAGCGGGACACTAGCGACCGGCGGCAAGGCCGACTTTACGGACTTTTTGGAAGCACGCACCATCGTGATCATGCTGCTCCGCACCACGCGGTTGACCGTCAATCAGCGTGCTAAAGTCGCGACTCAAGCCTCACACCATTCCAGGCGAGATGAGTCATGCAGAAACTGATCTTCACGATGGGTTCGCCGGGGTCACGTGCCGTCCGCATCGTACTCGACGAACTTGGGCTGGACTTCGAGTCCGTTGTAACGGACGCTGGCGCAGGACCAGATATCACACCGGCCATGCAGGTGCCCTGTCTGATCGACAATGGGCAAACGCTTTGGGAGGCGCCACTGATTATCGAGTATCTGCTGTCAAAGGCACGCGATACTAGCGACACGCAAAATAGTCAGTCGGAGAAGCCGCTGTCGCACGTATTGGTGCGACCTCAACACGTCTGGGACGATAAGCTTGTGCTTGCTTCGGTGCAAACCTTTGGAACGTCCGTCGCCACGATATCCCAGATGCGGTGGTCCGGCGTCAAACATTCCGGAAATGAGTTTCTTGAGCGTTGCAGCCAACGACTGAATCATCTGCTTGATTGGTTCGAGGGGAAAATCTATGGTGTGCCCGTCGGACTGTTCAAGGAATCGGTTGCTATCCAAGACGTGCTCTTGGTCTGCTGGCTCGACTTTATCGATCATCGTCCGCTCGATATAGACTGGCGTTCTCCCGGGCGTCCGAACGTATCAGCACTCTTTGAAGAACTGACCCGCCGCAAGTCATTCGTTCGCGCCCCGATTGAATGGTGGGAACCGAACTGAGACACCTACCAACCCTTGAGTGCGGCTACAAGGCGATCAACATCATCGGAACAGCAGCCCGCTCCGCGGGGGGGATGGCTGGAGCACCCCCGATAACCGACAGAGGTCCACAGCGGTCTGTAGTCGGGGCCATTTCTGCCAGTTGAAACAGCCCGCATTTCTTCGGCTACGCCGACAAAAGAGACAAGGACCAATGTATGCTGCGGCGCAACATAAACCAAGCGTTATCAGCTAGAACGGACAGTGGCCGCGACGCCTGTTCCGGGTGACTAGGTCTCCTAGTCGGGATTTTCAACAGAGAGTACCATTCGCGACTAGCTCCCTAGTACCCGCCACCCGCTGCGGGAGAGCGCCTGAATGCAGTGTCCTGAATGCCACGTCGAAAATCGTGAGGGCCGGCGTTACTGCGCTAAGTGCGCGGCGCCGTTGTATGCCGCGTGCCCCGAATGCGGCTTTAGAAATGAGCCCGATGAGGAGTTCTGCGGTGGTTGCGCAAAGGCGCTAGCCGCCAGCCCGGTGTCTTCCACCGATACTGAACTGAGTCGCGACACCTCGGAGCCCGAACGTCGCCAGGTCACGGTCATGTTCTGCGATCTGGTCGGCTCAACGATACTCGCCGAACAACTGGATCCCGAAGAACTGTGTGAATTTCTAGCCCAGTATCAAGAAACCTGCGCACAGGTGATTCATCGGTATGAGGGCCACATCGCTCGCTACGTTGGCGATGGATTGCTTGTGTGTTTCGGCTATCCACAAGCGCACGAAGATGATCCGCAGCGTGCGGTACGCACGGGGCTTGGCATTGTTGCCGCCATCAAGGATCTCGATGCCAAGCTTAATGGTTCTGGTATGGACCTGGCTGTGCGAATCGGTATTACCACCGGCGTAGTCGTAATTGGCGACATCGGCAGCGGCGAGCGCCGTGAGGAAGATGCCGTCGTTGGAGAAACACCCAACCTGGCGGCGCGCCTGCAAGAGTTAGCGGAACCCAATACAGTGTTGATCGGTGCAAGCACTCATCGTCTGGTCGAGGGACTCTTTGATTGTGATGGCCTCGGTGCGCAGGACTTGAAAGGTTTCTCCCGAGCGGTGAATGCGTTCCGCGTTCGCGCAGAGGCTAACGCCGCGAGTCGCTTCGAAGCCGCCGCTCAGCGGGGCCTGACCCCGCTAATCGGGCGGGAGTCAGAAATCGGACTGTTGATGCATCGCTGGGAGCTCGCTAAGGGGGGTGAAGGCCAAGTAGTACTTCTCTCCGGCGAGGCCGGAATCGGCAAGTCGAGGATCTTGCGTGCCTTTCGCGACCGTCTCGCGTCCGAACTGCACAACCGCGTACTGTGCTACGGATCCCCCTATCACCAGAACAGCGCGCTTTACCCCATCATCGACCAGATTGAGCGCGGCCTGCGCTTTGCGAAGGAAGACAGCGTGACGAAGCGACTCGACAAACTCGAAGCAGTGTTGTGCGATCTCGATTTGTCGGTACATGATTTCGCGCCGCTGCTGGCATCCCTGCTGTCGCTTGAGAGTGGTGGGCGGTACTCGCCTCTTGCGTTGGAGCCGAAACAACTGAAGCGGAACACTCTCGAAGCGCTGGGTGAAGTGTACGAAGCCATGGCCTCACAGGGTCCCGTGCTGATGGTGATTGAGGACATGCACTGGATTGACCCCTCAACGCGAGAGCTCGTTAGTATGCTGATTGAACGGCTGCAGTTCTGTTCGATCTTTCTGCTGATTACGTGTCGACCCGAGTTTGAGCCTGCTTTGGGCGCCCACACGCACGTCACGCGGTTCTCGCTGAATCGCTTAAGTCGAAAAGAGTGCGCATCGATGATTGCAAAGGTTGCTCGGGACAAGGTTCTACCGGAGCAGGTGCTCGATCAGATCATCGCCAAAACAGATGGCGTACCCCTGTTTCTTGAAGAGTTCACCAAGACCGTACTTGAGTCGAATCTGCTGGACGATGCCCATGACCGCTACACCCTGTCGGGTACATTAAAAGAGCTCGAAATCCCGACGTCATTGCAGGATTCGCTGATGGCGCGGCTCGACCGCTTGGCGTCGGGCAAAGAGATCGCGCAACTCGGCGCTGTCATTGGTCGCGAGTTCTCTTACCAACTACTAGCTGCTGTATCTCAGCTACCTGATGACGAGCTTCAAGGTGCACTCAATCGTTTGATCCAATCAGAACTGATTTTTCGCCGCGGCACACCACCTGATGCGACCTACATGTTCAAGCACGCGCTCGTACAGGACGTGGCCTATCAGTCTTTACTGAGAACTAAGCGCCAGCGCTACCACCAGCGCATCGCTAAAGTTCTGGAGGGGCAGTTCCCAGAGACCGCCGACATGGAGCCGGAAATGCTGGCAAGGCACTACACCGAGGCGCAGCTTGCTGAACCGGCCATTGGTTACTGGTACAAGGCTGGACAACTAGCCCGCGAGCACTCCGGAAACGTCGAAGCGATAGCTCACTTCACAGAGGGGTTAGGACTGCTTGAATCCGTGCCGGACGCGAAGAAGCGCGCTGAGAAGGAGCTCAAAATACAGATGGCGTTAGGGTTGGCGTCTTTAGCCGCCAAAGGGTTTGGGGCCGTGGAGGTGGAGCGCACCTACGCACGGGCGCGAGAGTTATGTGAAGAGATAGGCGATAGCCGCCAGCTGTTCAAAGCGTCGTGGGGTCTGGGGAGATTCTACAACGTAAGTGGACAATTGTGGGCAGCGCGTGAGCTGGCGGAAGAACTCCTAGCCTTAGCGCAGCGCCTGCAAGACCCAGAGTTTCTTATCGAAGCCCACTTAGCGATGGGAATTACCTTGTATTGGATGGGAGAGTTTGTTTCCGCCCATGCTCAAAATGAAAAGGTCCTCGCGCTCTACCAGCCTGGCAAACATGGTGCGATGGAGGCCGAGTACGGGGAGCATCCGGACGTAACCTGCCGGGCCCGTCAGGCTTTTCCGCTTTGGATGCTTGGCTACCCTGATCAAGCTCTTGAAAGCAGCTACGAGGCGATCGCCCGCGCACAGGAACTGTCTCACCCTTTCGGATTGGCTCGTGCTCTAACCTTTGCTTCCGACACTCATCAGCTGCGTCGAGAGCTAGAGTCTTCTCAAAAGCAAGCCGAGGCAGCCTTCGAGCTCGCTACAGAGAAGGGTTTTCCGCTCTGGATACGAATCAGTACTTTGTACCGCGGCTGGGCGCTCATCGAGCAAGGACAGGTGAAGGAGGGTATTACACAGCTACAAGAGGGTCTCGCCTCCCAGCACGCCGGAAAGCTGGGACAGACCCGTTTCCTTGGCGTGTTGGCCGAAGCGTTCGCCAAGATGAATGAGCGCGAGAAAGCATTCAGCGCCTTGGTAGAGGCAGACGCCCATGCAGACAAGACGGGTGAGGTTTTTTGGCGGGCGGAACTGCATCGACTGCGGGGTGACTTGCTGCTGAAACAGCGCGTAAACGACGGCGATTCGGAATCATGTTTTCACCAAGCCCTGGAGATTGCTCGAAACCAAGGTGCCAAGTCCTTAGAACTACGAGCGGCAACTAGCCTTGCGCGTTTGTGGCGTGATCAAAGTAAGGAAACGGAAGCGCGCGAGTTGCTGGCCCCAGTCTTTGACGGGTTCACTGAGGGCTTCGAGACGGCCGATTTGAAGGATGCGAAAGCAGTTCTCGAAACAGTCGAATGAGCACTTGGACTATAGAAACGGACACTCTTGTTTGAATGTCCGCTTTCGCTGGCAACTGCCGTGTGCAGCACAGCAAAACGACTGAGTTGCGCCGCTTCATGCACTCGTGCTCTACGGTTCTCTGGGATTAGTTCTCAGAGTGAGACGTGGCCAGACGATAGAAGCCGCTTGTTGAAGACAGTTCCGCCGCCTTGCGGATGCTAGAGAATCCGAACGGTTGGATGACGAGCAGTTGCGGATTCGTGGAATAAATCATCTAAATATTGCGCGATATCCTGCCGGGCCAGATGTGCGGGAATCGCGATATTCGCCGGCCGCCGTTTGCCATCATTTCCCGAATAAAACGCTGCCCAACCCTGTGACGTTGCTTCGACGATGACCCGACGACCGAACACGTCAAACAGTAATCGTGTTTTCTCCATAACAGTGTATAACTGACCTATCGTGAATGAACCCCGTTGATCTAGAGCCGTTCGCTGAAGAGTGCGCGTATCATTTCGATCGCTTGTTCTGCAGCCTCCGGGTGATAACGATTGATCTTACCGAGTTCCACCATATCGATTCCCGGGTGATCGAACACGTGGTGGGCACCCGCGAATACTCGCAACGTCATTTCGTGTGGCGGTGGCAACCGGTCCACATACCGTACGCATTCGTCCGCCGATGCCCATTGGTCGTCGCCTCCGATCAGGACCAATGTAGGCGTGTTTATTGGTTCGGGTGTCTCGCATTCCGGGTAGAGTGCGACCGCGGCCCGAAACGGTTTCATTGCCAGGCCGGCGGAGGTCGATTGCTTGATAGCGTCTAAGACTACGTTGCCGCCCAGTGACGTTCCCATCACGGCGATGCGAGCGGGATCAACGGACGAACGAGTCGACAAGTATCTCTTCGCACCGTAAGCATCCAGAACCCGGAGCCAGGTAGGTACAACGTCCCGTCGACCACAGATGTGCTTCTCGCCGCGGGGTGTGAATGAATCGACACTCAGGACGACATAGCCCCAGTCAACGAGCCTGTTGGACCACACCGACTGCTGCTCAGTGACACCGGCGCACCCATGCATGAGAACGACCGCGGGGGAAGGCCCTTCACCCGCCGGCTTTGCGAGATACCCCGTCAACCGGATACTGGGCTCCGTGTTTGTTTCCACCGGTATTCCCAGCTTCTTCGCCTGCCTGACCTTGAGAGGAGAAGGCGGGTAGGTGTAGGCGACGCTCTCGAACTCGAGCACTTCTACGCCTTGAAAAACGGGAGCACTCAACGCGGTTTCAGCGAATGGAGCAGCACCAACAAGGTTTGCACAAACCACAATGCGCAACCATCCGTTCCTGATCAGATTTCCCACCGCGCTCCTACACATGTCAATTCTGAAACGAGTTTGAATAAGGATAGGTCAGGAGTCAGATTTTTTCTCTACATGAATAAACCCCAGATCGTCACGGTAGTGTGAGTCGGCTTCCTGTGCACCGCAGCATCCACGGTTGAATGTCAGCAAAGTCGGCAACCCGGAAGGACTCCAGGCCATCAGCGGTGGCTGCTGTGCCCCTTCTGCCAGGGTTAGTTGTAGTCGTCGAGTGCGCCAACACCCGGCAGCGTCGATTGTACTTTTAGTGCAAATTCACTAATTGGGCATGAACCGGACGAGTCAGCGGGATTTGATTTAGGCCAAAAATTGCCAAATCAAACGAATAGCCACAGCCCCCACAGGATGAGCAGTACACCAGCAAACCGGCCGATGTTGGGACCGGCCGAGGCTAGCTTTTCGATTAGAACGTAGATGGCCAATCCGCCGATCCACCACAAGTTCATGACCCCGCCGTAAAACAGCAATGCCATCAGCACCCAACAACAGCCGAGGCAGAAGAGGCCGTGTTCGAGACCCGTCCTGAACGCCCCGGTCGCCCCCGGACGCCAGTGTTCGGCCAGGAACGCCACCGGCGAGCGGCAATGGCGTAAGCAGGCATGTTTCAGCGGTGTGAGCTGGTAGATCCCGGCCGCGACCAGCAGGCCGCCGCCCAGCGCCATCGAAGTGGTTGCCATCATCGGCGAAAGCAACAGCAAACGCTCCAGCCCCCATTGCAGCACGACGGCGACGATACTGAAGCCGCCCCAGGCGGCGAGGTAGCCGGCCGCGAAATTCCAGGTGGCGACATGGACGCCGCCGCGCGCCCGTTCCTTGCGCATGAGTGCCGCGTACAACAGCATCATGGGCGCAGCGCTGGGCAACATCATCGCCACCATCATCACCCACCACATGGCTAGCATCAGACCAGCGTAGCCCGGCGTCCACGACGCCGGCATGGCCATCGCCCCGGCCTTCATCCCGGCGTCTTGCATGGCGCCCATGTCCATGCCGGCGCCGCCCAGGATATAGAGCCACGAGACGGCGCCGATGCCGGCCAGGCCGGCGACGACGATGGCCCGGTCACGCTTCAGGACGGCTTCGAGCCCGCTTGGTTGCACCTCGATGGACATCCGCCGCGTCCCTTCCCTAGGCGGCGAGACCGGTCGAGGTAATATGACTTTGTGCCAAATGGGCATGGCTGCCGGCCAGTTCCAACGGCACCGCTCCCGTCGCCGTGGTGGTGCCACTGGCCACTTCGGCGATGAAGAATTCCTTGCCGTAGGGCTGATCGATGCGGGCACGGTGTTCGGCCCCAGTGACCTGGTTCTTCAGCGATTCAACTGTGGTATCGACGATACCCGGCACGACCAACCGCGCGCTCCGGCTTTCCACATCGATCGACAACTCGATCTTCGCGAACACCGGTTCGTGCCAGGTCGAGCACATGTCGCGATAGATTTTCAGCATCGACGTGCCCGGCTCCGAGCCTTCACCTTGCATGATGGCGACTATGGCGGCCCGCTGGGCTTCGTCAGCCCGTTCGTCGATGATCAACTGCATCGCCCCGTTGCCCTCGTGAATGGGGCCGGGCCAGGCGACAGTCTGAACGGCGAACAGTCCGTCCAGCCTGGTTTCGCCGAAGTGGCCCTTGTCGATGCGCCAGCCGACCACGGCCTTGCAGGTACCGTCCGTCGGCAGGGCGGCGAACTGGCAGGGACAGCCGTAGTCGCAGTTGCAGTTCGCGACGTGGGGGCCCTCGATGCTCCAGTCGATCGTCGTCATTGGCTTTCTCCCTTATTTAGTTAGTTTGATCTCAGCCTGCTGGGAAAGTGTAGTAGAAAATCTCGGCCTTACCATGTCGCTCACAACTGAACTTGCTCGCGCATAGACAATTCTGAATCCGGCCGAGTGGAAACCGGCGGGGAGTCGTTCATTGTGGGTCTAGCTATCTTGTCATGTTGCGCCGCGGCACAGGCCTGCCACGGTCCGGATTGTCGGCTGAGCCGCCGAAATCGGGCACGCTGCGAATGTCGGAGTCGAATGAAAAGCTGACCTTTCTCAGTTAGTTATCACGGTCTCCGACCTGACTAAGCGGTCACCCGATGCTCGCGCGTGGCCCCCCCTGGACGTCCACAAACTCTGCGTTCCGCCAAACTCACTTTGGTAGTCCAGCCGCCCTCAAACTCCGTGTAAAGCGGTCGTCCTGCTCAGGGTCTTTGAATTGCATTGCACTACGCCACACTGAGACGGAAAAGCCCGGGTCTCGCGCAAGTATTGCCGACACCTGCTCCTCTGCAGGACCGTGACGACCCTGTTCCATCAACGCTGCGACGAGCCACACTCGCGCGAGATTCGAATCAGGCTCGCGGGTAACGGCAGTTTCCAGTATCGAAATCGCACGATTCGTGTCCACCAAGAGAAGGTGAGAGGTCGCAAGTGGAACGAGATACCACGCGGGATAGATGGGGCTGAGGCGCATGGCCCGGCTCATACGTACAATCGCTTCGCTCGGTCTGCCAGAGAGATTCAGTGCGAGGGCCGAAAAGGCCGCGCTCGACGCATGACCGGGCGCGAGTGCAACAGCTTGCTCCGTGAGCGCGACGGCCCGCTCGTGCTCGCCTTTCAGCAAGTGTATGAGCCCGAGCAATGAAGGCCAGCCGGGATAGTGCTCGTCAACGGCCTTTGCCGAATGCGCTGCATCAGTAGCCAGTTGAAGCGCTTCGTCCCGGTCTGAAGTCCACCCCCAGCGAGCATCTTCCCAGTGCACGATCCCGAGCGAGGTCAACGCCGCCGCGTATTCCGGATCCAGCGCGATCGCACTTTCCAGCAAGGCCTGTGCCTGACGGTTATCTTCTCGTACGTGCCGACCTAGCAGTACGTTTCCGAGCGTAGCCTTCTGCCAGGCTTCGATATTGCGAGTGCCACCGGCCCACAGCCGCGCCTGCTCACCGCTTGTGAGCTGGACTTCCATTTCGACCATTACTCGTAGAGCAACGTCGTCTTGTACAGCGAACAGGTCGCCTAACTTACGATCGTAACTGTCTGCCCATAGATGGCGCCCTGTTGTCGCGTCGACCAACTGCACCGACACCCTGAGCCGGTCCGATGTGCTCCGCGTGCTGCCCTCGAGAATATACCTAACACCCTGCTCGCGTCCGATTGTACGTACATCGGATGCCGGCACCTGATAGCCTTGGGTGGAGTGGCGTGAAACCACGAGCAGACCAGCGATGCGGGACAGACCGGTGATGATGTCTTCGGTCATTCCATCGCTGACATAGTCCTGATCCGGGTTCCCACTGAGATTCGCAAACGGCAGCACAGCGATGGAAGGTTTTTCGGGAATTAGTGGTGACGCGGCGTGGTTCGAATCTACCCGAGGGGATAACGCCCTGATCAGTGCGGGCTTACTACGCACGTCCAGCTTGCGGTACACGGCCGCGAGGTGATTACGCACGGTGGCTGGCGCGATGCACAGAGCCTGTGCAATCTGCTTGTAGGTCTCACCCTGCGCGTAGCGCTCGGCGATCGTCTTTTCTCGTTCGGACAACAAGCTGGATTCTCGGTCCAATAAAAGGCGCTACAAAGTATAGACAAGCTTACAGTGCGTGAACCGACCGAGGACGCAAACCCATCGCGTGCGGCGTTTCGATCGCCTATTTGGAGTCGGCTAAGAACGGTGACCTGTATTGCATCGCAACAAAAACTCCGCTTTGGCCGTTTTGTCGGCAACCCGGAAGGACTCCAGGCCGTCAGCGGTGGCTTCTGTGCCCCCGCTAA
>JABAOE010001302.1_pt1 | contig 16430 bp, 21 predicted proteins | sample 7062141 | NCBI WGS metagenome assembly JABAOE01 (sample SAMN14538627, study PRJNA623070) | marine sediment metagenome | biome: marine biome [ENVO:00000428]; feature: marine pelagic biome [ENVO:01000023]; material: deep marine sediment [ENVO:00002113] | place: India: Gulf of Khambhat ... | reverse complement strand
CGGGAGACGACGCGCAGCCAGAGGTCGGGGCTGCCGACAGCGGCGAAGACGAAGATGCTGACGACGACGACCGTGAGCAAGAAGCTCGTCCCGCACCGGACGTGGGCGGTGGGGTGCTTCTGCACGTGCTCCGGCTCCAGCGGGTCGCCGGCCTCCAGCGCGTGGATGCTCTTGTGCTCGGCGCCGTGGTATTCGTAGACGCGGCGGATGTCCGGCATGAAGCCGATGCCGGCGACGTAGCCGACGATGATGCCGAGCCTGATGACGCCCTCGACGATGATCACGAGCAGGTCGCTGCCGAGCAGGTCGTGCAACAGGTCCGCGAGGAGCAGCGGCCCGGCGAAGAAGATGCCGCCGACGATGACGAGGGAGACGATCACCATGCCCCACATCGGTGCGCCGCCGGGCTCGCTGTCTTCCTCGCCCAGCTGGACGTTGGACGACCACATCAGCGCCCGCATGCCGAGCGCCAGCGTCTCCCAGAGCACGATGACGCCCCGGATGAAGGGTATGCGCCTCAGAAGGCCCGAATAGACGCTGCCGAGCGTCTCCTGGCGCGTGGCGATGTCGCCGTCGGGCCGGCGGCAGGCGACGGCCATCGTCCTCGGCCCCCGAATCATCACGCCCTCGATGACGGCCTGGCCGCCGTAGTACACGCGCTTGTTCGCCATCGTTTTAGCTAGGATAACCGCTGCCGCAGCCCGGTGCATGACGTTCCGTGGCCGACGGTTGATTGGAGCAGGGCTGAAGCCCTGCGGCTACGCTCGCCAAAAGAAGGAGGCCCCGGATTCCGGGGCCTCGTAGCGATCTTCCTGACTGGAACGCCTACTTCATGCCGTAGCGGCGCCGGAAGCGCTCGACGCGGCCGGCTGTGTCGACGATTCGGTGCTCGCCGGTGAAGAACGGGTGGCAGTTGCTGCACACCTCGACCTTGACTTCGGGTTGAGTAGCGCGCGTCTCCCAGCGGTTGCCGCAGGCGCAGGAGAACACTGCGTCTACGTACTCGGGATGGATGTCGGTCTTCATGTCGTACGTGGTCCCTTACTCCGCGCCCTCACTGGCGAGGACGCTGACTTTCTTGCGGCCGTCCTTGGCGTACGGCGAGAACTTCACGCGGCCGTCCTTGAGCGCGAAGATCGTGAAATCACGGCCCATGCCGACGTTCGTGCCGGGGTGGACGCGCGTGCCGCGCTGGCGAACTATGATCGTTCCGGGGCGCACGACCTCACCGTCGTAGCGCTTCACGCCCAGTCGCTGTCCCTGCGAGTCTCTGCCGTTCTTGGCGCTTCCGCCGCTCTTCTTGTGTGCCATCTCTACTCGGTCTCCTCCGCCGTGTCCTTCGGTTCCGGCTCCGGCTGTGGCGTCTCTTCCAGCTTCGGGGCCTCGGCCTCTATCTGGGGCTCTTCAGCCCCGGCCTTCGCTTCTTCGGCCTCGGCCTTTGGCGCTGCCTTGCGTGGCCGTCGCGTCGTCGCCGGCTTCTTGGCCGCAGCTGCCTTCTTCGCTGCAGGCTTCTTGGCGGTCGCAGGCTTCTTCGCGGTCGTCCGGCGGGCGCGCTTCGGCTTCGCTTCAGTCTCGGCGGGTGCCTCTGCGGCGGGCGCTGCGGCCTCGGCAGCAGCCTCCGGTGCTGCGGCCTCAGTCGCCGGTGTCTCCTCAGCGACCGGCTCGGCCTTCGGCTTGCGTCGGCGCTTGGGTGCGGCGCGTTTGGGCTTCTCGCCGGCCGCGGTGAAGCTGCCGGCCTCGGTCACGATCTCCTTGATCTGGAGGCGGGTGTAATCCTGGCGGTGGCCGTGGCGGCGCCGGTATCGGGTCTTGTTCTTGTACTTGAAAACGAGAAGCTTGCGGTCGCGGCCGTGCTCGATCACCTCGGCCACGACCTTGGCCTTGTCGACTTCCGGTGTGCCGACGCTGACATCGCCGTTGCCGCCGACCAGCAGGACGCCGAGGTCGACGGTAGATCCGACGTCGGCCTTGATGCGGTCCACGTCGAGCGTCTGGTCGGGCTCGACGCGGTACTGCTTTCCGCCTGAGCGAACTATGGCGTAAATGGGAGTCCTCCGCGTCCTTGAATGGCGCGATCGCGCCGTCTAGTTGTCTGTCTTGAGATGTGCCCAAACGGCGAACTGCCGCCTACAGGCTCACGAACTGGAATTGTATCGTCCGTACGTGCCGTGTGTCTAGCGAACAGTGCTGCGTCAAACGGGATCATCGCGCTGAGCTCGCTCGCTGGTCGCTGTCGGTTCGTCTTGTACGGGCTGGCGCTGAGCGCTCGTGGTAAGGCTCAGGAGATGTCCGGGTCGATCCGCGAGGGCGATTCCCAGGCGAGGCCGGGCTTGGGCGGCGTGACCGGCTTCTCCGGCTCCGAGCCCTTCTCTTCGGTATCCTCGCCGGCCTTCTCGGCGTCGTCGGGCTGCGCCCTCTCGACGACTCTGGTGCCGTCGAGGACGCTCATCAGGTCCTCGCCCTCAATCGTCTCTTCCTCGAGCAAGACGTGGACGATCGTATTGATCTTTTCGCGGTTTTCGGTCAGCAGCTTCTTGGCGGTGTCGTAGGCGCGGTCGATGATCTGGCGCACCTCTTCGTCGATCTCCTCGGCGACCTTCTCGCTGTAGTTGCGCTGCTCGGAGATCTCGCGGCCCAGGAAGACCATCTCTTCCTTGCGGCCGAAGGTGCGCGGGCCCAGGCGCTCGCTCATGCCCCACTGGGTGACCATCTGGCGCGCCAGGTTTGTGGCGCGCTGCAGGTCGTCTGAAGGGCCGGTCGTGGATTCGCCGTAGACGATCTCCTCGGCGACGAGGCCGCCGAGCGTGGCGGCAAGCATGTCCTGGAACTGCGAGCGTGAGTAGAGGTGGCGGTCTTCCTCCGGCAGGAAGCGGGTGAAGCCGCCGGCCATGCCGCGGGAGATGATGCTGATCTTGTACGGCGGGTCGGCGTTCGGCAGCGCGTAGCCGACGAAGGCGTGGCCAGCCTCGTGGTAGGCGATGATCTCGCGTTCCTTCTTGCTGATGACGCGGCTGCGGCGCTCAGGGCCGGCGATCACGCGGTCCACGGCCTCGTCCAGCTCCGCCATTGTGATCTTCTTCTTGCCACGGCGGGCGGCGAGGATGGCGCCTTCGTTGACGAGGTTCGCGAGGTCGGCGCCGGAGAAGCCCGGCGTCTGCTTGGCGACAACGTCCAGCTTGACTTCGCCGTCCAGCGGCTTGCCCTTGGAGTGGACGTTGAGGATCGCGCTGCGGCCCTTGATGTCCGGCTTGTCCAGCACTACCTGCCGGTCGAAGCGGCCCGGGCGCAGGAGCGCCGGGTCCAGGATGTCCGGCCGGTTCGTGGCGGCGACGACGATGACGTTGGTGTTGGTGTCGAAGCCGTCCATCTCGACGAGGATCTGNNCCGCCGAGGCCGGCGCCGCGATGGCGGCCGACGGCGTCGATCTCGTCGATGAAGACGATGCAGGGCGCGTTGCGCTTGGCCTGCTCGAACAGGTCGCGCACGCGGGAGGCGCCGACACCGACGAACATCTCGACGAACTCGGAGCCCGAGATCGAGAAGAAGGGGACGCCCGCCTCGCCGGCGACGGCCTTGGCGAGCAGCGTCTTGCCCGTGCCGGGCGGGCCGACCAGCAGCACGCCCTTGGGAATGCGCGCGCCCAGGGCCGCGAACTTCTCCGGGTACTTGAGGAATTCGACGACTTCCTTCAGCTCGTCCTTCGCCTCTTCGACGCCGGCGACGTCCAGGAAGGTGACGTTGGTGCGGGTGCCGCTGAACATGCGCGCCTTGCTCTTGCCGAAGCTCATCGCCTGGTTGTTGGAGCCCTGCGCCTGACGCAGGAAGAAGAACAGGATGGCGACGATGAAGATGATGGGCAGGAACTGAATGCCGATGTTGAGGATGTTCTTCCAGGCGCTGTCTTCCTTGATGTTGATGGCAGGCTGCTGAGAGACCGGGATGCCTTCATTCTGCAAGAGAGTCGTCACGGAGACGTTCTCTTCCAGCTTGGTCTTGTACTCGGTGTCGCCGCCGACAAGCTTGTAGTGCAGCGTGTCGCCGTCGACGTCGACTTCTGTCAGGTCCCCTGACCGTACCTGGCTAACGAACTCAGCTTGCGTCTGCTCGATCTTCTCGCTGCCGCTGCCGCTGAGGACCGTAAAGACGATCGCGACGATCGCAACGAGGATGAGGAGGTAGATAAAGCTATTTCGTAGCCAGCGTCCGTACATTCAGGTTCTTTCTCTATCAGGGATCACGAGGCCTGGCGGCCTGCGCGTCACTGTTTGGATTGTATCACAGGGGATCGGCCGCTCGGCCGTCTGGTAAGTGTGACGGGCCGGGCGATGGTTAGGTTACAGCTAGTCGTCGGACGAGAGCTTTCCAGACTGCGCCCAGTTGTCCTTGTCGATGTCCTCGAAGACTATGATCGTCGCTTCGGGAGTCGTGTGTGCGATGTTGACCATCGCATCGGTGATGACGCGGGCCAGCTCCTTCTTTTGAGCTTCTGTCCTGCCTGTCCACATCTCGACGCGGACGATGGGCATGGCTTTCCTCCTCCTGTTGTACGATGGCGCGGTCTTTCGCGGCTTCGCGACCGGTCGCCGCATTCACGGTAGGGCGGCGCTGTCGCGGTGTCAATTGTTTATCTGGGTATACGCGTTGACAGTGAGAAGAAGCACAGCTAGGATTACGCCAGCAATGGCATCCCGCCGCCCTGACTTCGCCTTTGAGCGCCGCCTCTGGCGTGGACACGTGACCATCGTCGCCGGCATCGACGAAGTGGGGCGCGGGCCGCTCGCCGGCCCGGTCGCCGCCGGCGCCGTCATCTTCGCTCCCGATCCGGGCTTCCGCTGGTTGAAGGACGTCAACGACAGCAAGAAGCTTACGGCCGAAGCGCGCGAGGAGCTGGCTCCTCTGATCTGGGAGAAGTCACTCGCGGCGGCCGTCCGCTTCGTCTCCGCCGAAACGATCGACCGCATCGGTATCGCCGAGGCGTCGCGTCAGGCGATGCTGGGGGCGCTGGGTGATCTCTGCGTACGCCCGCAGCACTTGCTCCTCGATGCTTTCCCGCTCCGCCCCTGCCGCATCGAGCAGACGCCGATCATCGGTGGCGACGCGCTGTCGCTCTCGATAGCCGCGGCGTCCATCATCGCCAAGGTGGCGCGCGACCGCCTGATGGCGGCTCACGACGAGCGGTACCCGGAGTACGGATTCGCCTCGCACAAGGGCTACTTCACGGCCGAGCACGCCCGGGCGCTGCGTGAGAGCGGCCCCTGCGAGCTGCACCGGCGGTCGTTCTCACCGCTCAAGGAGCTTCTGCTGGGGCAGCAGCTGGAGCTGATGCCAGAACCGGCGCCTGCTCTCGCTCCCGCTTCGCTATAATTGGCGGCGACCTCCCGATAGAAGAACGAAGGAGCGCCCCGTGCCCACGATCAACTCCGTCTCCGGCCCGCTCGATACCGCAGACCTTGGCTTCACTTTGATGCACGAGCACATCATCGTGCAGTCACCCGGCGTCAAGGAGAACTTCCCAGTTTTCGACCGTGAGGCCGAGATGGCGAACGCCATCCGGCGGCTGAAGGAAGTGCAGGAGCGCGGTGTGAAGACGCTCGTTGACCTTACCGTCGGTGACTGGCGGGACATTCCGTTCGTGAAGGAGGCCGTGGCGGGCAGCGGCGTGCAGGTGATCGTGGCGACGGGGCTGTACTGGGATGTCCCGCACCACTTCAACACCCAGAGCGGGCGCTCGATTGAGTACATAGCTGACCTCTTCACCCGTGACGTCACCGACGGCATCATGGACACGGGCGTAAAGGCTGGCGTTATCAAGTGCGCGACGGACGAGCCCGGCGTCACGCAGGACGTCGAGCGGGTGCTGCGGGCGTCAGCCAGGGCGCACCGGGCGACCGGCGTTCCGATCTCTACGCACACCCACGCCGAGAGCGAGGTCGGCCTCAAGCAGCAGGACATCTTCGAGGACGAGGGCGTGGACCTGGGCCGCGTCGTCATCGGGCACAGCGGCGACTCGAAGGATGTGGAGTACCTGAAGAAGATCTGCGACCGGGGCTCGTTCATCGGCATGGACCGTTTCGGGATAGACATCTTCCTGCCCACGGCACAGCGGGTAGACATGGTGAAGCAGATGTGCGATCTGGGCTATGCCGAGAAGATGGTGCTTTCGCACGACGCGTCCTGCTACTTCGACTGGGTGGACCCGAACCTCCTGCCGAAGGTTCTTCCCAACTGGAACTTCAACCACATCCCCGACGATATCCTCCCCGCCCTGCTGGAGGCCGGCGTCAGCGAGGACGACATCACGACGATGACCGTGGACAACCCGCGCCGCGTCTTCGAGATGCAGGGCGCCTACTGACACGGACATGGCGAAGGACGGCGGCCGCCGCGCGCTGGGCGAGCTGGGAGAACGGCTCGCCGCGGAGCATCTTGAGTCGAACGGCTACCTGATCCGCGAGCGCAACTTCCGGACGGCGGCCGGGGAGATCGACATCGTGGCGGAGCGGGCGGGCGTTCTGACGTTCGTCGAGGTGCGCGCCCGGCGGGGCTCAGCGATGGGCACCGCCGCCGAGTCGCTTTCGCCGGCGAAGCAGCGGCGGATGGTGGAGATGGCGGAAGCGTACGGCCAGGCCCGCGACGGCCTGCCGGAGCAGTGGCGCATCGACCTGGTAGCGATCGACTTCGAGCGGGAGGGCCAGCTGGCCTCGCTCGTGCACTACGAGAACGCGGTCACCGCGGACGTCTGAGCGGCCTTCGTCCAGGTGGTAGCCGCAGCGCCTTCACGCCTGCATCAAAGGGCACCGGGCCAACGGTGGTGTATCGGTGACGATCTGAGGCAGAGCTGAAGCTCTGCGGCTACGTTGGCGGGTGACTGGTCGGCGGCGCTAGTCGTCGCCGAGGGCGGGCTCGGGGCGGAAGCGAGGCGCTTTCGGCTTCCGCCGTCCGTTGTCGAATAGCGTGCCGCGGGTGGCGCCGCGTGCGATCGCCTTGAGGAACGCCGGCTTGTCGTTGTCGACGAGCGAGCAGCGGAAGGCGCAGCCGACGGAGCAGCCTTCCTCGCAGCCCTTGTGCGTCTTGGCGTTGGCGTTCAGGTCGTCCTTCGTGTACTCGACGAGCGGCTTCTGCAGGCGCCCCAGCTGCGAGGCGCAGAGCTGGACGTCGCCGTGCTCGTCGACGTAGAGGTAGCGGGCGCCGGCGCGGCATGTCCAGTCCGGCGTCTCGCCCTGCAGCAGCTTCTTGCCGTACTCGTAGTCCAGGAAAGTGAACGGCTTGCCGTTGGCGTAGAACTCTTCGTAGAGGTCTACGTACGGCTCACCCTTGATGGTGACGTAGCCGCGGGCATTGTGGATCAGGTTGAGGGACATGCGAAAGCCGAAGGACTGCACTTCCTGGACGAGCTCGCGGAAGTCGTCCTTCGATGACTCGCAGAGGACGGCCGTGACGTGGACGTCGAACCGGGCGAGCTGGGCCAGGCGCTCCAGCCGCGTCTTGAGCGAGCGGAACGACTTCTGGATGTAGCGGGAGGGGTCGGCGTGGAGCGTGTCGATGGAGACGGTCAGGTTGTTGAGGCCGGCCTCGTTGAGGGACTCGATGATGCCGTTGCGCAGGAGAAAGCCGTTGGTGACGACGCTGACGTTGGACTTGCGCGCCGCGTAGCGCGTGATCTCGGCGATGTCCGGGTGCATGAGCGGCTCGCCGCCAAGGAGCGTGATGTTGATCGAGCCAAGGCGGTGCAGGGCGTCGATGCGCTCCTTCAGGTCTGCCAGCGGGACGGNNCGGAGCAATAGCCGCAGGAGAGGTTGCAGCGGCGGGTAACGATGAGCTGTGCGTCCAGCGGGGCGTTGGAGAAGAGAACGCGCGGTACGGCTTGGAGCAGGTTCTTAATCTGCAAGCAGGCCCCTCAGCGGCTGCGGTGGTCTCTCCACGTTGTAAGAGATTATGCGGCCTGCAAGTTTGCCTGTCTACGTTCGGAGGGCTCGTAGGCGACACCGCAGAGCCAGTACATCCACGGCACCCAGCCCTTCTCGCGCGCCTGCTTGCTGTCCGGCGAGACCACGCGCGTGGCCAGCACCTTGCCGCCCACGGCCATGCCGAGACCGACCATCATGACGACGAAGCCGGCCAGGGCGTCGATGATGTAGTGGTTGGCGGTGAGGATGCTGGCGCTCGTCATGACCGCTGGCATCAGAACGGCGAAGGCGCGCACGAAGACGCTTCTGGAGGCCATCCAGATGGCGATGCCGGCGAGCAGGTTCCACCCGACGTGCATGCTGGGGAACGCCGCGTATTCGTTGACGAACTCGCCGGGCGTCCACGGCCTGCCGGTGTTGTATCGGTCGAAGACGGTGTCGACGAAGTTGTATCCGAGGTCGTCCGGGAGCAGCCGCGGCGGCGCCGTTGGGAGGTTGACGTAGAAGATCAGCGCGATCGCTCCGGAGAGGAGGAAGGCGTTGCGCATCAGCAGGTACTGGGGCTTGTGCCAGAAGTACATCCAGACCGCCAGAACGCCGATGACCGGCAGGTGGCCGAAGAGGTAGAAGTAGTTGAAGAAGTCCACCAGCCACTGATAGCCGAGGATCCAGCCCTGCATCTCGACTTCCCAGAAGATGCCGATGCTCTTCTCGATGTCGATGATATCGACGCCGCGCTGCACCGCTTCATCGATGCGCGTCTCGGTGTTGGTGAGGCCACGGACGAGGTAGTACAGGGGCAGCGCCGAGGCGAGAAGGACGATCTCGGCGGCGTCCTTCTTGCCTGGCCGCCAGGTAAGTACGACGTCCAACTGGCGCCGGATCTCGCCACTAATCCGCAAGCGCCACCCCCGGCAGCTGCGGTGTCCTGTTCACTCTATTAGGAGACTATGCGGTCTGGAGGTTGGGCTGTCTACGCTCGGGTCTCTCGTAGGCGACGCCGCAGAGCCAGTACATCCACGGCACCCAGCCTTTCTCGCGCGCCAGCTTGCTGTCCGGCGAGACGATGCGCGTTGCGAGCATCTTGCCGCCGACGGCGATGCCGAGGCCGACCATCATGACGACGAAGCCTGCCAGGGCGTCGATGATGTAGTGGTTGCCGGTGAAGATGATGTCGGCCATCATCACCGCCGGCATAAGCACGGCGAAGGCGCGCACGAAGATGTTCTTGGACGCCATCCAGACGGCGATACCAACGAGCAGGTTCCAGCCGATGTGCATGCTGGGGAACGCCGCGTATTCGTTGACGAACTCGCTCGGCGTCCAGGGCCGGCCGGTGTTGTACTGGTCGAAGACCGTGTCGACGAAGCCGAAGCCCAGGTGGTCGGGGAGGAGCCGCGGCGGCGCCGTCGGGAAGTTGACGTAGAAGATGAGAGCGATCGCGCCGGAGAGGAGGAAGGCGTTGCGCATCAGCAGATACTGGGGCTTGTGCCAGAAGTACATCCAGACCGCCAGAACGCCGATGACCGGCAGGTGGCCGAAGAGGTAGAAGTAGTTGAAGAAGTCGACCAGCCACTGATAGCCGAGGATCCAGCCCTGCATCTCGACTTCCCAGAAGATGCCGATGCTCTTCTCGATGTTGATGATATCGACGCCGCGCTGCACCGCTTCGTCGATGCGCGTGTCGGTGTTGGTCAGGCCGCGGACGAGGTAGTAGAGGGGCAGCGTACCGGCGATGAGCAAGATCTCGGCAGCGTCCTTCTTACCGGGCCGCCATGTCAGCACAACATCCAGCTGGCGCCGAATTTCGCGCAGCCACCTGGCCGGCAGTCCCTGGGCGTCCGCTGTCGTTCCAGATGTGCTCATTGCTGCAGAGAAATCATCGTAAACAGTTCACCTAAGACTATCATAGGGCCAGGAAATCGTGAAGGCGGTGGCGGCGCTAGCGGGAGGATTTCACCGTACAATTGCGCTATGCCTCGTGTTTCCGCCCTCAAGGTACGTGTCTTTGCCACCTGCAAGCTCCGTTTCCGCTACCAGTATGTGGACAAGCTTCGCGCGCGGCTGCGGCCGGCCGATACGGCGGGCAGCCTCGTACACCGCGTGCTGTGCGACTTCTTCACGAAGGTGCCCCCCGCGGAGCGTAAGGAGGAGACGCTGATACGGCTGTTCGAAGAGGGTTGGGCGGCGCTTTCGGCCGGCTATCATCGCATCCCGGGCGTCGAAGTCCATCACGAGGCGTCGCTGCGCCAACTCGCCAACTTCGCGCGCTGTTTCGATCTGGACGCCCGGCCGCTCATGGTCGAGCCGTACTTCCAGGAGGAGGTGGCGCCCGGTGTGACGCTATTCGGCCGTCTGGACCGCCTCGATGAGGAAGCGGATGGTACGCTGCACGTCATCGACTATAAGGGGGGTGCACAGCCGGCGGAGATCGACCCGCAGCAGCTCCGGATCTACGCGCTGCTCTCTGAGCGGGCGCTCGAACGCACAGTGGCGAGGGTATCATTCTGGTACCTGGACGATGGCACGAGTTGGACGGAGGATCTGAGTCACGGTGACTGTGAAGCTACGCTGGCCGGCGTTCTGGCCGCGGTGCGGGCGATGGACGGCGTGACGGCGTATCCGCCGACGGTTGGCCGTCACTGCGCCGGTTGCCCCTACCTCTACGCCTGTGAGGCGCGTGACGAGATCACGGCCAGGCGCGAGCGCGAAGGCTGGTAGCGTGCCGATCTACGAGTTCCGCTGCAGCGCCTGCCGCAAGCGCACGTCGGTCTTCCTCCGCAGCGTCACGGCGAGAGTCTCGGCCGCTTGCGAGCACTGCGGCTCGCGGAAGCTGGAAAGGCTGTTCTCGCGCGTGGCCGTCCACCGTTCCGGCGACGACGGTGGGTTCGATGAGGCGAGCCTGGCGGACGTGGACGAGAGCGATCCGCGCTCGATGGCGAAGTGGGTGCGCAAGATGAGCAAGGAGATGGGCGAGCCACTCGACGCCGACATGGAAGGCGAGCTGGAGCGCATGGAGGCCGGTGAGCTTCCCGACGATGACGACTCCGGCGATGGGTTCGAAGACGACTTCGCCGGTGTAGACTGAGTACGATGCCGATCTACGAGTACAAGTGCGCCGACTGCGGCAAGCTGACGAGCGTGTTCACGCGCAGCGTCAGCTCGCCCGTCGATGCGGAGTGCCGTGGCTGCGGCGGCAAGAGGCTTGAGCGCGCGCTATCTAAGTTCGCTGTCCACCGCACTGAGGCCGATGTAATGCGCGACGTGGGCTCCGAGCCGCAGCGGCTGGAGGACTACAAGGACCCGCGGCAGATCGGCCGCTGGGCGGAGCGCAAGTTCGACGAGTACGGCGTCGATATGCCGGAAGAGGCGCGCGAGATGATCGACGCCGCCCGCGAAGGCGAGTTCCCGGACCCGGTCAAGGACCTGTGAAAACCGACCGCCTGAACGAGATCGCCGACTCGGTGCGGGAGCACCTGGATGCCAAGCACCAGGCGCGCGAACAGGCGCTGGCGCTCTCGCGCGATGTCGTTCGCCTCTCGGCCAATGCGATCCGCTCGGTGCACCGCAAGGAGTTCGGCTCGGCGCGCGAGCTGCTGGATCAGGCCCGTGACAACCTGGCGGAGATCGAGGCGGCGCTCGACGGTCACGCGGACATCCTGCACGCCGGTTACGTGCACGACGCGCAGAAGGAGTTCGCCGAGGCCAACACGACGCTGGCACTGATCGCCGGTGAGTCGCTGCCCACGCCCACGGACCTGAAGATCACCGGCGCCGCCTACCTCAACGGCATCGGCGAGACGATCGGCGAGCTGCGGCGCCACCTGCTCGACGAGCTACGCGCCGGTGACTTGCAGCGGTGCGAGGAAGCCCTGGCGGCGATGGGCGACATCTACGACATGCTGATGACGATGGACTACCCGGAGGCTGTGACCTCCGGCCTGCGCCGGACATCCGACGCCATGCGCGGCATCCTCGAACGGACGCGCGGCGACTTCACGGTCGCCTACTCGCAGCGGCGTCTGGAGGACCAGCTGCGTGAGTTCGAGAGGCGTGGGCAGCCGTGAAGTGGTTGCTTCTGGCCGGCGTCTCGAGCGTGCTCGCTCTCGCGGCGGCCTGCGGTGGTGACGATGGCCAGGACGCGACCGGCACGCCGGGCGGCCTAACTCCCGCCGGCACGAAAGACGCGACGCCGATACACACGGCCAGCGTGGCCGTCGCGCCGACTCCTCTCGACCCGACGCTGGACGAGGAGCTGACGGAGTTCGACGCGGGCAGCTTCGACGAGACGATCGCCGCGGGTGGTTCCTGGAGCATCGACACGGCCGCCGTCGCGCTGGGCGCACCGTGCACAAACTTCGCCCTCGACTTCACCTGGCAGGTGCTGGACCCGTATCCGCCGGCCGGCGTCAACCTCGTCTGGCAGTTCACGCGTGAGGCCGGAACGGTGGAGGTGGCGAGCGGGCCCGCGGGCGAGCAGAGCGTCGGTTGCGGGTTCCTTGAGGTGCTCAACCGCGGCGACGGCGCAGTCACACTGGCGATCCGTTACCGCGCCGGCGCCATCGAGTAGGCTAGCCGCTCAGGCCTGCCGCGGCGGCGAAGTCTTCCCAGCCGATCCACCACTCGTAGAAGTGGGGTGCGAAATCGGTGTTCGCGGAATCGACCTCGGTGATCATCCACCGTCCGTCGCGCTCGGCGATTGCCAGCGACATCGCTGTGCCCTCGACTGGCGCCATATCACGAAAACCGCCCAGCCCGGCGACGACAACGTCGGCCACGTCCGGCGACTCCGCGTCGCCGAGCGTCATCTGGCCGACGGCGTACATCCGGGCGTCGTCGGCGTCGTCGCCAGTCAGCCGGTCACTAATCTCCGCTTCGAGGCTCGCCTCCGACATGTATCCGCCTTCGGACTGCCAGATGCCGTAGGTGATGACCGGCAGCGCGAGGCCGGGGTTCCCGAAGCACTCCTCCGGCTCGGCCGGGAAGCCGCCCGTGCTCCCACATTCGTACTGCGCGAAGTGCGTGTGGTCGATCAAGAACTGTACGTCGTTGGCTTCGATGGCGTCCTCGAGGTCGCCCAAGAACCCGAGCAGGCCTGTTTCAGCTAGCATCCCTTGAAGGCGTTCGTCGGTTGGAGGAACAGCAGTCTGTGCCGGAGTGAGGCTGTCGGTCTGGGACGCGGCCGCGGTCTCTGTCTCAGTCTCTGTTGGCGTCGCCGAACCGCCGTCGTCGTCTGAGCAGCCGAAGGCGACTAACGCGGCCGCGATGATCGCGGCGAAAGCCAGGCTGCGTGGCAACTCACCCATCACGACAGAACAACGACTGCGACGCTCAGACGGTTACGCCGTAGAGCCGCTTCGCTTCCGTCTTCAGTTCGCTCTGGAAGTCCGCGTGCGCGACCGAGATCAGCTCGCCGATACGCTCGCGGACGTTCTTGCCGCGCAGCGAGGCGATGCCGTTCTCGGTCACAACGTAGTCGACGAGCGTACGCGGCACGGTGACGAGCGAGCCTTCCGGCAGTGCGCCAACGATGCGCGAGCGTCGCGCGCCCTCGACCAGGTGGCTCGAGGGCAGAACGATCACCGAGCGGCCACCCGGCGAGTACTGAGCGGCGATCATGAATGCCGTCTGGCCGCCGACGCCGGTCCAGACCCGTGAGCCGATCGACTCCGAGTCGACCTGGCCGGTGAGGTCGACGAGCAGCGCGTTGTTGACGGCGACTAAGTTCGGCTGCTGGACCAGCAGGCGAATGTCGTCCGTGTAGCCGAAGTCGTACAGCTCGAACGCCGGATTGCCGTCGATCAGCTGCAGGTCCTCCTCCGGCAGGGCGACGCAGGCGCTGCCAACGACCTTCTCGCGGTGCAGCGTCTTGTACTTCCCGGTGACCACGCCGTCGCGTACAAGCTGGGCGATGCCGCCCGTGATCAGCTCCGTCTGCACGCCGAGGTCATGTTTCTCGCCCAGGTAGACGCCGAGCGCCGCCGACACCGTGCCGACGCCGATCTGAACGGTGTCGCGGTCGTTTACCAGTTCCGAGGCGACGAGCGTGCAGATGACCTCGGTCACGAGCGTCTCCTCGTCGCTTCGCGGCGGGATCGGCAGGTTGCCGGTGGGCCGCGTGGCCACGCAGGCGCGGTCGATCTCCGAGATGTGGATGAAATTGTCACCGCCGGTTCGGATGAAGTTGTCGTGGATCTCGGCGACGACGGTCCTGGCGTTCTGGGCGATACGCTTCGAGACCCAGACGCCAGTGCCGAAGCTGCAGTAGCCGTGCCGATCGGGCGCCGACAGCGGTACCAGGAAGACGTCGGGCGCCGGATCGAAGCCGGCCGGAATCTCGTCCTGCCGCCAGCGGCCGACCGGGAGGTAGTCCATCAGCCCGGCGTTCACGAGGTCGCGGTTGAGCGGCGTGGCGTAGTTGTCGGTCACGACGTGCGACGTCTCCTCGTCCGGGTTGAGCCAGGCGAAGAGCGCTGCCGGGTGGTCGATGCGCAGGTTTCTGAGGTCGTGGCGACGGGCGAAGAGCGCATCGCAGAGAGTGAACGGCGTCGTCGTAAAGGGCGCCACCCCGACGTGATCGCCGGACTTGACGATGGACACGGCGTCCTCCGGGCTCATGAGCTTGTCTCCGGCCTGCGCCTGCCAGTCCATGCCGTGCCTCCTCTTGCTGAGCCGTGGAGTTGGCCAATTGTAGCGCGTGCTGCCCGGGATGCCAATTCGCGAACGCTATGAGAGGAGCGAACCGAAGTGGCTCGCTCCTCTCACAAGCGATGATCTTGGTTAAAGAGTGTCGAGCGGGGTCAGGCGCGGCGTCGCGCTGCCTCCGCTGAGCGATGGCCGTTCTTTTCGGCCTCGACGACGCGCGTTCCGAACTCTTCGTGCTCGTCGCGGAAGCCGTCCGGGTTGTGGCGCGCCATGCGGATGAACGCTTCAACGGTCTCGGGATCGAACTGGTGTCCCGAGTGACGCATGATCTCTTCGAGCGCGTCCTCCTGCGACATCGCCTCGCGGTAGGGCCGGCGGGAGGTCATGGCGTCGTAGGCGTCGACGACGGCGAAGACGCGTGCGCCGAGCACGATCTCATCGCCGCGAAGGCCGCGAGGATAGCCGTTGCCGTCGTAGTGTTCATGGTGAGAATAGACGATCTCGGCCGAGTCGCGCAGGAAGTCCACGCCGTTCAAGATCTTGTAGCCGAGCTCGGAGTGGCGCCGCATCTCGACCCACTCGTGGTCCTCCAGTGCGGAGTCTTTGAAGAGGATTCCGTCGGTGACGCCGATCTTACCGATGTCGTGCAGGGCTGCGGCGTATTCGATCTGCAGGACCTGGTCGTCGGTAAGCTGCATCTCGCGGGCAAGGAAGGCCGACATGCGGGCGACGCGCCGGGCGTGGCGGTGTGTCATCTTGTCGCGCACGTCCAGCGCGCATGAGAGGACATCGACGACGGCGGCGACGAGGCGTTTTTCGTCCTTACCGTTGCGATTGTCGTGCTTGAAGCCTTTGCGCTCGAGCTTGTTCGCGTAGAGCTTGGCGTCCGCCCAGTGAATGATCTCCTCCAGCGTCTCGCCTCCCCAGGGGTAACCGCCTGTGCCGACCGAAACGCCGAGAAAGATGCTGGCGTGTGCGGTCTCGTTCACCGGCGACCTCGCCAGCTCGTCCCAGATCCGCCAGGCGATCTTGTCCGCTTCCTTGCGGTCGGCGCCGGGCAGAATGACGGCGAACTCGTCGCCGCCGATGCGCGCGGTCACGTTCCTATCACCGACCTGGTGGTTGAGGACACGTCCAAACGACCGCAGCACCTGGTCGCCCACCTGGTGGCCGAACTCGTCGTTAATCAGCTTCAGGTCGTCGACGTCGATCATGAGGATCGAAAGTGGCTTCTTGAGGCGCTCGGCGGACGCCAGTTCCTCCTGCATTCGTTCGTAGAAGAAGCGGCGGTTCTGAAGCTCGGTGAGTTCGTCGCGGCCCGCCACCTCTTGCAGCTCGGCCCGGCGCATCCGCCAGGCAGTCTCGATGCGCTCGTGCTCTCTCTTGATCCGTCGCTGGATGAAGGCGAGCATGGCCTGGACCAGGAGAGCAAGGCCGGCAACCGCGCCGATGGCGAGAGCCGGTGCCGTGGGATCGGTCTCCGGCCGGGAGTTTGCCGCCACGACGCCGATGATCGCGGCAACGGAGGCGATGAAGACGATTATGCGGGGAAAGATGAGGGAGCGAGGACGCTGCCGGGTCATTACATCATCTGGGTCGCCAACGATATCTGCCACTACAGACCCCTGTTCTAGTGCGGTGCCCCCGGCACGCCCCTGGAATTCTCTAATCGCCCCTCAGTTGGTTAGACGGGGCAAGGGAACGGGCGTTGGAGCGCCGGGCGCTCGCTACTAGACGTTTTACTGAGCGTTAACGAAAGGTGATCGGCCTCGGGAGCGCCGGGAGGGTGCAGAGCGGGGACTAAAACCCTTGTTCTAAATTGGGGCAGAGCTTACAATGATCCGTCGAGCCGGAGCAGGTTCACCGGCCCCTGGAAGG
>JABAOE010001595.1_pt3 | contig 16434 bp, 21 predicted proteins | sample 7062141 | NCBI WGS metagenome assembly JABAOE01 (sample SAMN14538627, study PRJNA623070) | marine sediment metagenome | biome: marine biome [ENVO:00000428]; feature: marine pelagic biome [ENVO:01000023]; material: deep marine sediment [ENVO:00002113] | place: India: Gulf of Khambhat ... | reverse complement strand
TTGTAAAGTCCAAGTAAAATTGCCGAAAGATTTATTGCTAATGAAGAAAAATTATATTTTTCCAGGTCATCATAAAGCACCCCTGTTAATCCATAGCTAAAGTTGTCATTTAAAGTACTTAAACATGTTTGTAAAACAAATTTAAGTTTTGAACTGTTTTTTGCCTTTCCGTTCAAAGAAATTTCTATAATTTCTGAGGTGTTGTAGTTATAAATTCTTAATTGATCCTCATTAGTTGGAACGAAGCATAGCGTACATAGGTTTGTAGTTAATAATAGAATATGGTTAGGGAAAAATCCTTCGATCCCTTTTGAGAAGACATCAATTGTGTGAGGAATAATTACATATTTAACATCTTTCGAATTAATATTTTCCCTATCTGTTAGATATTTAAGAAGGGATTTGTTAATAGCTGAAGTTTCATTCATCTTCGAATTCTAAGTTAATGATGGATTAAGTTTATCAATCTCATTTTGAAAATTGTGAAGAGTAAAATATATTTTTTTGTTATTCAGAAGTTCTATATGTTTTCCCTGTTCTACTATTTCCCCTTTGTGTATTACAATTATCTTGTCAGCGTTTCTCACGTTTGAGAGTCTGTGTGCTATTATTAATTTTGTTTGAGACTTTGTATCTTCTCTTATTTTATTTTGGATTGTCTTTTCTATTGCGGCGTCTATATGTGAAGTTGCTTCATCCATAACAAGAAGTCTTGAGTTTTTTTCCAACGCTTTAGCAATTGATACAATTTGAGTCTCTCCTGATGAAAGTTTGTTTAGGGAATCTGTTTTATATCTTATTCCATAATTTTCTTCAATTTTACTAAAATCTACTTTTTCATCGGATATATCCTTTCCAAATAAAAATAAATCCTGGAATACCGCTGTAATATTTTCCCTTATATAACTGTTTTCAAGATTATTGATGTTTATGCCATTAAATAAGATTTCCCCTCTCTGAACCTGGTAAAACTTAAGTAATAAATTTACGATAGTTGTCTTACCCGAACCGGTAAGACCAACGAGAGCAACTGTTTCACCCGGTCTGATTTTAAATGAAACATTTTTTAATACCCAGTCTTTTTGGTTATACGAGAACCAGACATTCTTAAATTCAACTACCCCCCTTGTTTCCCCGGGAGTAATTGCGCCGTTTTCTTCAATTGGTTCCTGGATGATGTCATAAAGATTTTCTGAAGCCGCAGCTGCTGATTGAAAAATATTGTATTTTTCGGATAGTTCTTGAATTGGTTTGAATATCATTCTAACATAATAAAGGTAAGCAATAAGAGCTCCCAATGTCAGGTTAAAACTTAAAACATTTATACCCCCGTACCAGATAATAACACCAACTCCCATTATACTTACATATTCTATAAATGGTCTAAACATCACATATGTCCAGAGCTGATCCATATTGGCTTTATAATTTTCTTTATTTATGTTTTCGAATCTTTCATAGTTGTCTTTTTCTTTGCCGTATAATTTTAGAAGAATAATTCCACGCATACTTTCTTGAACAAATGCATTCAATTTTCCGATCGTAATTCTAATTTCCCTGAAAACGGTTTTAAGTCTCATTCTGAAAAGAGCTGCAACTACACCAAGAAAGATAGTTAAGCCCAGAATTATAAATGTAAGCCCGACGTTCATCTGGAATAAAATTACCAAGATAGCAACGATAACTATTAAGTCTTTTATAAACTGAACTAAAACTGAAGTATACATTTCGTTTATTGCATTTACATCGTTTGTTACTCTGGTTGTTACTCTTCCAACAGGGTTTGTGTCAAAATATTTTTGAGGGAGTTTTAATATATGGTTAAAGGCATTTTTCCTTATCGAATGCATTATATTGTGTCCTGAATAATGAAGCATATATGTAAAAGATGTTGTACTTGCGAAAATACCAATAATGCATAGAAATATATAAAAAATTAATTTTTTTATCTTGTTTATTTGTTCGAATCTCAAGACCTGAATCTCCTTTTTATCAAATATGTCAAGTTCTGAGTAGTTTGTTATATACAGGTTATTTATCTTTTTAAATTGATCAGGGTTTGAATTAATAACTTCAAAAAGCTTCTTCTTCATAGCTTTATTGTAATTTTCTGAATTGATAACAACATATTTTGCCTCAGAAATCAGACCAAACTTTTTAAGATTATCTCTATCATCTAAACCAACCTCGGAAAGATCCAAAAAGAAGCTGTTTTGATCGATGTTAATTATTTTATTTGAAAGTCTGTTTCTCAATTCTCCCAGTTCTTTTTTAAATGATTGGGGGTTATTAACTTCGACCTTTCCCCAATTTGGATAAATGTAGCTATCTACAGCTTTTTTAGTCAGATATGGCACGCTAACTTCAAGCGATGCTGCAATAATCATAAAGAATAAAGAGAGAATGAAGAACTTCTTACTCTTATAAACATATCCTAATAGCCATCTTATAATCTTTAAATCATAAGTTGTATTTCTCTTTTTCTCTTCCAGTTCGAATGTACTCATTTTATATGGTTTGTACCTTATACATCGCGGAATATATTCCGTTTGTGTTTATAAGTTCCTGATGATTTCCGTTTTCTACGATTTTTCCATTTTCAAAAACTACGATTTGATCAAATCCGCTTATGGAAGGTACCCTGCTCGAAATTGCTATTAATGTTTTGTCTTCCATAGCAGTCCGTATATTTTTCAAAACCTTGTTTTCAGTTTGCAAATCAAGTGATGAAAGAACGTCATCAAGTATTAATACTTTTGGATTTAAAAGAATTGCCCTTGCAATTGAAATTCTCTGTCTCTGACCACCAGAAAGGCTTAATCCCCTTTCACCGATAACAGTGTTAAATCCATTTGGAAAATCTTTTATTTCGTTATATATTTCGGATATTTTTGTTGCTTCAATTATCTGATGTTCGGTCAGATTAGGATTCATAAAAGTTATGTTGTCAATTACTGTTCCGCTGAATATTGTGGTGTCCTGAGGAACATAGGTAATTGTTTCCTTGAGGCTTTTTTTTGAGATTGTGTTCAAGTCATAATTATCTAAAAATATTTGATTATTTTTAACTTTGTTTATCTTCATCAACAAATTTACTAATGTAGTTTTTCCTGCTCCTGTTGTGCCGGTTATTCCAAGTGATGTGCCCTTGGGTATCTCTAGATTAATATTATTCAGAACATTATTCCCATTGTACGAGAAGGTAAGATTTTTGAATCTTATATCACCACTTAGAGGTAAATATAATTTATGATCGTCTTCGTCATAATCAGGTTTTTCCTTAAAAATGGCGTTAAGTCTGTTTATTGAAGCGTTGCCCCTTTTCATTATGTCAACTGCCCATCCCATTGCCATCATGGGCCAGGCAAGCATTGCGAGGTATACCAGCATTGCAGTGAATTTACCAAGTGATAATTCCATGTTAATAGTGCTAATCCCACCAAACAATAAGAATATTGCAGAAGCTATACCAATAATAAGTGTTATCGTGGGTAGGTATACACCCCATATTCTTAATAAATGAATATTTCTGTCCAGATAGTCCAAACTTGCCTTTTCAAAGTCTTTGAATTCTGAGTTTTCCCTGTTAAATGCCTTAACAACTTTTATTCCGGAGATAGATTGTCTCGCACTTTCAGTCAGATCTGAGAACGATTCCTGAGTTTTCTGGAATCTTTTCTCAAACATGTTTCCAAATTTATACATAAACAATGCCAATAACGGGAATGGGATAAATGCGTAAAGTGTTAATGATGGTGAAACAAAGAGCATTGCAGTGAATATAAAAAAGAATAAAAAGATACCATCATATGCTATAAGTACGCCCAGACCACACGAATATTTAAGTGTTTCAATATCATTTACGGTATGGGCCATTAAGTCCCCTACTTTTTTTGAAGAAAAAAAATCGAAGTTTAGTTTTTGGAGATGTTGAAAAAATTCATTTCTAAGAGAATTTTCAATCTTTCTTGCAGCTCCCATAATAAAATAACGCCAGCCCAATCTGAAAAAAGCCATAAAAACTCCGAGTCCTAATATATAAAGTGCATATCGGGTAATAACGTCGAATGTAACGTTGCTTTGAGTTAATGCATCAATTACCCACTGAATGACCTTTGGAACTGCGAGTTGTGCAAGGTCTACAAAAGATAGAGCTATTACTCCTATTAAAAATGAGTATTTATACTGCAGCAATAGTGAAAAAATACTTTTTTTCTTATACAAGATTCGTTCCTGTTTATAAATTTCCTTCCATAAAGTTAATTTTTAAACAATAATATAACATGTAATTTTTTACTTCATTTTAAAAATTTAGATGAAGATATGCTTATGACACAACCTTTTTTTTCAGTTGTTATCCCAGTTTTCAACAGAAAGAGATTTTTTAAAAGTTGCCTTGATTCTGTATTAAATCAAACTTTTGAAGATTTTGATGTCTACGTTATAGATGATGGTTCCACGGATGGAACAATTACATTGATGGCTGAATACATAAACCGTGGAATTAACTATATACGGGTTAAGCATGGTGGTGTTTCATATGCTCGAAATATTGGTATTAATCTGGCAAAAAGTGAATACATAGCGTTTCTTGATTCTGACGATAAATGGGATAAAAGAAAATTGGAGATTACCTTTAATTATATAAATAATTATCCTGAGGTATTTGTATTTCATACAGATGAAATATGGTTTAAAAATGGAATGGAATTAAAACAGAGAAAAAAGCACAAAAAACCATCAGGCTATGTTTATAAAAACTGTCTCCCACTTTGTTGTGTTGGAATGTCTACGTCGGTTGTAAAAAAAGTTTTATTTGATGAAGTTGGACTTTTTGATGAAAATCTGCCTGCATGCGAAGATTATGATCTATGGCTTAGAATCTGTTCTAAATATAAAATTAAATTAATTCCTGAACCCCTGACAATTAAATTTGGAGGGAGAGACGATCAGCTTTCTAGTCAACCAGGATTGGATAAATATAGAATTTATTCACTCGAAAAGATATTAAGCAGTAATATTCTGAACGCAGAAAAAGAAAAACTTACACGTAAGGAAATAATGAGGAAATGCAAGATATATGCTAATGGTGCTAAAAAAAGAGGGAAACTCAAAGAATTTAATTATTATCTGGGGATTATAAATAAATATAGTTTTTGACTTTAAATGCCCGGATGATAGAGTATCAATTAAGCTTTAAAATTATAAAATTAATTGTATTTACTCAATTTGTTGTTAATGGATAGAATTTATTAACCAGAATTAACACAAGTGTTCTATTCCCTTCTCAACCAATTCTGAATTTTTATATAAGTTATTTTTATCTTTTAAATTAAATCTTTAGGGAGTGAAATATGCAGGGAAATAAGTTGTACGTAGGGAATCTGGATTATTCTATTGATGAAGAAAAATTAATGGAACTTTTTGATAATTACGGCGAAATAATAAGCGTTAAAGTGATTGATGGTAGAGGATTTGGTTTTATTGAAATGGCGAATAGTGAACAGGCTTCTAATGCTATGGAAGAATTGAACGAAACCGAATTTGTTGGAAGAACTTTAAAAATAAATGAAGCAAGACCTCAGGAAGATAGTGGTAACAGCGGAAGGGGATTTGGCAAAGGAAGAAGAAATAACCGTGGAAATAGGGGACACAGTACAAATAGGGGAAATAAAGGTAATAGAGGATATTAATCTAATATTTTAAAAATCATTAATAAAGCAAAATAATTTATAATCTTTTTATATTAAACCATTATATATTTGTAGCTAATAAACTTCAGTAGAAGTGATCTTTTCTATTATTTTTTCAAATATTTTTTTAATCTGGTCTTATATATTTTGATGAATTGTAAATATATATATTGACAATATAGAGACAATAGTCAATATATATATTGATTATATAATATAATATGACATAATATATATTGACAATATGATGATTACTAAAGATAAACTAGTTAGAGATCAGCTTGATAATTTATTTCAGAAACTCAGTGAGTTTAAAGAACTGAAAATACCCAATATGGGTTGGATAAAAGCTATCAGGACATCTGTTGGTATGAGTGGGAGACAGCTGGCTAAGAGGATAGGTGTATCAAAACAGGCTATTTCAAAATTTGAAAGCGAAGAAATTAATGGTTCTATAACAATTAAAAGTATGAGAAAAATTGCTGAAGGTCTCGATTGTACTTTTGTATATTCTATTATACCGAAGACATCATTAAACGATATAGTGAGGAAAAGAGCTGAAAAAATTGCAAGAGAAAGACTGTCCAGAGTTCATCAGACAATGATGTTAGAAAAACAAGATTTATCAGAAGAAGAAATTAATCATTTACTTATTGATGAAATAAATAGTATTATTAATAATATACCAAATAATATGTGGGATTGAATTTGAAATATTTCAACATTCCCAAAGATTCAACATTTATAGATCCTGAAGAGGCACAAAACCTGTTATTGGTTCATGTCAGAACAAGGACTGAACTAAATAAATGGGAGTATAAAAATATAACAGAAGCTGTCCAGTGGCTTGATAATACAAGACCAAAAAATATATTGAATGAAGAATTTATCAGAAACCTTCACAAAAGGATGTTTAATAAAGTGTGGAAAAACGCCGGGATTTACAGATCAAGTGGAACAAATATAGGTGTCCCCTGGTGGCAAATTTCTACATATATAAAAAACTTGTGTGAAGATGTTAAGTTTTGGATTAAAAATAAAACATATGATCCTGATGAAATTGGTGCCAGGTTTCATCAAAAATTAGTTTTTATTCATCCTTTTATTAATGGAAATGGCAGACATTCCAGATTGATGACTGATTTGTTAATGGAAAATCTTCTAGGGTGTAAAAGATTTTCCTGGGGTGGAGGAAACCTGGGAAGAAAAGGTGAGGTTAGAAAAAAATATATTAGAGCGCTTAAGCAAGCTGATAAATACCAATATAATGATTTAATAGATTTTGTAAGAAGCTAAGTCAAAGAATTCTTGTCATTAAGTTCTAGATGTCTTTTATTGATTCCAAAACAAATGAATTAATCACTGCAAGTTCGGACCCAGATGAATACAATGGGTCTATATCTTCTTATCGCGAGATTTATTTTAAGAGCAATAACCAATTCAAGAAAAAGATATGCTTTAATTAACTAGAGAGTAATAATTATAAAAGGTGGAATAAAAAAACGAATTAGTTCTTTTAGTTATTCAAAAATTGCCAATTTTGATTTTAAAGAAAGGACAATGAATAAAGGGTCGATAATTATTAAAACAAATTCAGGCAATACAAAAAGATTAGGAGATATAGAAAATCCCAGAATAGTCTACTATATATTAAATGGTTATTTAAGAGCTCATAATGCTCATGCAAATACTAATGGCCCTGAATAAGTTAAGATTGTTTATGTAATCTTTTAACTGCCCTTGTTTTTATTTCCCTGCCTATTTCCCATAATTTTTTGTCCTCTTCGGTTTCAATTTCAAGCGTGGGAATAGTTCTGGGTTCTCCATTAGAATCTACTGCTACAAATGTTGCAAATCCGGTGCATGTTTGCTCTTTTCGTGTATGAAATTTCCCGACTTTAAACACATCAATTTTGACTACCATAGAAGTAGTTGATGTAAAAATGACTTTGGCCTTAACTTTTACAATTTCTCCCTTCCTGATAGGTTTTTTAAAGTCTACAGATTCAAAAGAAGCTGTAACCACGTCTTCATTGCAGAATTGAATAGCAGCCAGCGCGCCTGTCATATCCATCATTGCTAAAGTTTTACCCCCGAAGATAATTCCATAATGATTTGTATTTCCGGGTAGTACTAATTCTGAATTAACAACTTCAACCGATTTCTTTTTAATTGTATTTTCCATATTAATTCCCAATACCTCTTAAATTATTAACTACAAAAATATATAATATCTATATAGGTAAATAATTGTTATGTCTACTCCGATCCTATTTCTAATATTATTAATCTCACCTTATTTTGTTGTTAATACTTTTACGAAAGATAAAGGTAAATTAAAATTTGCCGGAGTTGTGGGATTTTCATTGGTATTCATGGTAGCGGGCGTTGGCCACTTTATTAAGACAGAAGAAATGATGCTAATGCTTCCCACATGGCTGCCTTTACTAAAAGTCGGAGTTATTCTGACGGGAATATTGGAAATAGTTCTTGCCATTGCAATCTTAAAAAAAGATTATAGAAAGATTTTAGGAGTATTTATTATATTTCTAATGCTCATTTTTCTTATGGTAAATATAAATGCCGCGTATTATAAAGTTCCGTTTGGTGGTCATGAGTTGGGTCTAAGGTATCTATTGATTAGAGTCCCTTTGCAGTTTGTTTTTATAATCTGGGTCTATTATTTTTGTGTTAAAAATTCAGTTAATAAATAATTTTATCTAACTTAAAGTGTCAGATAACAAAAAATATAAGGTTCCTTCAGGTTCTATAACTGAAGAGCAGAAAATAAAACGAAGCAGATTTATAACATCTATTGCCCGGGCAAATAATATAAATAAAGCGAAAGAGTTTATAGAAACTATTTCTACAAAATATTCGGATGCGACCCATAATTGTTATGCTTTTATCGCCGGTAATCCTTACAGTACCACGGATATTGGATTTGGAGATGATGGTGAAGTAACGGGTACGGCCGGTAAGCCAATGTTAGGTGTTTTACAGCACAAGAAAATAGGTGAGATAGTGGTTGTTGTTACAAGGTATTATGGTGGAGTAAAGCTTGGAACGGGAGGCCTTGCCTTGTGAGGGCTTATTCAGGATCCGTACAGTCAGGGCTTGAGAAATTGAAGCTTGTTGAATTTAAACCAATTAAAAGTGGCAGGCTTAAATTTTCTTATAATTATGATAATCAGATTCAGCAGATTTTAAGGCAGTTGGGTATAACTATGACGGATATAACTTATACTGATGAGGTTATTGTTAATATAGAATCCCCTTTTGATTTAATAGATAGAGTCAACGAAGATATCGGAAACCATACGAAGGGTAATGTCCGGATCGAGTGGGATTAATGATCTTGAAAACTATATAATTTAAGAGGAATGAATATGGATGTGTATCAAGCTGTTTCAACTTTGAGTTCTATAAGAAATTTTATTAACAAAAAAGCTTCTGATGAAATAATAAATAAAATTCTGGAAGCCGGAAGGTTGGCCCCAAGCGCCCATAATGATCAGCCATGGGAATTTGTTCTTATAAAGGATAAAGCAAAATTAAAAGAAATGGGGAGCTACTGCATTAGCGGAAGTTTTATTACACAATCGGATTTTGCTATTGTTGTTTTAACCGATCCCGGGAGTAAATGGCAGGAAATTGACACTACAAGGGCAGCTCAAAATATGATTCTTACTGCCTGGAGTTTTGAAATTGGAACTTGCTGGGTTGGAAGAATAGAGGAGGGTGGTCTGAAAAATTATTTAAAAATTCCGAAAGGCAAAAGAATTTTAACAGTATTACCCTTTGGTTATTTCGATAAAAGATTAATAGCAAAAAACAAGTTCAGAAAGAGAGCTTCTGAAGTATTTCATCTTAATGAATATGGTTATTCTTTAAAATAAAGTTTTTATTGGATTTAGTTAATTTAATTATTAGTTTATAAGTATTATGATAAAGAATGAAAAAAGTTATAAACAAGAAATTGGTAGTGCCTCTACCGTATTTCTAATTTTTGTTCTGATAATAATTATTGGAGGAGTTGTCTGGGTTAAATACAATATATATGCAAACCCTTTTAAGCCAACGATTCTTACTCCCCCCGAAAAAATAGTTCTGGACAATAAAATAAAACAACTTAATAAAGCCACTGAAAAAAAACTAAGCACTGTAAATACCATTAATTTTACAGATGATAGACTTGAGCCTGAACCGTATAGTGAGAAGAATGCCAAAAGAGAGATAACAATTACCGAAAGAGAGCTGAATTCATTAGTAAAAGATCCTGAAATTGCAAAACGAGTGGCAGTTGATCTTTCAGAAGATCTTCTTAGTGTAAAACTTATTATTCCTATGGATGAGGAATTTCCTGTGCTAGGTGGAACTAATATAAAACTACATTTCGGCACAGTCCTGGCATACAGCAGCACAGGTTTGGTCGTTTCAATGAAGGGTGTAAGTATAGGCGGCATCCCTTTGCCATCTGCATGGTGGGGCGGGATTAAAAATCAAAACCTTGTAGAATATTTTGGTGGGAATGACGGTTTTTGGGATACACTTTCAAGGGGTATTTCCGATATTAAAATTTCCGATGAGGAAATGTACGTTAAGTTGAAAGAATAGTTCTTTATACTATATGTATGCTGAATAATATTATATGGACAGATGTCATAGCGGTTTCGGCAACTCTTTTTTTCGTTATGGATCCGCTTGGTAATATTCCGACTTTTCAATCAATTCTTCAGAATTTCAATACTAAATCCAGAATAAAAATTATTTTCAGGGAATTAATTTTTGCGCTGGTTATTTTGCTTGTATTTCTTGTATCAGGAACGAAACTCTTAAGCTATCTGGGACTGAGTCAGCCTTCATTAAGCATCGCTGGTGGTATACTTTTATTCATTATTGCCCTAAGAATGGTTTTTCCTACTCAAGACAGTTTTGTTAAAGATAAGATCGAAGAGCCATTTATAGTACCCCTAGCAGTTCCACTCATAGCCGGCCCCTCGACCATAGCAATCTTACTATTGCTTAGTTCATCTGAGCCCCAAAGAATGACGGAATGGATATTGTCACTCCTGATAGCATGGTTATTTTCTACAATAATTCTTGTTGTATCTCCTTTTATATTAAAGTTTCTGGGTAAAAGGGGGCTAAAAGCAATAGAGAGATTAATGGGTATGATTCTTGTATTAATCGCTGTTCAGATGTTTTTAAACGGTTATTCACAATATATAAAAGAAACATTTAAATAAGTTAATATTTATGTCCAGATACATATTTGTTAGCAATTGGGAATTTAATGTAAGGGTTGATAAAATCTGGGATGAATTAACTCACCCAGAATACTGGCCCGAATGGTGGAAGTATGTCAAAACTGCTGAAAAGATTAAAAGCGGAGATAAAAATGGTGTAGGAGAAATTTGGAGATACGACTGGAGTTCCAGACTTCCTTATAATCTTTGTTTTGAAATGGAAACAATTAAAATTAATGAGCCTTATTATATTGAAGGTCTGGCTAAAGGGGATTTGAGTGGATCCGGTAAATGGTTACTGTCGGAAACAAGCAACATTACAAATGTAAAATATGAGTGGAATGTTGAAACAAATAAGTATTGGATGAAAATTCTGTCACCTTTTGCGGCCTCTTTGTTTAAATGGAATCATGATGAAGTTATGAAAGCGGGTCATAGTGGCCTTAAACAGTATTTAACCGGAAAAAATAGTTGATTGTTTAATAACGATAATACCAATATAAATAAATTGATAATGTTTTTAAAAAACTGTTCCTTAACACTTCGGCCTTATATTTTTATTTCACTACCTGTAAAAATTCTTGCCGTAATTCTAAAAAATTTATAAAAAATTAACATTTATTAACTATATTTTAATAAATTTTAGGACTATCTTCATTTGAATCTATTTAATCAGGTGATCTATATGGCTAAGTATATTGTTGAATTTATAGGAACATTCTTTCTTATCTTCACTATTGGAGCGGTTGTAGTTGAACCCGAAATAGATTTTTATGCCCCTGTTGCAATTGGATCGGTATTAACCGCTTTAGTTTATGCCGGGGGGTATATATCTGGAGCACATTACAATCCTGCAGTTACTATTTGTCTTTGGCTAAGGGGTACGTGTAAAATACTGGACGTTCCATTATATATTATATTTCAACTTCTCGCATCGGTTGCAGCAACCTATTCTGTGTTATTTGTAAAAGGTTTTCCCGCAATTGTTTCGATGGATATTCCTATTTATGAGTCTTTATTGGTGGAGTTTTTGTTTACCTTTGCTCTTTGTTTTGTGATACTTGGTGTTGCTACTGCGAAAAGTACAAAAGGAAATTCTTATTATGGTCTGGCAATTGGATTTGTCGTTATGGCAGGTGTTTTTACCGTTGGTGATATTTCGGGTGCGGTGTTCAATCCCGCAGTTGCTGCTGGTTTGACTTTAATGAAGATTTTAAGTGTTTCCAATATATGGATATACATAGTAGCTAGTTTTATAGCAGGTATATTAGCAGCCGGTATATTTGCTCTGTTAAAACTTGACGAGCGATAACTGTTTATTTGGGTATTAATGGTATAAGTTTTATATAAACAAAGGCAGTTATTCCTCCTCCTAAAAGCCAAAGAAAAAGACTTAAGGAGGGAGTTTCTAGTAAGCTGGCAAAATAAAAAAATAAAGGTATAGGTAAAAAAGCCAGAAAATACAGAAAAAATGATACCCCAACATCATTACCGCAAATTTTGCATCTCTTTGATATTATTGGTCCCAGAGTTAATTTTTCAACAGCTGATAAAGCCCTTTCTTTACAGTGTGGACATATGTTCATTATAATTTCATTTTATCAGATTTGTTTTAATGTTGTTAGGTAATTGTTAAAATGGTATGCGTAACAGGATTACAAATCTTCTTTAAAGAAAGTTATGGATATTATATTTAGAAAATTAATTTAGATGAGAAAAATAATACATTAGAATTACATAAAAAAGTTTAAAGGAGAATCTTGTACTTAGATCGAATGTACGATTAACAGGTTAATGGATGAAATAGATATACTCTCGGAGAAAATTGAACGTGAAGCATTAGAGAGCCTACATAACTGTTGCCCATCCGATGCAAAACTGAACTTAGGCTTAGATCTAATTGAAGTAGCAGATTGTATAGTAGCTTTATCCACTGAAGATCCAAGTATTCTTCTTAACAGAGCTTTAGGATTGGGAATTAGTGAGGCTGTTTCTGTTGAATCAATAAATAAAATCAAATCGATTTATGCAGAAAGAAAAATCAGTAATTATTTCATTCATATTTATGACGAGTTACTAACCGAAGAATGCAGGGATCTTCTAAACGGACCCGGTTTTTCAAAAAAAAGAGGTTGGATGAAGTTTAGATCAGGCAAGCAGGGTGATTATAAGGCTCGAACAAATTTAAGGGTAGAGAAAATTGGTCTGGATAAAAGCACGGATTTTGGAACTATTGTTTGCGGTGCATTCGGACTAAAAAGTATATCTATTCCCTTATTATCTTCATTAGCTAATGATGACAGATGGCATTTATTTGTGAGCTATGAAGGAGATCAACCGGCTGGAGCCGGAGCTTTATTTCTTGACGGTAAACTTGGATGGCTCGAGTGGGGAGCTACTGACCCTGCTTTCCGTCGTCGGGGAAGCCAAGCGTCTATCATGGCTGCCAGATTAAAGCTGGCATGGGAAATGGGATGTGAGTATATATTCACGGAAACCGGGGAAGCTGTTGAAGGGGATAAGCAGCATTCTTATAAAAATATTTTAAAAGCCGGATTTGAAGAATCGGTTCTAAGATTAAATTATGGACCAAATAATTACTAATATTAAAGTTCTTATAGGAACAAGAAGCTTTAAGTCTAAGCTTAAACCTAACTAATCAAGTATAGTATGGAAGTTATCTTATGTCAGGAGGTAAGAATTCGGGAGAAACTGTGTTAGTAGATTCATTTTTATGAAAATCATCTAAAGCAATTAGGATATTTACACCAAATCCTGGTCTTAACCAGTCGTTATAATCAACTTTTACCAGTCTATCTTCTTTTTCTATCACAAATCTATCTTCAACCCCATATGTTAAACATTTCCTTATAACCAAACCTTTTTCACATCGTAAAGTTACAGACATTCGATCACAAGCTTTAATTGTTTTATATGATAATACTTGCCAATGATCATTTCCGTACTCAATTATTCGCCGTGAAACATTAATTTGGTTGAATTTTTTAAACTCTTCAGGGACTTCCATTCTGTACAGTTTTTTAATTACCGGGTCATTTATTTGATTTTGGTCTGTTATTTCCTCAATTAAATCTTCTGGAATCTCTTTTTCTAAGTTTCCCTGTGCTCTAATAATTGTTCTTATATGTTCAAATCTTTCATCTTCGAAACCTAGTGTTAAAGGTACGAAGTTTTTGTCCTTGTCAAATTTATATACTCTGTAATTAGCATCAAATCTAATCTGCAAGCAATTTTTTTGTTTGTTTATCGATGCAACAGCATCTAAAACCATGCTACTTCTGTAGTTTTCTGCAAAAAGTTCTAAAGAATCTTCCACGTACTGATTAAAATAATCATTTATACCAGAATATACATTAGATACTTCTTCTTTTGGTTTGAGCACCATTCCGAGCAGATTTTTTTGATCTTTTTGATTTAGTTTTGTAATAAATTCTTTTGAAGACACAATATCTTTAAGCATTTTACGGATATATTCTATAAATTCATTCGTACTTATAGTATATGTAAATATTTTTGCGATAATCATTGCTAGACCAAGGCTTTCCATAAATTTGGCTATTATATTAATGAGATTAGACCCCAGTTTCTGTGTAGGCTCTACTGATGAAATAACTAAACCTATAAGAATTAGTATTATTCCAATGTAAAACCATCGAGTGAAAAATTTTAAAATTGTCATTGAATCTGCCCTAAAACAATATTATATAGCAATATTGAGAAATATAAATATTCAATATTGTTTTAAATGCAATCATAAAAGTAGTAGCAATAGAAATTATCCTGAAATATCTATATTATTTTTATATGCTCTATAAAAAGCTTGGAAATACAGACTTGGAAATTCCTGAAATAGGACTTGGCACCTGGAATTACAAAGGCGGGGTGGAACCGCTTAGAAAAGGTATTGAACTTGGCGCTACTCTCATTGACACTGCCGAAGGTTATTACACTGAAGATATTGTGGGAGAAGCAATAAAAGATATAAGGGATAAAGTTATAATAGCCACAAAAGTTTCGGGTAGGAACTTAGCTTATGATAACGTTTTTAGCTCATGTGAACAGAGTCTTTCAAAATTACAAACCGACTATATTGATTTATATCAAATTCATTGGCCCAACTCTGCTTATCCAATAAAACAAACTATGAAAGCCTTGGAAAAATTAATTGACTCTGGAGTGGTTAGATATGTGGGGGTGAGTAATTTCTCAGTAAGTGAATTTAAAGAGGCTCAGCACTATTTCCCTAATTATAAAATTGTATCGAATCAGGTTTTATATAATTTAAATTCAAGAGAAATAGAATATGATTTACTGCCTTATTGTGTTCAAAATGATGTATCTATCTTAGCTTATACTCCCCTAGATAGTGGTAGGTTGTGCAAGAGTTCTATGTTAACTAAAGAAAAAAAATATAAAATGTTGGATGAAATATCCAACAATCTCAAAAAAACTTCAGGACAGGTTGCTTTAAACTGGTGTAATAGTCATGAAAATGTTGTTTCAATTCCTAAATCTGATTCAGTAGCAAGAACAGTTGAAAATTGCGGTGCATCAGGTTGGCAGCTTTCAAAGGAGCAAATTGACATTTTAAATGAGATTTTTAAGCTCTAAATTGTATATTTTGCCTTAATTTGATACAATTTTGTGTTGCCTAAAACATTTTAGTGACTGTAATAACAAATTTGTAAAGGTATTAAAGGAGAGGAGAGATGACTTTTTCACGTATAAAAAACATAAACTTGTTCGTTTTATTATGTTTGTCTGTATTTGTGTTATTTCCGGATATCGCAAGAGCAGACGAATTAAATTCCGGTGATACTGCCTGGATTTTGATATCAACGGGTCTGGTACTTTTCATGATGATACCAGGCTTAGCCATGTTTTATGGTGGTCTTGTAGGCAAAAGGAACGTATTGTCGGTGTTTATGCAGTGTCTATCAATAACCGCAATTGTTACGTTAATTTGGACGCTCTTTGGTTATAGTATGGCGTTTGATTCTACCGGTATGGTTTCTGGTGAAACCGGTATACATGCTTTTGTAGGAGGTTTTTCAAAAGCATTTTTAAATGGTGTTGGTGCGGATTCAATGTCAGGTTCAATACCGGAAGTTTTATTCTTTGTTTTTCAATTAACATTTGCAATTATCACTCCCGGTCTTATCATTGGTGCATTTGCTGAAAGAATGAAATTTTCGGCAATGCTATTGTTCACTGCACTATGGATCATTCTGTGTTATTTTCCAATAGCGCATATGATTTGGGGTGGTGAAGGTTCTTATTTTGGAGATATGGGTGTCATTGATTTTGCAGGAGGTATTGTTGTACATATTACAGCCGGGGTTGCTGCATTAATAGCGGCCATTGTTATTGGTCCCAGAAAAGGTTTTCCCTCACAACTAAAACCCCCTCATAATCTAACAATGACACTTGTTGGTACTGCAATGCTTTGGGTTGGATGGTTTGGATTTAAC
>JABAOE010000117.1_pt2 | contig 16436 bp, 19 predicted proteins | sample 7062141 | NCBI WGS metagenome assembly JABAOE01 (sample SAMN14538627, study PRJNA623070) | marine sediment metagenome | biome: marine biome [ENVO:00000428]; feature: marine pelagic biome [ENVO:01000023]; material: deep marine sediment [ENVO:00002113] | place: India: Gulf of Khambhat ... | reverse complement strand
TATATTCAAATTATGGTACGTAGCAGCTTTAATATCTAATTCAAGCTCGTGTCTTGAAGAATCAAAGCGCTCTCCAGATAGCTTTCCGGTAATATGATTAGGAGTAACACTTTCAATCTCTATATCTCTGAAAACAAGCTTCTCGACTTCATGAAGGTACAGTATCTCACCCAGCATCTTGATCAAGAGTTCTTCGTTCGTATCACCTATGATTTCAAACTGAATGTCTTTCGACGACTTAACAGATTCTCTATCTACGATTAACTCCATCAATGCATATGCGGCGTTCTCGATGAGTTCAAGTACGTTCTTACCAAAGACTCTTATACATAGATCGGCAGTATGATCAAGTATTTCATATTTCATAACAGTTAATTCTAACATGAACCATAAAGCAAATTATAAGTGGTTTGAAAAAGGACAACAGGTATGGTTTTATTAATAATCTATATATCTATAACTCCCCGGAGGATCAAATGGCAGATCTTGGAACAGGTATAGAAATCACATACATGGGGCATGCGACTTTCAAGATAAGGTCTGCTGCAGGGAAGACACTCATCATTGACCCCTGGGTGGAAGGGAATCCAATGTGCCCCGAAGAGTTAAAGAAGGTGGACCAAGTTGATATACTGGCTGTAACTCATGCCCATTATGACCATATTGGCGACGCTGTTCGTATTGGTTGCGAGCTTCAGCCCAAGGTAGTAGGGATATATGAGACCTGTGCGTGGTTAAACTCCAAAGGGGTCCAAAACATACAGCCTATGAACAAAGGCGGCACCCTGGAAGTAGATGGAATAAAGTTCACGATGGTTCATGCGGATCACAGCTGCGGGATCAAAGAAGATGACGGCTCCATTATCTATGGAGGAGAGGCAGTCGGCTATGTAGTTGAGTTCGAGAACGGGTATAAGGTTTATCATGCGGGAGACACAGCTATATTTAGCGACATGAAGCTTATTGCAGAACTATACAAGCCCGAGCTTGTGATGATCCCGATAGGCGATATTTTTACAATGTCCCCTTTTGAGGCCTCGTATGCATGCAGATTCCTCAATCCGAGGTATGTAATCCCTATGCATTACGGAACCTTTCCAGTTCTGACGGGGACTCCCGATGCGCTTAAAAATCTAACTCAAGACATCGAGAATATGGAAATTATAGTACTTAAACCCGGAGAAACTCTAACATAACGAGTATTTTATTGATTATAGTTAATAATAGCAGTTATTAATCACCCCAAGGAGGAAGCTTATGAGGCGGAATAGATATACCATTTTATCAATTATTTTGTTGGTCATTTTATATATGACTTCTTGTGACTCGGACGGAGGAAACTCTAACAGTCAACCAAATATTCAGAACCAGTTTGGATTTATTAACGCTTTTCCGAACTTAGCTTTTGAAAACCCAGTGGACATACAAAATGCCGGTGATGACACAAATCGTCTGTTTGTAGCGGAACAAAGGGGTGTAATACGTGTAATAGATAATATTGGAGCAAATGCAAATAGTGAGATATCACAAAGGATTGCTACATCTAGTGTGTTTCTCGACATTCAGGACAGGGTATTATTTGAATTTGAATTTGGACTATTAGGCATTACATTTCACCCGAATTATGAGCAAAACGGCTATTTTTATGTTAATTACACTACAGCCGACCCTGCTAGAAGTGTGATTTCCCGCTTTCAAGTAAGTCAAGCCGACCCAAACTCAGCTGATCCGAACAGGCAGCTGGTTCTACTTGAGATCCCACAGCCGCACCCCTTTCATAACGGAGGTCAACTCGTATTCGGTCCTCAGGACGGCTATCTGTATATCGCTATGGCTGACGGCGGATCGGGTCCTTCCGGTGGTCCGGGCACAGGGCAGAACTTAACGGACTTGCTCGGCTCTATTATAAGAATAGACGTGGATAACCCCCAAGGACAGCTCAACTACGGAATCCCCACAAGTAATCCATTTGCAAATAATGTAAGCGGGTTCAGAGAAGAGATATACGCTTACGGACTCAGAAACCCTTGGAGACTAGCCTTTGATCCTGTCTCCGGCACCTTATGGACTGGAGACGTAGGTGAGTTATCAAGAGAGGAAGTAAACATCATAGTAAACGGCGGGAATTACGGATGGTCTATAGTTGAGGGAACCTTATGCTTCGATCCTCCCACTGGATGTAACCCTGCCGATTTTGAACTCCCGGTGCTGGAGTACGGAAGAGGATTAGGCAGATCCGTTATTGGAGGCGTTTTTTACTACGGAGATGAATTCCCAGAGCTTACAGGTCTGTATTTATATGCTGACTTTGGTTCAGGCAGAGTATGGGCGCTTGAACATGACGGCAATGATGTTGTATCCAACACTCAGCTATTAATCTTTAATGAAACTTCTATAGTAGCGTTTGGATTAGACGAACAGGGAGAGCCTCATATAGCCTCTTTTGATGGAAATATATACCGTCTTGAGAGAAGTGATTAGATCCGCTATCAAGCCACTCTAAAATACCCTAAAATTAAGCTATTGAGCTCTAGCTTATATATTTGACAACGAATTTAAGTTATGATATTTATAAACGGTTTATTTTGACGGGAGTGTTATATTTAAACGACTATGTTTGAAGGAATATCTGAAAAACTTAATACTACGCTAAAGCGAGTAAGAGGCTACGGAAAGCTTAGCGACAAGAATATAGAAGACGCGTTGCGCGAGGTAAGGCTTAGTCTGCTAGAGGCCGATGTCAACTTTAAAGTAGTAAGGGATTTTGTAGGCTCTGTCAAAGAGAGGGCTTTGGGACAGGAAGTAGCACAAAGCCTCACGCCGGGACAACAGTTTATTAAAATAGTTCATGAGGAGCTAATCAGCGTTCTTGGCGATCAAAGCTCGGAGCTCGACCTCAAGTCAAGCCCCCCGGTGGGTATTATGCTTGTCGGGCTTCAGGGATCAGGTAAAACCACCTCGGCATCGAAAATTGCAAGATACTTAAAAGAAACCCTAGGCAGAAATCCATACTTAGTTCCTGCAGACGTTTACAGACCGGCCGCTATTGATCAGCTCAAGGTGCTTGCCGGGCAGATCGACGTTGGAGTATACGACACCCAGCCCGGAGCAATGCCCGTTGAAATATGCCAAAGCGCATTTGAGACTGCGAAAACCAACGGCTATGACACTGTGATCATAGACACAGCAGGAAGACTCCATATAGACGAAGAGCTCATGGACGAGCTCAAGAACATTAAGTCTGCCGTAAATCCTCATCAAGTGCTCCTGGTGGCTGATGCAATGACCGGTCAGGATGCCGTCAACGTATCATCAAGTTTTAACGAGGCAATAGACATAGACGGTGTCGTGCTTACTAAGATGGACGGTGACGCAAGGGGCGGTGCAGCTCTATCGATTAAGGCAGTAACCGGGAAACCTATTAAGTTTTTTGGTACTGGTGAAAAACTAGATGCAATTGAGGTATTCCATCCCGACAGGATTGCATCCAGAATTTTGGGAATGGGTGATGTTCTAAGCTTCATTGAGAAAGCTCAAACCGCCTTTGAGGACAAGAAGGCTGAGGACATGGCCAAAAAGCTTCTCAAAAAGCAGTTCTCACTCGTCGATTTTAAAGAGGCTATGCTTACGATGAATAAAATGGGGTCTCTTGAGAGTATGACTCAGATGATCCCTGGAATGAAGCAGGTATCAAATAATCCTAAAGCGCTTGAGAATGCTGAGAAGGAAATTAAGAAAACAATTGCCATAATTGACTCAATGACCCCCAAAGAAAGACTCAATCATACAATCATAAATGGCTCAAGACGTAAAAGGATCGCCAAGGGAAGCGGGACCAAAGTTGAAGACATTAACCGTATGATTAAGAATTATATGCAAATGAGAAAGATGATGGGCAATATGGGGAAAATGGGCAAATTAGCAAAAAGAATGATGAAAGTCAGGTAATATAGTTTATTATAGTTGTATACAGTAAGGAGGTATTAAGAGTTTGGTTAAAATAAGACTTATGAGAGCCGGATCAAAGAAAAGGCCATTCTATAGGATAGTGGCTGCGGATTCCCGCTCGCCGCGGGATGGCAAGTTTCTTGAGATTTTGGGTTACTATGATCCGAGAAAAACTCCTCATGTTTTAGAGGTTAATAGGGATAGGGCGCAGTACTGGATTAGTAAGGGTGCCCAGACCTCAGAGAGAGTAGGCAAACTAATTTCTACATTAAACTAGGACTAGAACTGTAACGTTAAGAAAGTGCTTGGATATTGATGCTAGACAAGGGAGGTATCAGTTATGGACAAACTAAAAGAGCTGGTTACTTTCATCGCGCAATCCCTGGTAGATAGTCCTGATCAAGTTGAAGTACGTGAGGTTGCGGGAGAGCAGACAGCGGTGCTAGAGTTAAAGGTTGCCCCTGAAGATCTTGGAAAGATAATAGGGAAACAGGGCAAGACAGCCAAAGCAATTAGGACAATCCTCGGCGCTGCCGCTGCTAAAATGAGAAAGAGGGCAGTGCTCGAAATCTTAGAATAAGAGACGTCCCTTTTGTATGAGATATGGGACTAATTTCATTTGGTAAGATTTCAAAGGTTCACGGACTAGCTGGAGAAGTTAAATTTCTTCCCCATAGCGGCGAGCTGGATAATATTTCTTCTTTAGAGCGTATCTTTGTATATAAAACCCAAGGCTCCCCCCCATCAGAATTAACAATCGCTAAATGTAGAATACATAGGAATTCTGCAATACTTAAAATAAAAGGTGTTAACACATTAGAGGAAGCCCGCAAGCTTGTAGGCAGCATAGTTTATGCTGAGAGGTCTGATTTTGCTGAACTAGAAGAAGGTGAATATTATTGGAATGACCTAATTGGTCTTAAAACATTCACTGATGATGGTAAGTTTATAGGAATAGTTGATAGTTTAATTGACCGCAGTATGCAAAGTCTGCTGGTAGTTAAGAATAATGACAAGGAACATATGATACCCCTAACAGAACCAATAGTTAAAGAAATTAATCTTAAGGAATCCAAGATCATTATTGCCCCGGTCGAAGGTCTTTTAGATTAAGTTTACAGAATAAATACAATGAGATACGACATTCTAACCATATTCCCGGAATTCTTTGAATCACAATTCTCCTTTGGAATCCTTAAAAAAGCCAAAGACAAAGGTCTAATTTCAATTACAACCCATGATGTAAGAGAATACAGCGATGACAAGCACAGGACCGTAGACGATACTCCTTACGGCGGAGGCGGAGGAATGNNAGAAGTCTATTGTAGTTTTAACAACCCCGGACGGGGAGAGTTTCTCAGATAAAACAGCAAGGGAACTAGCAGATTTTGACCAGATTATCATCATCTGCGGTAGATATGAAGGAGTGGATGAGAGAGTAAGAGATATCTTTGTAGATAGGGAAATATCCATTGGTGATTATGTGCTTTCAGGGGGAGAAAATGCAGCATCAATAATAGTTGAGAGCGTATCAAGATTTATTCCGGGCGTTTTAGGCAATGATCAATCACCCCTGAGGGACTCCTTTAACCAAAACCTCTTTGAATATCCCCAGTACACCAGACCTGAAGAATACGAAGGCAAGAGCGTTCCGGATGTACTTTTGTCCGGCAATCACGCAGAGATAGAAGCATGGCGAAAGAAAGAGAGCATAAAGAAGACCTTTATCAGGAGGCCTGATCTGCTTGATAAGGCAATACTGAATAAGGATGAAATAGAATTTATAAAAGAGCTCAAGGAAGAAAATCCTGCTTCTTTTAATGTATNNCTTTTAATGTATATATTGCATTAATCCATTATCCCGTATACAATAATCGGCTTAAAATTATAAATACGGCATTTACCAATCTGGATGTGCACGATATTGCCAGGTCGGCCACGACATACGGGGTTGAAAAATTCTACCTCGTACAGCCTAACCCAGAGCAGAAAAAATTAGTAAATCGTGTTCTCAAGCATTGGCTAAAGGGCGAAGGGTCATCATTTAATGAGTCAAGGTCTGAAGCTCTGAATATCGTAGAATTAAAAGACTCTCTAGAAGAAGTTATTCTAGAGATTGAAAAAATAGAGGGAGAAAAACCTCTAACAGTAGTTACTGATGCCCGATCAACGGATAATATGATAGGGTTTGCGGAGTTAAGAGAGTCTATTTTTAGTGAACCAAGAAAGCCTTACTTAATTCTGTTTGGTACAGGTTGGGGATTGGCAAGAGAGATAATGGATCAAGCTGACTACACCTTGAAGCCGGTTAGTGGTTACACTAATTACAACCATCTCTCAGTACGCAGCGCGGCTGCAGTTATTTTAGATAGATTACTATCGTGTAAAATATGAGATAGGAGATTTATGATGAATATTGTTAGCGAGTTAGAAAAAACCAATATGAGAGAGGATCTGCCTGATTTCAGACCCGGCGACACCGTAGCGGTACATTACAAGATCAAAGAGGGAGAGCGGGAGAGAATCCAGGTGTTTGAAGGTGTTGTTATTGCCAAAAAAGGCGGCGGGGTTCGTGAGACTTTTATTGTCAGAAAAGTTTCTTACGGCGTAGGTGTTGAGAGAATATTTCCTCTCCATTCTCCACTAATTGACAAGATTGAGGTCAAGAGGCAAGGAAAAGTAAGAAGAGCAAAACTATACTATCTAAGGGGTCTTTCCAAGAAAGCTAGTAGAATTAAAGAAAGATCGAGACTTGAGCAAATAGCATCCAGGGCAAATGTTGCCGCTGAAACAGTAAACACTATTCCAGAGCAGGAACCTGAGATAGAGCCAGAGATAGTTGAGCAAGCCGCTGAGCCTGGGGTTCAGGAAGAACCTACCACAAACGAAAGTTAAAAATACCTGTAAAAATAAAAATTAAGACCGGGAAAGTCATACATGTGGCTTCCCGGTTTTTTATTTGGGAAGAACAACGTTCAGCTATTATCTTATTCTAAGTCGTCAAACTTGACTAGCGATCCGTCTAAGAATCTCAATATATAACAGTTATAGTAAAAACCGTCTTCATCGGAACACTGATATATCCATTGATCAACACGTCCTGCTTTTTCTACTTCATCAGGCTCACCTAAAGCCTCTTTGGCCTCGTCTTTGTTCATGCCGACTACGGGATATTGGTGTTTAATCCCCCATCTTATCTTATCGAGCACTTCCTGATCTCTCTCTACAATCTCATACTGACTGATATCAATATTTAATCTCTTTTGAACTACACTGCCTGATTCGGTTTCCGTTTGCGTAATTTTGATCTTCTCGCATCCCCACACCAATACTCCGTCACTTAGCATAGATACTTTCTCAGGCATTTCCGCACCTAGCTCGCCTATAGATTCTTTTACATATATTTTAGCTTTCTTATCTGTAGTTGTGCTGTAGAATCTTAGGGTTTTCGTTGCGCAAAAACCACCGGGTTTCCAGTGCTGAAGCACTGAGGACACCCCGAGGCTTCTAGCACGCAGTTGCTGAGCTAGGAGCTTACCCTGCTCACTGCCTGTAGATTTGTAATCCTTTACGGCATGCTTATTTCCTACAAGAAGCACTACCGGCCGATCGCCAGTAATTTTTACCACCTCTTGTTCCATCCAAGCATCTTTAGATATTGGCATGGACTTAGGTGGATTGATGGCATAAACAGATAAACATTTTCCTGCTTTTATCGCCTCACTAAAGCTTACGAGCATTTCTCTGTAACTATCATGATCAATTACATTATCAATATCTATATCTGAGATCGACACCTGACCCGCCATTGCGCTATCAAGGATTTCCTGTTGATCTGACGGGATCTCCAAACCTACATTGAGACAAACCCCCGAGTCAATATATTCTAAAACCTTCTCCGAGAAAAACTGTGTTGACTCCGGCTGGCCGTATGACTCGCCGATTATAAGTATCTGATTTGAGCCCATAAGAGAAGCTAAAGAAATGCTCTCTTTCTGAGCATTCGATTCATACTGTAATAGGAAGCAAACAGATATTATTATGAGTAGAAATGTTTTATGCATTAACTACACCAATTGTGATAACTATGGTCTATCTATTTTCCGCAGCCCATCACCGTCAAAGTATAGGTAAAGACAGTCTTCATCAAACCCATCATCATTATTGCAGCGGTAAATCCACAACTCCTTGCCCTCTTCACCTTGTATTCTTTTAACTCTATATGGTACGCCCTCAACATCGAAAGCTTCTTTCTTTGTCATACCGATAAAAAGCCTTCCAGCCGATGAAACAAGAGGTGTTGATAATAAAACCGCAAAACTTATTATACTTATTAGAATATATTTAGCCATTCAGTTTCTCCTCACAGATTCTTTTTGCTTTGATATCAAAAATGGACAGAGATGAAATATAATTAAAAATTGTTAAGATTTTATTAAGAACTACAGAGTAGGAGCAGACGTTTAAGAAAAATAATTAATGAATTCAGCTACTTGCCTTTCCATATGGGATCTCGCTTCTCTAGAAAAGCATCAATCCCTTCCTCCGCATCCCGAGCCATCATATTCTCAACCATCACCCGGCTGCAGTATTCATAAGCATTTGTTAAATCTTTATCCAGCTGTTCATAAAATGCTTTCTTGCCAATCTTGAGAGTCAGCGGGGATTTAGAGGCAATTTTCTCCGCAAAATCCAATGCAGCGTTATCTAGATCTTTCTCAGCTACCACGCGGTTTATTAAACCTATCTCAAATGCCCTTTGTGCTGTGATAAAATCCCCGGTTAATAACATCTCCATAGCGTGTTTTCTACTAACATTCCGAGAGAGAGCTACCATAGGAGTTGAGCAAAATAGCCCAATATTAACCCCGGGTGTCGCAAACTTCGCTTCCTCAGCAGCTACTGCGAGATCACAGGTTGCAACTAACTGGCAACCTGCCGCCGTCGCTATGCCGTGCACCTTAGCTATAAAAGGTTTAGGGCAGTTTATTATCGACATCATCAGTCTGGAGCTTGTGGCAAAAGTTTTTTCATAAAATGATTTCTCAGGATTCGCCCGTAAGTCTTTCATATCATGCCCGGCGCAAAACCCTTTGCCGGAGCCGGAGAGAATTACTGCCTTTATCGAAGGGTCTTCCGAAATAGCTCTGATTTCCTGCATTATATTCTCCATGCAAGAAATAGACAGAGCATTATAGGAATTAGGTCTGTTGATTATTAGACTGCAAATACCGCCTTCGTCGCTGCGTAATACCAGAGGCCCGGAATCTTCCTTGGCTAACTCCATTATGTCTCCTCGTTATAACCTGTAGGTGTAATTGTATTATATTTAGAATATTCTGATTGTAAATGGAAGGGGGATAGGGAAATACAAAAGGAATACAAGTATTAACTCTAAAGATTTTTTACGCTATCGGTCAAAATACTAACACTATCATCTCTAACATCAGCTATTCCGCCCTCAACAATCAGCTTTTGCTCGGAGCTTCCTATTTTGTACTTAAGCTCCCCCGTGTGAAGCGTGGTAATAAAAGGAACATGTCCGGGAAGAATACCAAACTCCCCTATCTCACCGGGAGCAACGACCTCGTCTACTTGTTCATCCACCACAAGCTCAGTTGGTGTAATAACTTTTAGGTGTATGCCGTCAGCCAATATCTCTCTCCTAAAAACAGCTTTAATTAAGGGGCCTCACAAGACCCCCATTGAATTTCGGATTATGAAACGATTTCTTTTGCTTTCTCGTGAACTTCATCGAGGTTACCGACCATGTAGAATGCCTGCTCAGGAATATCATCCATCTCACCTGATATAACCTCTTTAAATGCTTCAATTGTCTCTTTAATTGGCACATATTTACCTGGTGTACCTGTGAACTGCTCAGCAACGTGGAATGGCTGAGAGAGGAATCTCTGAACCTTTCTGGCTCTTGCTACAACGAGCTTATCTTCCTCTGAGAGCTCATCCATACCCAAGATTGCAATAATCTCCTGTAGCTGCTTGTAGCGCTGCAGCACTTCCTGCACTGAACGTGCAACTTCGTAGTGCTCTTGTCCTACAATCTGAGGATCTAGGATACGTGATGTAGAATCCAGCGGATCCACAGCAGGATAAATACCAAGCTCAGTTAGCTGACGGGAAAGCACGATAGTTCCGTCTAAGTGAGCAAATGTTGTAGCAGGAGCAGGGTCGGTCAAGTCATCAGCAGGAACGTAAATTGCCTGTACTGATGTGATAGAGCCTTTTACGGTTGACGTGATTCTCTCTTGAAGCTCTCCAAGGTCAGTAGCCAAAGTAGGCTGATAACCCACAGCTGATGGAATCCTACCAAGCAGCGCTGACACCTCTGATCCGGCCTGTGTAAACCTAAAAATGTTATCAATAAATAGTAGTACATCCTGTCCTTCTTCATCACGGAAATACTCAGCAAGCGTAAGAGCTGTAAGAGCAACCCTTGCCCTTGCTCCCGGTGGCTCGTTCATCTGTCCGAACACAAGACCGGTGTTTCCGATAACGCCTGAGTCTTTCATCTCGTGCCACAGGTCGTTTCCTTCACGAGTTCTCTCTCCTACACCGCCGAACACTGATACTCCACCATACTCTTTAGCAACGTTATGGATAAGCTCCATCAAAAGAACTGTTTTTCCTACACCGGCACCGCCGAACAGTCCGATTTTTCCTCCTTTAAGAAACGGGGCAATTAAGTCAATAACCTTAATACCTGTTTCAAATAGCTCAAGTTTTGTGCTCTGCTCAACAAACTCTGGCGCTTCACGGTGAATAGGCCAGCGCATCTGAGTAGCCACAGGGCCCGCTTCATCAATCGGCTCTCCTACGACGTTTACCATGCGCCCTAGGGCTTCTTTACCCACTGGAACTGTGATGCCTTCTCCGGTATTTAGCGCATCCTCACCTCTTTTTATTCCCTCTGTTGAGTCCATAGCAATACAGCGCACTCGGTTTCCGCCAAGCTGCTGTGCCACCTCAACTATAAGGTTCCATTCCTGATCACTTATAAGTTTATTAGTAAGTTTTAGTGCGGTATAAATTGGGGGAAGTTCGCTGTCTTTAAACTCAACGTCTATTACAGGTCCCATAACCTGTACAACTTTTCCCATGTTGTTACTAGTATTTGTGTCCATTTAATCGGAGCCTCCTTTACTTAATGCCTCAGTTCCATTAACAATGTCCATGAGCTCTGTTGTTATCATGGCTTGTCTAGTTTTATTGTATTGAAGTGTGAGATTTTTTATTACTTCGTTTGCATTATTTGTTGCATTTTCCATAGCTGTCATACGAGCTGCGTGCTCACTTGTCATTGATTCCTGTATAGCACGCTGAACCCTTACCTCGATGTATTCAGGCAACAGCCCGCTAAGAATCCCTTTCTTAGTCGGCTCATATAGATAATCAATCTGGGTTTCATCCTCAGACTCTGAACCAGCCTCTATCGGTAGCAGCTTTTCGTATGTAATCTCCTGCGACAATGCTGATCTAAAATAGTTATAAACAAGTATGACTTCGTCACTGTCGCCTTTGACAAACTCTTTAGTTAATACCTCAGATACCTCTTTTGATATCTCAGCATAGTTTCTCTCTGTTATACCTGTATAGCTGTTTGTGATTTTAAGACCTTCTTTTCCAAAATGATCCCTGCCTCTTCTACCCAAAAAGCTAAATGTGACCTCGTCATATGCTTTTGTGTCAGTCACAAGATATGTCTCGAGCTTTCTTATGAGGCTGCTGTTAAAACTACCGCAAAGCCCACGGTCTGAGGTGATAAAAACTAAATGCAGTTTTTTAGGCTCGTCCATTTTTCTAAGTAGCGGATGGGCTTCCTGATCACACCTCTTTGCAACATTCATCGTTGTTTCCTGATAGGCGTCTGAATAAGGACGGTAGGCCATAAGAAGATCCTGAGCACGCTTTAGCTTAACTGCAGATATGAGCTTCATAGCGCTCATGATTCGGCTTGTGCCTTTAACACTGCTGATCTTTGTCTTAATTTGTCTTAGGCTAGGCATAACTGTTTACTTTAGAGATAAATTCTCTCTTATGATAATTCTCCTAATTGATTTTTAAGTTCCGAAAGAGCACTCTTAACACTCTCTTCAAGTTCATCTGAAATAACTTTCTTTGTCTTAATTTCATCAAGCAGAGCCGAGTAGTTTGATTCAAAAAATGAGTACAGCTCTTTTTCATACCGACTTACTTTGTCTACCGGATAGTCATCTACAAACCCCTTTGTGACTGCATAGATAATTAGGATCTGTTTTTCAACAGCAAGCGGCTCATACTGTCCCTGCTTAAGGGCCTCCACTAGGCGGCTACCTCTTGCAAGCTGAGCCTGGGTTGCTTTATCCAAGTCGGAGGCAAACTGAGAAAACGCCTCCACTTCTCTGTACTGAGCAAGCTCCAGCCTCAATGTACCTGCTACATTTTTCATAGCCTTAATCTGAGCTGATCCACCTACCCTAGAGACTGAGAGTCCGACGTTAATAGCAGGTCTGATACCTGAGTAGAAAAGATCACTCTCAAGATATATCTGACCGTCTGTAATAGAGATTACGTTTGTCGGAATGTATGCGGATACGTCACCGGCTTGGGTTTCAATAATCGGAAGCGCAGTTAGGGATCCGCCTCCGTCTTCGTCTCTCATCTTTGCAGCACGCTCAAGCAGTCTGGAATGCAGATAGAATACATCACCGGGATAAGCCTCACGCCCAGGAGGTCTTCTAAGCAGCAGCGAGAGCTGACGATAAGCCCATGCGTGCTTTGTTAAGTCATCATATATAACTAGTGCGTGGCGTCCTGTGTCTCTGAAAAACTCTCCGAGAGCACATCCGGTATAAGGAGCAATAAACTGAAACGGTGCGGGATCACTGGCTGTAGCTGCAACAACTGTTGTGTACTCCATGGCGCCGTGCTCTTTTAATTTGTCCACAACCTGAGCAACTGTTGACTGTTTCTGTCCCACAGCTACATAGATGCAGTATACGTCTTCTTCTTTTTGGTTAATTATTGTGTCAACAGCAATAGCTGTTTTACCAATCTGACGGTCGCCCAATATCAACTCCCTCTGCCCTCTACCTATCGGGATCATAGCGTCAATTGACTTAATTCCGGTCTGAAGCGGCTCATTCACCGATTGACGATATACAACACCGGGTGCTTTAACTTCAATAAGTCTGGTGTCATCGCTTTGGATTTCACCTTTACCGTCGATAGGCTGTCCAAGGGAGTTTACTACCCTGCCCTTCATGTTTTCACCGACAGGCACCTCAGCGATTTTTCCGGTACGCTTTACTATATCGCCTTCCTGAACCTCTGTATCCTCTCCAAACAGCGCAATACCTACGTTGTCTTCCTCGAGGTTTAACACGAGACCCATAATACCGCTTTTAAACTCCACCAGCTCTCCGGCCATAGCCTGATCCAGACCATATGCCCTTGCGATACCGTCACCGATAGATATAACGGTTCCGACCTCAGAGGTCTCAACCTTGGTCTCGTAACCTTTTATTCTATTTCTAAGTATTTCGCCAATTTCCTCAATCTTCATTTCCTGCATCTTATAGACTCCTTATAACTTAATAAACTTGTACTTTTTCAATTTTTATTTCCTAGGATTGAGAGAGGACACCTCGTATTCTCTCAAGTTGGGTTTTAATACTACCATCGAACACCTTATCTTCAACCTTGGCTATAATCCCCCCTATTATCTCAGGGTCAATCTGTGATGTTACCTCTACATCCTGACCCATAACCTGGGTTAATTTGGCTTTTATTTTGCTTAGATCTTCCTCGGTGGGAGCTTGAGCTGTGACGATCTCAGCCCTAATTTTTCCTGAAGCCTTTCTCAGCTTTTGCACAAACGTCTGCTCTGAATTCAAAAGGGATTTGAATTTATCCAACTCCAGAACCAAACCGAGAAAATTCGAAGTCAGGCTGTCGTAGCCTCTTTTTAATGATATGTCGCCTACGATACTCTGCCTCTCAGCCAGCTCGTATGTAGAGCTCCACAGAACGTTCCTTAACTCCGGGGTTTCGGAGAGAACAGAGAAAAAATCTTCAATATCCGAGGTTACTTTATCGAGCTTATGCTCTTGTTTAGCACTCTCTATGAGAGCCTCAGACAGATCTCTTAGTGTTGCGATTGATGCCATTTATCTTCCTCTATGTTTTTAGTAAAATCCTCTACTAACTTTTGTTTGTCCGATTCACTTAAATTTTCTTTTATAACCTTCTCGGCAATTGCGAGCGCGATAGTAACAACCTCAGACTGAATTTCCTGTCTCGCTCTTTCCGACTCAAACTTAATTGTTTCCTGAGCCTCTCTTTTAATATTCTCAGACGCAATTCCCGCCTGTCTTAGGATTTCTTCTCTCTCTGCCTGGCCCTGCTTAACGATACTTTCTTTAATGCTGTTTATCTCGCCCTCAATGCCGGCTAGCTTCTCGGCATACTCTTCATACTTGCTCTTGGCCTCTGAAATAGTATTTTGCGCATGATCTATCTCGCTGCTTATTGAGCCTTTGCGTTCAACCAAAAAGTTCTTCACTGAATCCTTAAGGAAATATACTAAAATTCCAAGCAGGATAACCAGGTTAACAGTATGCTCAAAAACATATCTCCAGTTAAAGGTGTTACCACCTTCTGAAGCGTTTGTAAGTAGTAGGTTTATAATTTCATAGTCCATCAATTTCTTACCTCCTTACCTAATACTTTTGAGGCTATATCGGAGGCAAGTCCGTCTATATCGCCCTTAATTTTTTCTTTAATTTCCTTTGTGTCAGACTCAAGTTTGTTTTTAGCTTCGTGCAGGAGTTCGCTTGTTTCCGATCTGGCCGCCCCTATGATTTCTTGGGCAACGCCTTGACCTTCCTGAACGAGCTTGTTGCGCTCCTCTATTGCAAGGGCCCTTGCTTCGCTTAGCTTCGCATCGTACTCCTCTATAATTTCTTTAACTTTTTCCTCAAGCTCATGAGCCTCATCAATAGCTCCTCTCGTAAGCTTATCTCTTCTGTCAACAAGGCCTATAAAAGGTTTAAAAATAAGTTTATTTAGTATGTATATGGCAATAAGGAATATTACGATTTGAATAAATACTGTGTAATTAACACTAAGTAAATCACCTGATGCAGCATAGGCGCTGCCGGAAAAAAAAGTAAGAATCATAAGGCTTAAAATAAGATTTCTTAACTTTGACAAGTACATTTTCCTATCTCCTTCAATATTCCTAGTAAGAATCTTCCATTGTATCTTCGCCTTCAGTAAACAAAAATGTTAAAAGCGGCGGAGCAATAAATGTTGTTAACATTACCATCACTGTCACAGCAGAGAAAAGCTGTGAGTTAAATACACCGTATGTTAGGCCAACCTGGGCAAAAATAAGACCAACCTCGCCCCTGGGTATCATACCCACACCTACAACACTTTTCTTAATTCCCTTCTGAAACACAAAAAATCCGCTCACATACTTACCGATCACTGCAACAACAAATAGTATTAATGCAATCATTAATATCGGTATGTTTTCACTGACAAACGGATTAAACACTGACACATCCACAGCCGCACCAACCATTATGAAGAATATCGGTGTAAAAAAGTCCGATACAGGCTTCAAATTGTGCTCAATCGACTTAAACTGATTGGTGTTTGCAAGCACAAGTCCAGCTGCAAATGCACCGACAATAGGTGCTAAGCCTACCAGACTTGCCAGAAAAGCAAAGATGAACGCAAAAGAAAGTGCGCTTAGCAATAGCACACCCCTTACTCGCATTGTTTCGACTAGGTTAAATAGCCTTTTGGATATTAGATTTCCGACTACTATTGCTACAACAAGAAAACCAAAAGACTTTAAGAATATTATGCCTACTCCAAGTGTAGAAACACCCCCTCCATCCCCGCTAGCAGATGCTTCTATCAACCCGCTTACAACACCGAGTATAATCAGTCCCAAGATATCATCAATCACAGCCGCACCGAGAATAATCTTAGCCTCGCCGCTCTGGAGTTTGTTCATATCCGATAGTACTCTCGCTGTAATACCAACACTGGTTGCCGTTAACGTTGCACCTGCGGTGATGGCGATAAGCAAATTAAGATGTGGGTCAGAGCCGCCTAAGAGGCCCATATGCTCAAAAGCAATAATACTTCCGAAACCAAGTGCAAAGGGGACCACAACACCTACAATCGCAACTACCGTCGAGGTAAAACCAACTTTTATTAAATCTTTTAGATCTGTTTCCAAACCGATTTCAAATAAGAGGATGGCAACGCCGACTTCGGCGAGAAGATGGAACGTATCATAGCCAACCATTCCGGATACAGACGGGACAATTGCAAGAACGCTCCCGCCAAGAACAACGCCGGCAACAAGCTCGCCCAGCACTGAGGGCTGCTTTACACGCTCAGCCAGCTCCCCGAAAACTTTGGAGAATATTAGTATGCAGACTAGTGCTAAAAAGAACTGTTCTATCGAG
>JABAOE010011726.1_pt4 | contig 16437 bp, 15 predicted proteins | sample 7062141 | NCBI WGS metagenome assembly JABAOE01 (sample SAMN14538627, study PRJNA623070) | marine sediment metagenome | biome: marine biome [ENVO:00000428]; feature: marine pelagic biome [ENVO:01000023]; material: deep marine sediment [ENVO:00002113] | place: India: Gulf of Khambhat ... | reverse complement strand
GACGATGCCTTTTTCCAGGGCACTGGCAACGATTTCCGGATAGCGCACCTCGTTGTAGTCCATGTGTGGCGGCGCATCACCGACCAGGAAGATCACCTGGTAAGCCTGCTCGCCCTGGCTCCAGGACATATTGTGGACGGCATCGTAAAGCGCCTGGTTAACGCTCTCCGGTGTATCGCCACCGCCGTTGGCCTCGAAATCCATCAGCGTTGCATAAACCGAGTCCAGGTCATCCGACAGATCGACCCGTTTGGTCACGTATTGATCGCCGCGATCGCGATAGGCAACCAGCCCGATGCGAATTTCCGGTGTCGGCTGCGCCGACGCCATCGTCGTTGCGATCGACCAGATTTTTTCCTTGGCGGTCTGGATCAGGCCGCTCATGCTGCCGGTCGTATCCAGTACGAATACCACGTCGACCTTCGGATTACCGTTAGTCGTAATGTGATGGTCGATCGGGTCGTCGACCGGAATGTGCTTGGCCTTGAGCTGCGGGTAGTACATGACCGCGCCCACGGTCAACAGAAAAAGGGCAATGCCCAATACTTTGGTTTTCATGATCAAAATCCTCATTGGCTGAACAAGTGATTGAGCGCACGGTCGGCCTGGCGCCGGGCACGCTCGAAGGTTTCGTTTTCAATGGTGGCGTTCTTCGCGGAACCTGGATTGCGCTTCACTGCAGGGGGAATCACGACAAACAAGGCCTGCACCAGGAAGAAACACCAGGTCGCAAGGAAGACGCTGCCTGAGTGGCTGATCGCCCAGACAGCTGCCGCAATACTCAGTGCGCTGAGCCCCAGGTCCATCAATGCCGGCAGCACGCCCGCATAAAAATAGAGGGAGCGCACCAGCCATATGGCACCGACATGAATCAGCAGATAGAGCGGCAGCGGGGGCGCCACCCACCATATGCCTGCGGCCAGCGCGCTCCACAGGGTAAGCGTCGTGACGCGCCCCACCCTTTCCTTGCTGCTCGAGAAGAGGTAAAGGATATAGGCGAGCCCCAGCGCCGGGATCACGAAGCGAACGACAGCGAGAAAACCGGCGAACGGAGCCAGCGTTGCGATTATCGCGCTCGCACAGAATGCGAATATCGCCGCGACGATCACACCTTGAAAAAAGCTTGGCCGTTTCATGACGCACTCCTTGCGCTCTTCTCACGCAGGAACGCGATTTCGACCTCGTCATCGCTGACGTTCATTTCACGCGCCATCCAGGCAACGTCGTCAAATTCCGAGGTACCCGCCGCCTGTGAAGGCGCCCTTTGCGCGAACAGCTCGGCTTTCTGCCTCAGGCTTTCCAGCGTGGCGCGGTTTTCATCCAGCGTTGCGCGCTGCTCCTCGAGATACCTCTCGTTGGCATCGAACCTGGCTTGCAGCCGTTTCAGGATGCGCTCTGCCTCGAGTTTCTTCCTGATCTGGGTCTTGGCGAGTTCATCCTTTTTTGATTTGAAACAAAGATCGAGCTGCCCGCCGACCTCGGTGATCGTGGCTTCGATTTCACGCTTGCGATCGGCGAGCGCTTCCTGGTCGGCCGCGCGCAGCTTGATGCGCTGCTCGGCCTCTGCGAGGTCATCCTCCATGTCGCGGATGGCCTGCTTGAGTAATTGCTCGGGTTCCTCGATCTGGTCCAGGACAGCGTGAAAATCCGCCCTGACGAGTCGCGAGATTCGGTTGATTAATGCCATGGTGTTACCTCCTCATGTCGAAACATTCGATGGAGGCATGTTAGGCAGGAGACGTCCGACTAATAAGACATGCTTTGGTAAAACCTGAGGCCGCCGGTTTACAGAATGTTTACATTGCCGGCTGAGGTACTATCTTTCAGGTCAGGGTTCAGATTATTCGGGAGCAATTATGTCGCTGCAGGAAATTGCCAATTTTGCAGAGATTCTTGGCGCCGCCGGCGTCATCGGCTCATTGCTGTACGTCGGCTGGCAGGTGCGCGCCAACACCAGGACCAATCGCATGCGCATGCACGAACAGATCACGCAAACTTATCTTTCCTTCTTGAATTCCGTGTTAACGGATCCGGAAGCCTTCCTGCTAGGCCTGCAATCGAGCGATAAAAGCTTTAGCGATTTGACAGACAAGCAGAAGATGTTCTTTTTCGGCTCCATGCTGGGTCTTTTCAAGCATTACGAACTCATGTTCGTACAGCACGATCAGGGAGTCATGGACAAGGAAACCTGGGAGGCATGGAGCGAACATATCCGCATGTATTTCCACCAGCCCGGGGCACAGGCGTGGTGGGCGCTTCGCAAGGCCACTTTCATCCCGGGTTTTCGCGACTACCTGGACGCAACGCCCGATTCCGATATGACCAGTTTCGTCGAACTGATTGATAAGCAGGTTCCCCGGCACTGATATCTGCCATGGACCTTATTGCGGCCATTTGAGCCGCAACGCCGGGACGAACAGCGCGCATGCAGCACTACCGCAATCATCGACAGCCATAGTGGTACGTGACACTCGCGGCTATGCACAGGGATCTGCAAATTCAGCGAGCTAGGTGGCCCAGCGTGATCAATGCAAACGGCACTCCGGTGACGCTCAGACGGGGATTGTCTCTCGTGTTGCCCACTCCCCGGAGGGAGTCATTCCCGAAAATCGCACGACTGCGGAGCCTCTCAATTCGAAATTATTTCTATGTGAATTCATTCATCAAGTTCGGGAACCTTGAGTGGCTCGCCCTTGATAACGGCCAGGTTGCCTTTGCCGGGCACGAAATTGGCCTCGAGCCGGATACCGTCGGGGTCCTCGAACAGGACCGAGTAATAGCCCGGCGCCCACGGACCCCCCTCGGGGGGGTGAACAATCGTTGCTCCCATGTCCTGAAGGACGTCGTAGAGCCGGTCGACGTCCTCGCGCGACCGGAGACGGAAGCAGACGTGATGCAATCCGACGCGTCTTTGATGAAACGCTACCTCGCGCAGATCGTCGCCTACCGGCGTTATGCCAATGCCGGTTCGGCCGCCGATGCAATAAAAATAGTCCGGCTCGTCATACTGGATGGTCATGCCGAAGGTCTCATGCAGCAGCCGATAGTAAAACGCTCGCGAGCGCTCCACGTCACTCACCGATAATTGCACATGCGCGATACCGTTAATGTCGATCAAATCTTGCCTGCCGGTTCTTACGTTATCCGAACGAATGATGTGTAACCGCGCTCACGCACCGGCTGCTGCCCCATATTTGTGGCAAGTCGCCGAACTTACCTCCAACCGCAAAGACAGTGATTACATACCGCTGTGACGGTCGAGCTCTTCAATACTCTTGAGCGATGGCAGCCTCTCGAGCCGCAGCTTTGCGGCAACCTTTTCTGCTTCCGCGAACGCACGTAACAGGTTTCCCCGCGATAACTTGGCCAGGTTTTCATCGCTCCAGCCGCGGCGCACGAGCTCGGCGATCAGGTCTGGGAACCGTGCCACGTCCTCGATGCCCTGAATCAGCTCGTCGCCTGTTGCGCCATAAAAGTCACTGCCGATTCCGACATGATCATATCCGGCCACGCGCGCGACGTAGTCTATGTGATCGGCGACATCCGAGAGCGTCGCGATCGGTGGCGCACCGTGTTGCTCGCGATAGAGCCTGCTGATCTCTGCCTGTTCGGCGTCCGAGGTGGTGTCTTTTATTAACGGTAACAAACCGGCCTCCCACTCGCGTCGCTCCTCGTTGACGTAGGCAGGAACAAACGTGACCATCAGCACACCGCCGTTATCACGCACTCTTTGGAGGACGCTATCCGGCACGTTGCGGGCGTGCCCGGTCAGTTTCCTGGCCGACGAATGCGAAAAAATGACCGGTGCTTCGGCGACATCGAGTACATCGTTCATGGTTTCCACGGAGACGTGCGACAGATCGACCAGCATGCCGAGACGATTCATCTCACGAATGACTTCCCTGCCGAACTCCGTGATGCCTTCGTGGCGCGGATCGTCCGTCGCCGAATCGGCCCAGTCGTGGCTGTGAAAATGCGTAATCGTCATGTATCGCACACCGAGGTTGTAATAGCTTCGCAGTGCGCCGAGTGAGTTTGCGATCGTGTGGCCGCCTTCCATACCGAGTAAAGACGCGATCTTGCCCTGCTCTTTTGCCAGTTCGATGTCTGCAACGCTTTTCGCAGACATGAGATCGTCGGGATACATAGTGATGATGCGTTGCGCAATATCGATTTGCTCCAACTGCACCGTCATTGCCTCCAGTGGCGGCATGGCACTCGGCACATATACCGACCAGAACTGTGCGCCGACATGGCCCTCACGCAGGCGCGGCAGATCCGTATCAAACTGCGCGCGCACGGAGATGTCGTAGCCCTCGACATCGCCACCGAATTTTTCCCGTATCACCCACGGCAGGTCGTTATGGCCGTCCACGATCGGGGCGCTTTGCAGGATAGTTTTTGCACGCTCGCGGGCCGCACTGGTGTCCTGGGCGCCGGCCGATTGCGCGAAGGCCAATCCGGCCAGTACCAGCAAGATCACGCCTGGGCTGCTTCTCCTCATGATGTCCCCTGATGCAAGACGGGTATATGTGGCGGCAGTCTAGCAGCTCGTGAATTTACAAAATCGTTACATCGCCACCGACACATAAGCCCTTGAAACTGCTAGCCTAGTCATTGCTATGGGCAGGCAGGTCAGCATACTCGTGATCGAAGACGAAGAGGCCATCCGTGAGGGCCTCATCGACGTGCTCGTTTACCACAAATATGCCGTCGACAGTGCCGCCACCGGGCCCGAAGGGCTCGAGAAGGCCCTGACGGGCAAGTTCGACCTGATTCTGCTCGACATCATGCTGCCCGGCATCGACGGCTACGAGATCTGCGACCGCATCCGCGCCGAGGACCGCCAGCAGCCGATCATCATGCTCACGGCGAAAACTTCGGATGACGAGATCATCCAGGGGCTGAAACTCGGCGCCGACGACTACGTGGCCAAGCCGTTTTCGATCCAGCAGCTCGTGCTGCGCATCGAGGCAGTGCTGCGGCGCTCCCAGGTCGGCGTCGCGCAGGCCCGGACCATTGTGCTGGGCGATCTGGAGATCGATACCGAGAACCTGACGGGCCTCAATGGCAGCGAGCAAATCACCTTCACGCGGCGCGAGATAGAGGTCCTCGGGTACCTCGCTCAGCACCCTGACCGCCCGATTTCTCGGGAAGAATTACTATTAAAAGTATGGGGTTATGCTCTAAACCTCGACATAGAGACAAGAACGGTCGACATCCATGTCGCGAAGCTGAGGCGCAAGATCGAGGCCGATCCGAAGGCGCCGCAGCACCTGGTAACGGTGCGCGGCGCCGGCTATCGCCTCATCACCGGGGATAGCTGAGCGTGTTGCCCAAAACCCTCATAAAAGGCTTCGACAAGCGCCGCCTGAAGTGGCTGCTCGCGGCGTTTTTCCTCGCACTGGCCGTGCCGACCGGCGCGCTGATCTGGCAGGCCTATAGCCAGCTCAAATGGGAGGCTTTTCACCAGTACCGAGGACTGGCGGAGGACCTGACCGGGCGCGTCGATGGGCAATTGAGCCGGATGATCGCGACGGCGGACGCCCGCTCGTTCGCAGACTACACATTTCTCAATCTCACGGGCGAAACCGCCTATAAATTCGTCGAGCGCTCGCCGCTGTCAGTGTATCCAGTGCCAGGTGACTTGCCAGGTGTGATGGGCTACTTCCAGGTCGACTCGGACGGCTCATTCAGTACCCCGCTGTTGCCTCCGGACGGCACCGATGCCGAAAGACTCGGGATCGGCACCCTCGAGTACGAAAACCGGCTGCAACTCGCCCAGGAAATACAAACCGTGCTGGCCGACAACCGGCTGGTGCAATCGCGCGCGGACGTCGGCGCGCGACGCGACCTGTTGCAGCCAGCCGCAGAAACCAAAGCAGGCATTGCAGAAGGCGCCAAAGAACAAGATGCGGATGACGGCGCCGAGTCGCGAACGAGCCAACTGCTATCGGTGTCGGCAGCCGGGCAAACCGACTTGCCCGCCGCGCCGAGGGCAGCGATCGAAGAAGAAGCTATTGGCAGATTTGTGGATGAGACCTCTGCTGACAAGGACGTGCCAGGCGGCGATCGGGCCGGGCTGGGGCTTGACCCGCAAATGGCGGACACCGGTTACAGCCAGCAAGTATTCGATGAACTCAATCAACTGCGGCTTGATAGCGAGTCGAATCCGGATGCCGCGCGGCGCCAGGCGTTAACGCAGAGCCCTGCCGAAACCCCGGCGGAGAATGAACGCAGCAATACGATCGGCAAAGTGGCCGACCTGAAACTCGACACCGATTTGCAGAAAAAGAGCGAGAGCGTCGAGCGACCGCAGGAAGGGCAAGACCTGGAAGCCGGCAGAGCCGCATCGGCGAACCGCGCAAAACGGCGCGAGCAGATCGAACTGCCGGAAGCAGCCGCGCCTGCGGACAGGCAAGCGATCGCGAACTTCGCCGGACCCGCCGACCTGCGCATCAGCACATTCGAGAGCGAAATCGATCCGCTGGAGTTCAGCCTGCTGGACAGCGGGCATTTCGTGCTTTTCAGGAACGTGTGGCGCGACGGTGAGCGCTTCGTCCAGGGGATGCTGGTGGACCAGGGTGCATTCATATCCGGGGCGATCGAAAGCGCATTCTACGATTCGCCGCTTGCGCCAATGACGAACTTGATCGTGGGCTATCGGGATGACGTCATCGGCTTTTTTCCGGCGCCCGCATACAGCACTTACCCGGGTAGCGCAGGCGAATTACAGGGCGCCCTGCTCTACAGCAGTCGCCTGTCCGCGCCGCTGGACAGTCTAGAACTCATTTTCAGCGTCAACCAGCTGCCGCAGGGGCCCGGTGGAAAAGTGCTCGGCTGGGTCACCCTGGTACTGGCGATGGTGTTCGTTGGCGGTTTCGTCACGCTGTACCGGCTGGGCCTGAGCCAGATCAATCTCGCGCGGCAACAGCAGGATTTCGTATCGGCGGTGAGTCACGAACTCAAGACACCGTTAACCTCGATTCGCATGTACGGCGAGATGCTCAAGGAAGGCTGGGCGGATGAGGCCAAGAGACAGGATTACTACGATTTCATTCACGATGAGTCAGAGCGACTGACGCGAATGATCACCAACGTGCTGCAACTCGCGAAGATCACACGCAACGAACCGAACTTCGAGCTGAAACCGATTAAAGTCGGCGAATTGATGAGTAACATCGAATCCAAAATTGCCAACCAGGTCGAGCGTGGCGGCTTTGCCCTGAAATTCAATCGTGACCAAAAAGCCGACGACGCGACTATCGAAATAGACGACGACTGCTTCACGCAGATCATCATCAACCTCGTTGATAACGCCATCAAGTTCTCGAAAGGTGCGCAGGACAAGACCATAGACATCAGCAGCAGGCTTACGGCTGACAACAAGGTGCTGTTCGCGGTCAGGGATCATGGCCCGGGCATTCCCAGGGATCAGATGAAAAAGATCTTCAGGCTCTTTTATCGCACCGAGTCGGAGTTGACCCGGGAGACCGTTGGCACCGGCATAGGGCTTGCCATCGTGCACCAACTGACGACGGCCATGAACGGCAAGGTCGATGTAGTAAACGCGGACCCCGGCGCGGAATTTCGGGTCTCCTTCCCCGCTTAAGCCTGACCCGCGGAATCCTGTAAAATTCGCCAGTGGCCCGCCCGGCGGGCCAGTGACACTTCTGTCGAGGGCAGCCCGATAAAGACTATTCGTGATCGCGCCAAGGAACACCTGCCAATGGTGTTGCTCACGCTACTCAGCATCGTGCAGGCGCTGGCGCTCGAGTTGCTCTGGTCGCACGTGCGCGATTCCGCTTACCTGTTCGATATGTCGCTTGCTGCACTGATTACGTGGCTTCAGATCGGCACTAACTTCCTGGGCATCATTGTGATTTGGATCGTCTATGCCAGCACGGCGATGCGCTTCAAGTGGGTGCCCACAATCAGCGATTCCGTGTATCCCTTTGTCGTCGGCCTGCTCGAATTCATACTGATTGAGACGCTCGCGCCGGGGTTGATGGCATGGTGGTTCGCATGTCTCGCACTGATATTCGGCACTATGACCTGGGTCAGCCATATGACTATGCGCCGGGCGAGACTTGACGACGAAAACGCCGAGTTCTTCGCAAATCTCGAACCGGCAACCCCTAGAGATTTCTATCCGGCGTTCATCATCATTTCTGCTTTTGTCCTGGTAGCAATCTATTTATCAGCCAGCGGCGCCAGAGGAAACTTTGCGCTGCTCGCCGTGTCGGCCGCCTTTGCCGTTCTTGTCAGGCAGATGATTGTCGCTGCGCGTTTCTGGAATCGCTCTGTCGCCGAGTAAACAGTGAAAGCCTGGAAATACATTGCGATTGCCCTGAGTGTTGTCATGGTGCTGCTCGTGGTTGGCTGGTTCCTCCGCAACACGCTCATCGAGCAGATATCCAACCCGCTACTCGAAGAGTACCAATTGACCGTCACTGACGTGTCACTTGACGCGTTGGCAACGAGCGACGCAAACATCAGTTACCTCGAGTTGCAGCATGCAAACGGCACGACAATATCCATCGAGGATCTGAGCTTGCCGATTCGGACCTCGCGGACGGGCTTCAGGAATTACAGCGTCGGGAAAATTTCGATTGGCTTGTCGACAGTCGCGAGCGATGAACCGCCCGATTTCGCAGGGCTCCTGAGCCAGCTCATGACGCTGCCGCAGCGATTGCCGCAGACCATAATCTCGATTGGCGAAATCACTGCGCCAAACTACCCGACGATTCGCGACACGCATTGGAGGCTAGACGAAAACGAACAGGAACTGATGTTGCATGTCGACACGCTGTCGCTGAAGGCACGTCTCGCTCGCATCTCCGACACGAGTTATCTATTCGGCATCTCATTTGCGGACGCGGCCGATGCAAGTTCCGAACAGTCGATCGTCGCTCAAGTGCAGCACGGCGACGCCGGTGTCTCTTTGCATGGTACGGGTACAGTCGACCTGCGGCTTTTGAGTTCCATGATCGGGTTGTTCGGAATTGATGCGGCGACGGTCGAATCGGGTCTGGCGACACTGATTATCGACGGTGAAATTGGTGATGATCCGAACCAGATTCCAATCGTCAATGCAGATATAACGGCGATGACACCGGTGCGGGTGAACCTCGCCGGCATGACGGATGCAATCAGCTCGGTCATCGTGGAATCGGCAAGCACAACCGAGATCAGCGCCACAATCACGGATCTGCAGTGGTCCCTCCGGCAAGCACAGATGTCGCTCAGGGTCCTCGACAGCCACGGCAACGACTTCGCCGTATCACTGAAAAACCTGTCCTGCGAGAGCGCTCCCAGCTGTTCCGGTGACATAAGCATCGCGGCCGGCCAGCTCACATTGCCTTTCGCAGACGTCGAGCGCTTCCAGTTGTCGGCAACCCAGGAAATCGAAATCGGCGAAGACAGCGCACGCGTCCTGTTAAGACCGAATGCGACTCTCGAGCTAAGCGGCATATCGGGCCCGGATCTCGAAATTGCCCGCCTCGGCGGCCGCTTGACGTCCGCAGGGGAGTTCGGCCTTGCCGGCACCGACTGGCAATTCGTGGCCGGCTCGCTCGATGTCGGCATTGACGATTATGCCGTGTATGACGGTCTCGCAATTTCTGCGCCGCTTTATCTGGACGATGTTTCCGTCGGCCAGTCCGGCGGGCAACAGTCTGCGAAGGCCGGCTTATATACCTCGGCAAGCACGGCGTTCTGGAACGGTCGGCGCATCCAGTTACCGGGACTCAGAGGCGAAATCGTGCGCGACGCAGCCGAGGTGTCTGTGTCTTTCGAGACCCAGGGATTGTCTGCAGAAGCCAGCGTCGAGGCGAGCCACAATCTCGACAACGAAAACGGGCAATTGTCGCTGAGCGATGCCGGCATATCTTTCGCTTCGCAGCAATTATCGGCGCGCATCTCACCCTGGAAGACCGGCTGGGATATCAGTGCCGGCACGGTCACCATTGACGCGCAAGCGGCGTGGCAGCGAGTGGACGCCGATTGGCAAGTGACCGCGCACACCTCGGTCCGGGCAACAAACCTTGCCGGAGCCTGGCAGGAGACGGCTTTCACCGGGTTGACGACGAGTATCGAGGCCGAAATCGACACCGCGGCAGGCGTCTCGGTTCAGCCATCGACAATAGAAATCGCGCTGGTGGAAATGGGACTGCCGATCGAAGACATAACGGCCGACTACGTGCTGCATCCAGACGCGCTGTCGGTCGATGTCGAAAACCTGCGGATGTCGGCATTCCAGGGCACCGTATGGGCAGATCCGTTCAGCTTCAGTACAGCAAGCGCAAGCAATAATTTGCTCATTCATGCTGAATCGATCGATCTTGCCGAGATCCTGTCGATCAAGGAATTCGAGGCGATCGAGATCAGCGGCAGCATTGGAGCTGAATTACCAGTGACAATTGAAGGACGATCTCTGACCGTTAGCGGCGGAACCTTGACCGGCGATGCGCCGGGCGGTGTCATTCGCTATTTGCCAGGGATCGCGTCTGGCGAAACCGATGTATCGGGCATCGGGTTTGCGACGCGGGCCCTGAGTAACTTCGAATACGACTCGCTCACGTCCGTGGTCAATTACCAAGCGGATGGGGACCTCGTCCTGCAGATGCGACTGACCGGCCGCAATCCCGATCTGGAGGAAGGGCGGCCGATCATCCTGAATCTCGGTGTTGAAAACAACGTACCGCAGATGCTCAGGAGTTTGCAGGCAGCACGTGCTGTTGAAGAAATACTGGAACGGCGGCTCACGCAGTGATTGCGTTCGCTACCGGACTAACTGGACTTACGGTAAGCTTGCATGACACTTCCACAGGGCCGGAACTGAAATGAAACCGACAATTCTCCTGCTCGTATTACTCTCCTTCCTTGGCGGTTGCAATCCAACCGTTAAGGTCGAGGCGCCGGATAAACCGATCGAGATCAATCTTAACGTCAAGATCGAACACGAAATCCGGCTGCAGGTCGACAAGGAACTGGAAGGCCTGTTCGAAGAAGACAGTGACGTATTCTGAGGATGATGACGATGACGATGAAAAAGATCTTTGCTGCAATTGGCTTGTTGTTGATATTACAAAATGCCTGGGCCATCGACATCAGGGATGCCAAAGCACAGGGCCTGGTCGGCGAAGCCAACACGGGCTACCTGGCAGCGGTGCAAACGCCGGCGAGCGCCGAAGTTCGCGCGCTCATTGCGGACGTCAATGCAAAGCGAAAGGAGCAATTCGAGCAAACCGCGCAAAATACCGGCACCACGGTCGCACAGGTTGCCAATCGCTTCTACGAACTCGCGGTACAGAAGACTGCGCCGGGGCATTATTACCAGGACCGCAACGGCCGCTGGCAAAAGAAATAGACCCAAACGATTTGCAGAAGCAGCCTTAGCCAGGATAAACGGAGATAAAGGGGGCCGAAGCGGCTTTTTGGTGCTCGGTTCGACCCTTTTTCGTTATATTGCAAGTTTCCACTACGACACTGACGGTTGGTTTGCGGTGAATCGCCTCCCCCTTTCACTTGGTTTGTTGTCCTTGCTCTTTAGCTCCGGCGCGCATGCCCAGCAGGAAGAGAATTACGACTATTTCTCAGCCAATCGGCTGCTGATCAGGAACGGCTTACAGGCCGTACTTATGTGCAACGGACTGTTCACCAGTAAGCGGTCACTGGACCAGGTGCTGCAGCAAGAGCTCGCTTACATGGTGTCCCCGAGACTCGGCGTTGCCGGCAAGATGACCGAGGATTACATGATCGACGCGGATCGGCGAGCGGTCGCGATCGGCGGGCCCGGAAGCGGACCGACGGTTCGCGCAGCGTTCCGGGAAGGCATCGGCTGCGTGGTGATGGCGCCGGATCAATCGTTTGCTGACATCGATTCGCTGCCGGCGCTGGGCCTGCCCTACCCCGACATGGATGCTGCGACGACGCCCTGGCCAAATGGCGACCTGGTCAAAGAGAAACCACTGGCGGCGAATGTCGATGCGCAGGCCCTCCAGGCCGCCTCCGACTGGGCCTTCCACAGGGATACCCCGGAGCAGGACACGCTGAGCCTGATAGTCGTCTACAAAGGCGACATCATTCACGAGCGTTATGCCGACGGCATCGATATGACGACACGCACGCGGACGTGGTCCACCGCAAAGAGTATTGCCGTGACGCTGATCGGCATGCTCGTCGACCAGGGCAAACTGCAACTCGATGCGCCGCTCGGCTTCGGGTGGGAACCCCGGATTGAAAACCCGCAATACGATCCGCGTAATACAATCACGTTGCGCCATGTGTTGAACATGTCGAGCGGTTTGTATCCGGTCGACAGCTTCAATATGGAATATGCCACGGGCTCCGGACTTGCATACTGGGTAGGCGCCAGTTCCATACGCGGCATGCGCAATCGGGGTCTGGTCCGCGAACCGGGGACATTCTGGGATTACGAGAATTACGACACGCTGCTCGGCGTGTATGCCATGAAAAAAGCACTGGGCAGCGACATGGCCTACCAGGAGTTCCCGCGCCGTGCGCTACTGGACAAGATCGGCATGCGCAACACGCTGGTCGGCGCGGATCGCTTCCACGATTTCATCCTCTCGAGCCAGATCTACACGAATGCCAGAGACCTCGCGCGTTTCGGCTTGCTATATCAACAAAACGGTGTCTGGGAAGGCCAGCGCCTCCTGTCGGAGGACTGGATCGAATTCGTGCGCACGCCGGCGCCGGCAACAAAGGAGCGAGGCAACTTTTACGGTGGCCAGTTCTGGCTCGTGCCGGACGATCGGAACGATGTGCCGAAGAGCGCTTACTCGACCTCCGGCAATCGAGGCCAGTACGTTATCGTCGTACCGACGCACGATCTCGTTATCGTGCGCAGAGGATTGGACTACGGCAAGCAGGGATTCAATCGCTGGGATTTGACCCGCGAGGTGCTCAAGGCATTCGAAGCCGGACCCGAGATCAGCCGCTAGTCCGATAAATCACAATTTGTTATTCGGCCGACGACAGACGGCTGTAGCGGCGAATCTGCGCGCATTCTGGTGCTATCCTTTGCAGATAAATGAAAATAGAAGGCGGCACCGTGGATTTTGATCTACTGCAAGGATTCTATCTTCGAGACCTGTTCGTCATTCCCCCCAAGGGGGAAATCAGCGGCGGCGCAGTGACCGCCCAGCTGCCGCCGGAATCCATGGAAGTCCTGCTGTGCCTCGCGTCGCACGCGGGCGAGCTCGTCACGCGCGAAACGCTCATCGACATGGTCTGGGGAGAGGGCCAGGGCAGCCGGGAAGCGCTCGAGCGCGCGGTCAGCGAAATCCGCCAGGCGCTGGAGGATTCACCCGATGACCCGCAGTTTATTCAGACCCTGCCGACCCGCGGCTACCGCCTGATCGTCGAGCCGGTCCCGCAATCAGCTCTTGCATCCTCAGCCGCCCTTAAATCGTCAGGGCGCGTGAAAGTGGAAGACCTGGGCCTGTTCGAGAATCTCAAACGGCGCGGCGTGCTGGAAACCGCGATCGCCTACCTGATCGTCGGCTGGCTGATCATCCAGGTCGCAGACATCGTTTTCGACCAACTCCTGCTACCGCCCTGGGCCGGCACCTTTGTAACAGTGCTCGTCATCGCCGGTTTTCCGATTGCAATCGCCCTCTCCTGGTTCCTCGAGTTCCGCGACGGCCGTGCAGTATTGGACGACCTGTCACCGAAGGACGCCAGGCGCAGGCAGTTCAGCAGGACCTATCTCTCGGTGATCGGCGCAATGGCAATCGCCGCTATCGCCGTATTCATATACGACCGGAACATCGGCCTACCCGAGGCGCCTGTTGCAGAAACAATTGCGCCCATCGAGCAGGGCGTCCTGCCACCGATACTGGATAACACGATCGCCGTACTGCCCTTCATGAATGTCGACGGCAGCGAGGAGACCGAAGTGTTCGCGAACGGGCTCGTCGATGATGTCATTACGCGATTGTCGCGTGTTCCGGGACTGCTGGTCGCATCGCGTGGAGATTCATTCACGCTGGAACCCAATTCTGCGTCTCAAAGGGTTCGGGAGCGGCTCCGCGTGGCGCGTTACATCGAGGGCAGCGTGCAACTCGCTGGTAATGAGATGCGCATCATCATGCAGTTGATCGACTCGGCAACCGGATTTCACGTCCTGTCGCGCAGTTTTGATCGAGCAGTTAAAGATTTCTTCGATATTCGCGACGAAATTACCGAATTGACGGTTGCGAACGTACGAGTGACTTTGCCGCCGGAAACGCAGGCAGAATCTTTCATCTCGGCAACGGATCCGAGTCTGGACGCCTACGTGCTTTATCGCCGTGGCGTGGACCAGTCGAGGCGCCCGAAACTCATCGACTCGCTACAGGCCGCGATCGACTGGTTCGACGCTGCGCTCGCGATCGATCAGGACTATGCCGCGGCGCATGCAGGTAAGTGTGCAATTTTTGTTGACGCCTATGTCGAAGTCTTGGACCCCGCTTACATCGATAAAGCACATACATCCTGCAGTAATGCGCTGACTCTGAATCCCAATCTGGATGTCGTGCATACGGCATTGGGCGATCTCTATTTTGAGATCGGTGAATATGACGACGCTGAAACTGCGTATCTCAAGGCTCTGGAAATCATCCCGAACGGTGTCGACGCATTGATCGGACTCGGTAACACCTACATGATGTTGCAAGACCCTGAAGCAGCAGAAGCGCGATATCGACAGGCAATCGGACAGCACCCTGGCGACTGGTCGGCCTACAACATGCTCGGTTACTTTCTTTTCGACTCCGGACGATTCGAAGAGGCTGCGCAGGAATACAGGCGCGTTGTTACGCTGGATAACACCAACATGATCGGTTATTTGAATCTCGGCACCGCCAGGATGCTCATGGGCGATTTTTCCACCGCGCTGCTGGATCTGCAAAGTGCCAATGAAATCCAGCCGCATTCAACTACTTACAGCAATCTTGGGCTAGCCCACTATTACCTGGGATATTTAGACGAAGCGATAGCAAGCCATCGCAAAGCGGTCGAACTCGCGCCCAAGGATACCCTGGTCTGGTCGAATCTCGGAGACGCGCTCTGGATCTCGGGTCAAGTCGACGAGGCGCGCACGGCATTCGAAATGGCAGAAAACCTTGCAATAACTGCGCTCCAGGTCAATCCGAATGATCCCAACAATCAGATGGACCTCGCGTGGATCAGCGCCATGCTCGGAAAGTACGACGTCGCGCGAAAATTCATTGGCCAGGCCCGCAGCCAGGCGTGGGACAACCCTCACGTCCACTACATCGAAGCCCTGATCCTTCTGCGCATTGGCGAAACCGAGTCGGCAATGTCGGCACTCGAGCTCGCCGCGGACAAGGGTTATCCGCTACAAGTGATCGCTGCCGAACCACATTTGGCATCAGTTCGCGAGAACCGGCGATTCAGGACAATCGTGGATCGCATATAGGAAAAAAACTGTACATATGTTCCAAAGAAGCTATGCTTACTATCGCGCCATCACTGCTTAAAAAAAATTAGCTCATAATCATGGCGCGGCATGGAACCATTCGGTTCTGGAGGAGAACAATGCAAAGAATAATTTGGATACTCCTTGCCACAATCATAATCGGCGGTTGCGATGGAACATTCCGAACACGAACTTTCGTTAGTTCGGTTTGTGGCGGAGAGGTTACTGGATTCACTGCGACTGCAATTCTTTATGCCGACTCCAAGCTCGTCGTGATTCCGATTTCGGAGATCCGTCCAAACACGGAGTGGCGATTTATTCTCGAGCCGAGACTCCTCAGAAGCTCGAAGAGTACCGAAGATTTCAAGGACAAAGTTGTTACGATCACAGGCAAACGCGCGGAAGATGCGTGGATCAATTCGGCTGGGACCGGAGCCGGCGGTGCGATAACCGGGACCTTCAATAGCGCTACGGATCATATGCTGAGAGCGTGTGTCAATATTCCAGTGAACACCGCGGAAGATACCGAATACCAATATATGGTTGCCGTCGATGACATCGGTGACCTGGATCCTCGTGCGAAAGTCAAACGCTAGATCGTGCCCGCTTATTTTGAGCGGTCGCGGCGGCTTTATGATTCGAATCTACTAATAAGCAATCGCATAGCAATCGCGTCGCGGATCACCAGCCGCGATGCGATTGCCTGTCTGCGGATCGAGCATTACCGCGGTCGCGCAGCCTGAAATCCTGAACGGCGGAACAACGTTGACCTCGTGACCACGCCTCCGCATCTCGTCGATCACCTCATCGCCGATATTTGATTCGATATTGATGCGATTGAATCCCGTGCTGTGTGGCCAGAAAGACATGTAGAAATGCAGCGTCTGCACGCGCGGCCATTCGATGGCTGCGTGCAGGTTGGGATACCAGGCGTCTGCGAACTCGATGACGTTTAGCAGCGTCTGCAGGATCGTCTGCTCCTGGTTGTC
>JABAOE010008477.1_pt2 | contig 16437 bp, 12 predicted proteins | sample 7062141 | NCBI WGS metagenome assembly JABAOE01 (sample SAMN14538627, study PRJNA623070) | marine sediment metagenome | biome: marine biome [ENVO:00000428]; feature: marine pelagic biome [ENVO:01000023]; material: deep marine sediment [ENVO:00002113] | place: India: Gulf of Khambhat ... | reverse complement strand
CACACCGTGAAGCTGATGACCTGGTGCGGCGTGCGCGGCGGGATCTCGATCGCGCTGGCGCTGGCCTTGCCGGCGTCGCCGTACCGGGAAATCATCTTGTCGGTGACCTATTCGGTGGTCGTGTTCTCGGTGTTGGTGCAGGGTCTGACGGTGGCGGCCGCGGTGAGGCGCGCGTTGCGGTAGGGGTTTCCGTCGACCACCGATCGGGAATCCACGTATCGCAGAAGAGATGCGGGCGATACCACCCGGGAGATACCATACTCCTCTGCGTACCGAATCAACCGGAGGACGACATGCGCTCTGCCGTGACACTTGCCATCGTGATCGCCGCACTCGGGTTCACGGCCCAGGCGGCCGACCAGGAAAAACTCGAGGGCACCATTCTGGAGACGCTCGACGTCTCGGGCTACACCTACGTTCGTCTGGAAACGACCGAGGGCGAGGTTTGGGCTGCCGTTCCGAGTGTCCCGCTCGAGGTGGGGAACAAGATCAGCATCGCGAACCCGCAGGCGATGGGTCGCTTCGAGAGTAAGGCCCTCGGACGAACCTTCGAGGAAATCTACTTCGGTACACTCCCTAAGAAGCGCACCTCGCCACCGCTGATGACCAGCGGGGCGAATCCGCACGGGTCGGCGTCCACCGCGGAGAAGATCGCGGTCCAAAAGGCGAGCGGGCCCACCGGCCGGACGGTCGCCGAGGTCTACGCCACGAAGGGCGATCTTGACGGCAAGGTCGTCTCGCTGCGAGGCAAGGTCGTGAAGTTCTCGGAGGACATCCTCGGTCGCAACTGGATCCACCTCCGGGACGGCAGCGGCGATGCCGCGACGGGGACTCATGACATCACGGTGACGACGTCCGCTACGGCCGCGGTCGGAGAGGTCATTCTGATCGAGGGCACCGTGGGCCTCGACCGGGACTTCGGCTCCGGATACCGCTACGCCGTCATCGTGGAAGACGCCAGGATCAAGGAAAACTCCTGAGCCGAGGACTCGGGTGAGCGCGGCGGTGGGGGGCGCTTGCCAGCGGACGGAAACGGGCACTATCCTTGCCTGGATGCGTCGACTCGGTGCCATTGCTTGTTGTCTGGCCTGCCTGGCCTTCGGCCTCGTGGCCGGGGCGCCGCATGTGCACGAGGCGGGCGATCATCACGACGAGATGCGCGGCCTGCATCTCGACCATACGCACCCGGGAGAGGCTCCTCACGGCCACCACCACGGCTTCCACGACCACGGACACGGCGAGTCGCAAACGGGCGTCCGTCACGTCGAACACAACCACGGCGACGCCGTCTACCTCACCGTCGTGGCCTCCCGCACGGTCGGATCGGGCCCGCGCGACCTGCCCGTAACGGTCTCCGTCGTCGCCACGGTCGAGGATCCCGTGTCGAGATCGGCCCGACTCTGCGAACAACAGGAATGCCTGAGAGGGCCGCCACAGAAACGTCCGACCCCCTCCAGGGCTCCCCCCGCCTGACACTCCACGGTGCGCCGTCCGGTGTGCCGGTTTCCATTTACATCGGCCGTTGACTGATCCGAGAGGAGTCCGTCCATGGAGTGTACGTGGAGGGTCCGCGCGACCCTCGTTCTAACAGCCCTGTCCGTTTTGATCGCTCCCGCGTCCGCCGGAGTGACCGAGGAAGAAGCGCTTCGCGTCTTCCTCGAGCAGAGCCCGCAGGCCCGACGTCCGCCGGTGATCGAGCGGGCCGTCGATGCGGCGCTGCGTGCCGAGACCCGCATCGCGAATCCCGAACTTTCCTACCAGGTCGAGGACGCGGCCGGCGTCCGTGACGAGTTCCTGACGTTCCGGCAGGAGCTGCCGATTACCGGTCGCCAAGGGCTACTCAACGAGCGCGCAAGAGTCGCTGCCACCGTCGCTGCCATGGACGGACAGCAGGCCTTGCTGGGCGATGTCTATGGGTTGAAGCAGGCGTTCTACGAGGTCCTGTACCGTCAACACGTTCTGGAGCAGTTGCGGGAGAGCGGCGAGCTGCTCGATCGAACGGTCGAGATTCTCGACAAACGAGAGCGCGAAGGAGAGGGGTCGGGATACGACGTCCTCCGGGCCGAGCAGGAGCTGGCGCAGCTTCGGATGGATGTTTCCGAGGCCAACGCGGCTCTTGCCGCCGCGCGAGCGCTCTTCGGATCGTTCTTCGATTCCGGATCGAGCATCGCCACGTCGACCCTGGAAGGCGACCTCCAACCGACCGGGACGGTTCCCGATGTCGGCAATGCGACGCGAGCCGCGCTCGAACAACGCCTCGATCTGCGCTCGCTGTCCGCACAAGAGAAACGGTTGGATCTCGAGCGCAGGGCGGCGAATCGGCGCCGGATCCCCGAGCCGGTTCTCACGGCGGGCTGGAAGCAGACCGAGACTCTCGGCCTCTCGGACTCCGGCTACGTCGCCGCCGTAACCGTACCCCTTCCGGTTTTCAATCGTGGGCGTCTCTCCTCGGCCCGCGCGGCGGCGGAAGGCGAGCGCGTCGAGCTCGACAGGGAGATCCTGACGCGCCGGATACGGGCGGAGGTCGAGACGGCGATCGCGCGGGAACGGGCCCTTCGTGAAGCCGCCGAGCAGTACGGCGCCGATGTCGAGCGACGTGCTCGTGATCTGAACCGGATCGCTCAACTCAAATACGACGCGGGCGAGGGCGGGATCCTCGATCTGCTCGACGCCCATCGCACCTCCCTGACGTCGCAACTCCGCGCACTCGCCACCCGGCACGCGGCGAAGGTCGCCGAGATCGAAAGAAACCGCGTCATTGGAAACGAGGTCACGCCATGAGCCGCAAGCCAACACTTCTACTCCTGGCGATCCTGCTCGGTCTGATGCCGGCATGTCGGGATCGCGGGCAAAGCGACGACGGCCACGGGCACACGCACGAAGCATCCGGCGGGCATTCGCAAGCCGTTCCGGCGGGGGAGCGCCCCACGGTCGCGGTGACCCACTGGACCGATCGCTCCGAGCTGTTCATGGAGTACCCGGTCTTCGTCGCGGGCGAGAGCGGACGCGCGGCAATCCACATCACGGACCTCATCGACTTCTCGCCGTTATCCGAGGGCGAGGCGATCGTGGTGCTGCGGGCGGACGAAGGCCGTGTCCTGCTGGAGTTCCGTGACGGGCCGTCGAGCCCCGGATTCTTCGGCGTCGACCTGAAAGTGGCTCAACCGGGTGTCTACGACATGTCGTTGCGCGTCGAAGCGCCGGGCTTGCAGGACCTTCACCAGCTCGGCCCGCTGACGGTCCACCCGCCCGGGGATCGGCTTCCCGCCGACGAGCAAGAGGACGAGGCGATCTCCTTTCTCAAAGAGCAACAGTGGACGCTGGAGTTCGGGACGGAGAGCGTGGCCGAGAGGGCGATTCGACGGGGATTCGCCGTCCCAGGGACGATCCGGCCCCGCTCCGGGGGCGACGCGCTGCTGACGGCGCCGGTTCCCGGCCGGGTCGATCCCGGTGCTGCCGTTCCGGTACGCGGCACACGGGTCCGCTCCGGAACGGTGCTTGCCCGGATCGTCCCACGATCCGAAGACCTGAGTGACGGAGCCGGTTTGCGCGCCGCGCTCGTCGAGGCCGAACAGGCTCACCTGCTTGCGGTCCAGGATCGCGATCGGGCCAAGCGTTTATTCGAGGCGCGCGCGGTTCCGGAACGACGCCTGGATGAGGCGACGGCCGCGGCCGTTGCCTCCGAAGCCCGGCTCGACGCCGCGCGCGAGCGCTTCGACCGGTTCGAGGCACTCACCGGCAAGGGGGCGTCATCCGCGGTATTCACCTTGCGCGCACCGTTCGACGGCGTGGTTTCCGAGGTGCGATACACCGCAGGCGAGAGCGTCGAGGCGAACGAACCGCTTCTGCGGGTCGTGGATCCCGAGCACGTTGACGTCGTCGGCGCGGTTCCGGAAGCGTCCGCGGCCAACCTGGGTGGTGTCGCTTCCGCCGAGCTCGAGCTCGGCCGCGGGCCAACGCTGAGCCTGGGCGAGCCCCTCGCGGTCAACCCGGTGATCGATCCGGTCGCGAGGACGGCCGAGGTCCGCTTCGCGCTCGACAACCGAGACTTGCGGCTGCGCATCGGCCAGGCCGTGCGCCTCAGGCTCCTCGTCGGCGAGGAAACGTCCGGGGTCGCGATCCCCGAGTCGGCGATTGTCGATGACGGCGGCCGTCCCGTGGTCTTCGTCCAAACCGGTGGCGAGTCTTTCGAACGCCGTCCCGTACAGCTCGGGAGCGCTGCGGCCGGTTACGTCCATGTTCTGGCCGGTGTCGAGCCGGGAGAACGGGTCGTCCATCGCGGCGCCTATCTCGTCAGGCTCTCGGCCATGTCGACCCAGGTGCCGGCCCACGGCCACGTGCACTGAGGAGCGGTCATGATCGATGCACTGATTCGCTGGTCGCTCCACAACAGGCTGATCGTCCTCAGCATGGCCGCCATCCTGCTCGGCTGGGGCGGCTGGCAGGCGTTCAGGCTTCCGGTCGACGTGCTGCCCGATCTGACGGCGCCGACCGTGACGATCCTCGTCGAGGGTCACGGCATCGCGCCCGAGGAGATGGAGTCGCTCGTCACCTTCCCGATCGAGGCCGCGCTGAACGGCGCGGCCGGCGTGCGGCGGGTCCGCTCCGTCACCGCCGTCGGCGCCGCGATCGTCTGGGTCGAGTTCGACTGGGGCGAGGACATCTACCGCGCCCGGCAGACGGTCAACGAGAAGCTCAGTCTGGTGGCCGGCTCGCTACCCGACACCGTGGAGCCGCCGGTGCTCGCGCCGGTCTCGTCGATCATGGGCGAGATCCTCTTCGTCGCCCTGGAATCGGATGACCATTCGATGCTCGACGTACGCACCCTGGCGGACACGACGGTGCGCCGCCGGGTCCTGGCCGTACCGGGCGTCTCCCAGGTGAGCACCATCGGAGGCGCCGAGCGGCAGTACCAGGTTCTCGTCTCACCCGAGCGCCTCGACGCCTACCGTGTCACGCTGGCCGAGCTCGAGCACGCGCTGCGCGAGGCCAACCGCAACACGTCGGCGGGCTTCCGCGTCGCGGGAGGCCAGGAGTACCTGATCCAGGGAATCGGGCGCCCGGAAAGCGTGGAGGAGATCGGCGAGACCGTGGTTGCGGCCCGCGACGGACGCCCGATCCTCGTCCGCGATCTTGGAGACGTGACGATCGGCCCCGCGTTGCGGCGCGGCGAAGGGTCCCACGGAGGCAGGCCCGCGGTCGTGATCGGCATCCAGAAGCAGCCGGGGGCCAATACGCTGGATCTCACCCGTCGCCTGGACACCGTCCTGGACGAGTTGCAGGCGACTCTGCCGGCAGGAATGGAGATCCAACGCGACATCTTCCGCCAGGCCGACTTCATCGAGACCGCGATCGACAACCTGACGCGCGCGCTGCGCGACGGCGGCATCCTGGTGGTGTTGATCGTGTTCCTGTTCCTGGCCAACGTCAGGGCCGCGTCGATCACGCTCCTGGCGATGCCGCTGTCTCTGCTCTCGGCCGTGCTGGCGATGAAGCTGACCGGAGCGACGATCAACAGCATGACGCTCGGCGGGATGGCGATCGCCGTCGGCGCGATCGTCGACGACGCGATCATCGACGTCGAGAACGTCTTCCGCCGGCTGCGCGAGAACGCCGCGAAGCCGGAAGCCGACCGGCGCCCCGTGCTGGACGTCGTCTATCGCGGCAGCAGCGAGATCCGCGGCTCGATCGTCTTCGCGACCCTCGTGATCGGCCTGGTCTTCACGCCGCTGTTCTTCCTGCACGGCGTCGAGGGGCGGCTGCTGCGCCCGCTCGGCTTCGCCTACCTGGTCGCGCTGTTCGCCTCGCTGCTCGTCGCCTTGACGGTCACTCCGGTGCTTTGTGCGCTGCTGCTGCCGAAATCGAAGGCGGTGCGGTCGGGCCACGAGCCGCGTTGGATCGGCGGGCTCAAAGCTCTTTATCAACGACAGCTCGAATGGTGCCTGCCGCGAGGACGGTGGTTTCTGGCGGGCGCCGCTGTGCTGCTGGCGTTGTCCCTCGGGTCGTTCCTCTGGATGGGCCGGGCGTTCCTGCCCGAGTTCAACGAGGGAACGTTGACGATCAGCGCCGTGACGCTGCCCGGCACGAGTCTCGACGAGTCCGACAAGCTCGGGACGGCGGTCGAGCGGTTGCTGCTCGAGGTTCCCGAGGTGACCGCGACGGCGAGGCGCACGGGTCGCGCCCAGCTCGACGAGCACTTGCAGGGGGTCGAGTCGGCCGAGATCGATGTCAGCCTGACGATGCGCGAGCGCTCGAAGGAGGAACTCCTCGAGGAGATCCGCGAGCGTCTCTTGCTCGTACCGGGCACGAACACAACGATCGGGCAACCGATCTCACACCGGATCGATCACATGCTGTCCGGCACGCGAGCGAACATCGCGGTCAAGATCTTCGGCCCCGACCTCAGCGTGCTTCGCGATCTGGCCCGGGCCGTCGAGACCGTGGCGCGAGACGTTCCGGGCGCCGTCGACGTGGCCGTCGAGGCGCAGGCGAACATCCCGACGGTGCGCGTGCACTTCGACCGCGCGGAGCTCGCGCGCTTCGGCCTGCCGGCAGGAGCCGCGGCCGAGGCGATGCGGACCGCGTTCGTCGGTCGCGAGGTCGGCCAGGTCTTCGAGGGCCAGGTCGCCTTCCCGCTGGTCGTGCGCTACCCGGCCGAGGTCCAGCAGGATCTCGAATCGATCCGCCGGACACGGATCGATACGCCGTCCGGAGCCCGTGTGCCGCTGGGGGCGGTTGCCGCCATCCGCGACGATCGCGGCCCCAACTTCATCAGCCGCGAGAACGGCCAGCGCAAGATCGTGGTGTCGGCCAACGTCGCGGGGCGGGACCTGCGTTCCGTGGTCGACGGGATCCGACAGGCGGTGGCGGCGAACGTCGAGCTGCCCGCCGGCTACTCGATCGAGTACGGCGGTCAGTTCGAGAGCGAGGCCGCGGCTTCCCGAAGACTGCTCTGGCTTGGAATCACCGTCGTGCTCGGCATCCTGGTGCTGCTGGCGGCGGCGTTCCGCTCGCTCGGCGACGCCGTCATCATCATGCTCAACCTGCCGCTGGCGCTGATCGGCGGCGCCGTCGGCGTGTTCGTCTCCGGCGGCGTGCTGTCGGTCGCGTCGATCATCGGCTTCATCGCGCTGTTCGGGATCGCCACGCGCAACGGCATCATGCTGATCTCGCACATCCGTCACCTGATCGAGGAAGAGGGGGAGTCGTCCTTCCGCGGTGCGGTCGTGCGCGGCGCGCGCGAGCGACTCGTGCCGATCCTGATGACCGCGCTGGCCTCGGGACTCGCGCTGATCCCGCTCGCGCTGGCCGGCGCTCATCCCGGCGCGGAGCTGGAGGCTCCGATGGCGGTCGTGATCCTGTTCGGGCTGCTGTCGGCGACGGCGCTCAACATGCTGGTCGTGCCGATCGCCTACCTGAAGTTCAGCCGGAGGCGTCGAAGCGAAACGGGCTAGCCGAGGGGATCGACACTCACGGTCAAATCCTCGGCAACCACCAGCAGTGACCGGTTGTCTACCGAAGCCCACTGTGGATCCTCCGAGAGCACCTCCGACGAGACGATCACGCTCCCCGCCGGGTCCGTTCCTCCGTGCATGCGGCAGGCACCTCCGGCGCAGGAAAACTCGGATCCGGCGCAGTAGTGGAGCGTCGGGACCTCCTGTTCTTCCAGCGCGAAGCGGGACGCCACGATCGACCTCCCGTTGGACACGCAGAAGTTCAGGACGATCGGCTCGCCGGATCCGTCCGCACGCCACCATGCCTCGAGCTGTTCGAGAGTGGCGCCGAAGGCCGCCGTCAACTCCGCCGTCTCCACGTGCCTTGCGAGCGGCGGCTCGAGCAGCGACAGGAACAGCATGAACGCCAGCTCGGAGTCGGTGCTTCCGGTGATGCGGGCCGCGAGCTCGTCGGGGATTCGCTCGCAGACCCGCCGGTGCAGGCGGCCCCGGCCGGGAATGTCGCCGTTGTGCATCCAGAGCAAGCGTTCGTGCTGGAACGGATGGCAGTTCGCACGGCTCACGGGGTCGTACCGTCGGGCCGCGCGCACGTGCGCCAGGATGCAGGACGAGGCCACCTTGTCCGCCAGCGACCGCAGGTTCGCGTTGTTCCAGGCTGGACTGACGTCCTTGAACACCGCCGGCTCGGGGTGGACCTCGTCGTTGTACCAGCCGATCCCGAACCCGTCGGCGTTGATCCGCGTCCGGCTCTCCATCGCTTCGGCCGCCTGGTGGATCAAGCTGTTGGCCGGCTCGTAGACCAGGTGCGAGAGGACGAGCGGCGGGCCGAGATAGGAGACGTAGCGACACATGCCGGGGACTCCGACAACGTTATAGCGCCGACCCGCGCCGTTCGCCCATAGGCGTTTGTCACTTCTTGTGCAACGCCGTCACCATCTTGGTGCGGACTCTTCATGTTCCCAAAATCGAGGCCGGGCAGTGTCAAGCAGGCCTCACGAAAAATTTTCTTGTGCGGGTACCTTGACACGCCTTTGCCGCGATTTTATCGCCAATAAAGGCGGCGGGAACGCAGTGTCGACCCCGCCGAGAGTGGATTCCAGAAACGAAAACCATGGAGGGTTTAGTGATGATCTTGAAAAGAATCCCGTCCCTCCCGAGCTGGTCTACAGGCTTCCGGGAGCTGGACGAGGCGCGCCGCGACATGGAGCGGATGTTCGACTCGCTGACCGGGTTCACGACTCGACGGTCGGCCGGAGTCTACCCGCCGATCAACGTCTCCGAGGACTCGGATTCGGTCTATATCCGTGCCGAGCTGCCGGGCATCGAGATCGATGACCTGGATCTGACGATGGAAGACAACACGTTGACGATCGCGGGCGAGCGTAAGCAGGTCATCGAGGACGACTCGGCCGCGTACCACCGCCGCGAGCGGGAATGGGGTGCCTTCCGGCGCAGCTTCGCACTGACCTCGCGCGTGGCGGGCGATGGGGTCAAGGCCGATTATCGCGACGGCATCCTGACCGTCACGCTACCCAAGGCCGCCGAGGCGAGGCCGAAGCAGATTCCGGTCCACGCGGGCGCTTGAGCTACAACGGAGGTAAGACCATGACTGTGCTCACGAAAGAAAGAACCAAGAAGGAAATGGAGCCGCGGCAGAAGCAGGAGATCACGGGTGCCGAGGCCACGCGTCCGGGCCCGATCTTTACTCCGGCAGTGGACATCTTCGAGACCGAGAGCAGCATCACGTTGCTCGCCGACATGCCGGGCGTGCTGGCGGACGGGCTGGGCATCGACCTGAAGGACAACGTCCTGATCATCGATGGCCGGGTCGAGCCGCAAGCTTCCGGCGGTGAGCGGAGGTTGCTCCAGGAGTACGAGACCGGGTCCTTCCGCCGCGAGTTCCGGCTCTCGAACATGATCGATCAAGAAAGGATCGACGCCTCGCTTTCCGACGGCGTGCTGCGACTGACCCTGCCCAAGGCGGAGGCCGCACGTCCGCGAAAAATCGAGGTCCGAGCGGGCTGATCCGGATCCGCTCCGAACAACCACCGCAGACTCGCGCGGGTCATCCCTCGGGATGGCCCGCGCCGAGTCGTGTCCCCGAGTCGGTGGGGGTCCCTAGCGCCCCGCCGGCACCAACCGCTCGACCTCGTCGAGCCAGTTGACCAGGACCGTGATGCTGTCCAGCGGCGCGTCCTTCTGGTTGGGTTGGGGAACGACGATGGACTCGCCGTCCGGCAAGATGTCGTAGCCGGAGGTCAGGCGCGCACGCTCGAGGTCGTCGAAGACGAGACGGGGGTTGCTCGAACGAAACGCCGTCGTTCCTTCTCCGGCCTCGACATCGACGACGAACATCCTGCGACCGATCCTGTAGAACATTTGTTTGCCGTCGTGGGACCAGCGCGGCAGGACCCCGCCCTCCGACGAGATCTGCCACTGGCCGCCGCTGCCCGACGCCGGCCGGACGTAGACCTCGAAGCTGCCCGGCTCGTCGGTGGTGTAGGCGAGCCAGCGTCCGTCCGGCGAGAAGCGTGCGAGATCTTCCTCGAACGGGCCGTCCAGCAGCGGTCGGGGTTCCGCCGCCGGGTCGGTCAGGTCCAGCGTGTACAGGTCGGCCTTGTTCTCTCCGTAATAGGTCAGCAGCAGCGTCTTGCCGTCCGGCGCAACGTCCTGAACACCGACGGAAACCCCGTCGACCTCCCACATCAATTCCTCGTCGCCCGAGCCGTCCGCCTGCTTTCTGAATGCCCGGGTCCTGCCGTCCCGCTCGGAGCTGTAGTAGACGAACCTTCCCTCAGGACCCCAGATCGGTGCCTGGTTGTCTCCCTCGAACGTGAGCCGCGTGCGGTTTTCCCGATCGAGGTCGTAGACCCAGACGTCGTAGGTCGACATGCCGCTCATGTTGAGCGCGATCTTCTTGCCGTCGGGTGAGATCGAGACGTTGAGCACCGCTCCGGGTTGAATCCCGCCGATCGGCTCCGAGCCGCCGTCGAAACCGCGCCGCAAGACCACGCGGTCCAGGCTCTCGGCCTCGCCCTCGACGAAGGCCAGGAGCCCGTTCGTCGCCAGCGAGGCGAACACGACGCCCGAGTTGCGAAGACCCATGACGTTCGACTGGACGGGAGCCGGGGTCCCCGTAGTCTCCAGCCGGTCGATGTCGAACGGGACGGCCCACAGGGATCCACCGCGGCCGAAGATCAGGTGCCCGCTCTGCGCGTAGACGGCGAAGCTCGCCCCCTCGAAGACCGTCTTGCGTTCCCCCGTGTCCAGGTCGAACGCGTCGATGAGCGCGTCCTCGTAGTACTCCGGGCTGTCCTTGGTCGCCACGGTGAACAGCACGATCGGCCGGTCCGGCACGGCGAACGGCCAGCGGTGGGTGCGCTCGCGCCGTTCCTCGTCCAGTTGCGTCAGCGGTTCCGCGGTTCCACCGGAACCCGGAACCTGCCAGAGAGAGGAATCGAAATGGCGCGGGAAGATCATCCGGTCGTCCGGCCCCCAGGTCGCGCCCCGGGCACTCCCGACGTTCGCGCAGACTTCCACCGGTGGACCGCCCGCGACGGGGACCTTCAAGATGCGGTTGCTCGAGAAGAAGGCGACCCAGTTTCCGTCGGGCGAGAAGAACGGATTCTCCGCGTTGTCCGTCCCTTCCAGCTTGACGATCTCCTCGGAATCCAACGCTCGCAGGTAGAGCGCGCTCTGTCCGTTTGCATCGATTCCCGAAAAGACGACGGCGGCCGCGTCCTGCGAGATCGCGACGTTTCCCATCTGATCGTCTTCGACGCGCAGCCCGTCGCCGAGCGGGATGGTCAACCGCAGCAGCTCACGAGGACTCTCGTCCGTCGACCCGCCACCGAACCAGGCGGCGACCGCGACGACGAGGCTCGCCGCCGCGACGAGCCACGGGGCGAAGCGCGAGACCGGCGAAGCCGTTGAACGGGGTGCCGCGACCGCCACCGTGGAGACGTCTTCGTCCTCGGGAGTCGCCAGCGACTCCTCGAGCTCGATGCGCGCGTCGCCGGCGTCGCCCCAGCGTTTGCGCGCGTCCTTCTCGAGACAGCGACGAAGCAACCGTCGCACGCCGCTCGGAGTCTCTGCCGGCAATGCCGCCCAGTCCGGCTGTTCCTTGAGCACGGCAGCCAGCGTGTCCGAGATCGTGTCGCCGCAGAAGGCCCGTCGTCCGCTGAGAAGCTCGTAGAGAAGGCAACCGAACGCCCACATGTCCGCCCGGCGGTCGACGCTGCGCCCGCGGGCCTGCTCGGGGCTCATGTACGCGGCGGTGCCCAGGATCGTCCCGGCGACGGTGCCGGCCGAGGTGATCGTCGGCGACATCGTCGGGCCCGGCGCGCCGCCCGATTCGGTCTCGACGCCGACCGCCTTGGCCAGGCCGAAGTCGAGCACCTTGACCTCGCGCGTCGCGGTCATCTTGACGTTGGCGGGCTTCAGGTCGCGGTGGACGATGCCGTTGGCGTGCGCGGCCTCGAGCGCCTCGGCGATCTGGATCGCGATCTCGATCGCGCGCTCGACCGCCGGCCGACCCTCGACGACCTCGGTCAGGTCCTCGCCCTCGACCAGCTCCATGACGAGGAAACGGAACGACTTGCCGTCGGTCTCGCCCTCGTGCAGTCCATGGATCGTCGCGATGTGGGGGTGATTCAACGAGGCCAGCAGCCGCGCCTCACGCTCGAATCGCGCCAGCCGCTCGCCGTCGTCGGCCAGGATCGCGGGCAGCACCTTGATCGCGACCTCGCGGCCGAGCTCGGTGTCGGTCGCGCGCCAGACCTCGCCCATGCCACCCTCGCCGATCTTGTCGACGATGCGGTAGTGCAGGACATCCTGCCCGGGCCGTAGCGTCGCGCCGTCCATGACCTCGGCATCTTAGCTCAGCCGGCTGGAAGCGGAAAAATCTCCACGAGCCTTGCCGGCCCGGCTATCTCCGTTGTGTGAAGACTCTCTCGAGATCTTCCAGGTTGGTGCCCTTCTGGAGGTTCTCCCGGATATACAGGATGGCCCGGTCGCCAGGGTTCAGCTTCAGGTAAGCGTCGGCGTGCTCGTGGGCCCTGTCGTATCGCCGGGCCTTCAGCGCACAGCGAAGAGCGATCTTCAGGGCGTTGGATCGATCGGGAAAGGCCAGATCGATCAGGCGCAAACTGAGGTCGTGCGCCTCGGGGTAGTTCCCGAGGAGAAGCTGGGCCTCGACTCCGGCGGCGACGGGCGGGGCATGGTCCGCCGAATAGCCGATGGCCTCCTCCAAGTAAGACAGGGCCGTCGCCGGATCTCTCTCCGCGTACAAATACCGCCTGCCGAGCTCCCCGAGAAGGGTGGCGTACTCGAGGTCGTTTCCAGGCAAAGCAAAGGGCTCGAGCTTCTCCACGACGGCCAACTGCCGCAGGAGCGGCTCGGGATCCGTCTGTCCTTCCAGTGTGATCGCCCGGTTGATCGTCTCGACGGAGCGGATCCAGTAAGTCTTGTAGGTCCGAATCCCGAGGCTTTCCAACCGCCTGGAGAGTGCGTCCACATCGGCATTCACCGCGAACGCCGGTGTGGTCAACAGGGCGAAGGCCAGGCTCGTCGCGAGAACGGCTCCACCGAGCGGCTTCGGATCGAGCTTGGACAGGCATTTCGCGCCGCACAGCAGGAACAGGGGGGCAGAGAGGGAAAACAGATCCCAGTCCATCGGCATCCCGATGAGCGGGTTGACCATGAAGAAGAAGCCCGAATACAGGAGCAGGGACAACAGCGGGACCAGGACGTCAGGGGCGTTCCAATCGATCACCTTGCGGAACAGCACGCCGCACAGCACCAGCACGTACAAAGCCAGCGGAGACCAAAGGAAGATCAGGTTGAAGTAGTCAAAGGAATGAGCAAGGGAAAGCAGGTTGTAGCGGTCGAGAGGAGGCTCGGGAGAAAAGAGAGGAAGAAACAGGCGCTCACTGCTCTCGACGTCGAAGTTGACCGTGCGAGGATCCACGTGGTCTTCCAGGACGAAGAAATAGACTGCGGCCCCGGCCAGAAGGATGGGCATGAGCAGAACGAGGGAGAGCCATCTCCAGTTGAAGCGTCTGCGAGCCCGTCGCGAAGGGAGAAAATGCCAGCCGTAGACCAGGAGTAATGAAGGCACCAGGAGGAAAGCGCTGGGGTGGAACTTCAGGCACAGAAACAGCATCAGAGGAAGTAGCCACAAATAGCGGGTTTTCTCTGTTTGGAAATAGCGCAACAACAAGACCCAGTAAGCCAGGTTGAGGGCAATAGCGGGTGCATAGACTTCGATGTGGCCAAAGAAAAGCTGTAGAAAAGGCGCCGTAGACCCTGCGACGATCAGGCCCAGACGATGTGCGGGGGATTCGACGTTTCTCAGGACGAACCGCACCCACAAGAACAGGAACAACGCTCCCCAAAAAGCATCGAAAACCCGGAAGATCGTTCTCACCTCGACTTGAGTGAAGTAGGAAATCAGCGTGACCAGATTGAGGACGGTCCGCTCTCCGGTCTTCGGGTGGAAGATGTCGGGCGAGACAGCGAGCGACACGTTCTTGTCGAGCAGTCTCGTGATCGTCTTGCCCGCAAAATCCCGGTGGTAGATCGCATCCCCGTAAATGTCTTGCTGGATCGGGAAAGCGTAGAAGACCAGAAACATGACGACCGCAACGACGATCGCCGGGCTCCGGCGCGAGACCCCGCCGGATTCGAGCGTCTTGCCGGGAAGAGACCAGCCGAATAGCGGGACCGACAGGAGTGCGAAAGAAGCTACGAGCAGCATCACCTTCAACTCGGGTGGAAGAAAGGCGATGAAGTGCGTGGCCCAGAACTGGTCGGGAAAGACCGCTCCCAGCAGGAAGACTGCCCAGCACAGGACGGCGAGAATGAACAGCTTGAACCTGAGGCTGAGATCGCTCAATGGCACTTTCTGCGTCCGGGCCGGCGGTCCGCCTAGATGTAGCCGAGTGCCCTGAGCTTCTCCAGGATCACCTCGTCGTGCTCGGTGTCCCTCGGCTCGGTGTCGGTGGGACCGTCCCCGGTCTCGTGGGTGTCGACGAACGTGAGCTCGACGCCGGACGCTCCGGTGCCCTCGGCGAAGATCGGGAGCACGCGGCCGTCCATGTCGCGCCCCACCGGGAGTCCCAGTGCGTGCAGCACCGTCGGCGCGATGTCGAGGATCCCGGCCCTGTCCAGCGTCGCGCCGGCGGGCACCCCGCCTCCCGCCATCGCGATGATCCCGTCGGGGGCGGTGTTGTAGTGGATCCCGGAGATGTGCCGAGAATCCCCGCGGGCGCCGCTGACGAAGCCATGGTCGGAGATCACGATCACCAGGCAACGTTCGTCGGCCTGCTCGAGCAGGGGAGCGATCGAGTCGTCCACCCAGGCGTAATAGCTCTCGATGACGTCGCCATGACGCCGGACGTCCTCTTCGGGGAGAGGGCGGGGCCACTCCCCGGGGAAGCGGTACTTCCAGAAGTAGTGGGAGGCGATGTCGGGGCCGTTCAGGTAGTACGCGACGAAGTCGTACGGCCCGCGGTCGAGGACGCGGTCGAGGATCTCCGCGTACGCCCGGTCACGGCCGTACACCAGGAAAAGCTCGTACCACGGGTCGTGCAGGTCTCGGCGGAGCACGGGCTCGGGGTTCTCGGGATCGAACCGCCGGAAGAACTCGGCCTCGACCTTCTCGTCCACGACCGTGGCGTCCACCAGCTCCTCGAACAGGTCGCGCGGCCAGGTTTGCCCGGGGAGGTCCTGCCCGTGGTGGGCCAGGCCGAGCCAGATGTTGAAGCGGTTGTACTGCATGCGGTCCGAGACCATCACGCCGCGGACCTGTTCGGCGGGCCAGGTGGTCCACCACCCGACCACCGCGACGTCCTTGCCCGCGTCGCCGAGGACGTTCCAGAGCGCTTTCGCCCGCCGCATGTTCGAGGTGAAGGGCACGAGCTTCTTCGCGTCGCTCGCCGATCGTTTCGCGAAGCCGTCGATGCCGTGCTTGCCGGGGACCTTCCCGGTCGCCACCGACGCCCAAAGATTCGGCGAATACGTGGGTAGGAGCGTGGACAGGTCGCCCGAGGCGCCGCCGGCGACGAACCGGGCGAGGTGGGGCGCCCGCCCGGCCTCGATCATCGGGCGCAGGATCTTCCAGTCGAGGCCGTCGATGCCGACGAGCACGACGCGCTCGATCGCGGGGGCGGGCCGATGGCAACTGGCCGAGGCGGCCAGCACCGCGGCCGCGGCGACGGTCGCAAGCCTCGGGGCGCGCCGCCGGGCCGCCGCGCTCGGGATGTCTCGAACCGACATGGTGCGGCGCATCGTAGCACCCGTCACGGCACGTGGAACGAGGGGTCGCCAGGCCGCGGCCGGCCAAACCCTACTGGTTTTCCTTCACCGCGTTGATCAGCTCCTGGATGGCCTTCTTGCCGTCGGAGAAGAACATCATCGTGTTCTCCAGGGCGAACAGCGGGTTGGGGATGCCGGCGAAACCGGGGCTCAGGCTGCGCTTGATCACGATCACGGTGCGCGCCTTGTCCACGTCGATGATCGGCATGCCGGCGATCGGGCTGTTCGGGTCGGTGCGGGCGACGGGGTTGACCACGTCGTTGGCGCCGAGCACGATGCAGACGTCGACCTGGTCCAGCTCGGGGTTGATGTCGTCCATCTCGCGCAGCTTGTCGTACTCGACGTCGGCCTCGGCGAGCAGCACGTTCATGTGCCCGGGCATGCGTCCCGCCACCGGGTGGATGGCGTACTCGACCAGCACACCCTGCTCCTCGAGCATCGAGGCCAGGTTCTTGACGGTGTGTTGGGCCTGGGCGACCGCCATCCCGTAGCCCGGGACAACCACCACGCGGCTGACGCCGTCGAGCATCATCGCGATCTCGTCGGCCGAGGTCGATTTGACCGTCGCGTAGACCTCGTCGGCATCCGGTGTCTCGGCCGTCGGGCCCATCACGCCGAACAGCACGTTGGTCAACGAACGGTTCATCGCCTTGCACATGATGTTGGT
>JABAOE010017196.1_pt1 | contig 16444 bp, 11 predicted proteins | sample 7062141 | NCBI WGS metagenome assembly JABAOE01 (sample SAMN14538627, study PRJNA623070) | marine sediment metagenome | biome: marine biome [ENVO:00000428]; feature: marine pelagic biome [ENVO:01000023]; material: deep marine sediment [ENVO:00002113] | place: India: Gulf of Khambhat ... | reverse complement strand
GGTTACGGGTCTGCAGGCGAGCGCTGCATGGCGATCTCCGCGGTCGTCACGGTCGGCAACTCGGCGGAACCGTTGCTCGAAGCCCTGTTGCCGAAGATTGAGGCGCTCAAGGTCGGCACCGGCATGGACAACAACAATGACATGGGGCCGCTGATCACTGCAGAGCATCGCGACAAAGTTCGCTCCTACATCGATATCGGCGAAGAGGAGGGCGCAAAGCTGGTCGTCGACGGCCGCAGTCACGACGTCACGAGGCTGCCCGGCTATTTTCTAGGCCCGACCTTGTTCGATCACGCGAGCCAGGACATGCGCGTTTACCGCGAGGAGATTTTCGGCCCGGTGCTGACCATGGTCAGGGTCGACTCCTTCGACGAAGCCATTCGCCTGATCAACGAGCATGAGTACGGCAACGGCACATCCATTTTTACGCGCGACGGCGATGCAGCGCGCGAGTTTGCGAACAATATCGAAGTCGGCATGGTCGGTGTCAATGTGCCGATCCCGGTGCCGCTCGCTTTCCACAGTTTCGGCGGCTGGAAGCGTTCCCTGTTTGGCGACATGTCCGTGTACGGGATGGAAGGGGTACGGTTCTATACGCGCCTGAAGACCGTGACCTCGCGCTGGCCAACCGGCATTCGCAATGGCGCCGAGTTCTCGATGCCCGTGCTGTGAATACGTGCCCGAACTCGAATGGCAGCGGGGCTGAACGTTGAGGTATAGCTAGTTTGCAGGTAAGCGGCGAATACCAGATCGACGCCAGTCGGGAAACTGTCTGGGCCGCGTTGAACGATCCGGACGTTCTGCGCAGATGCATACCCGGCTGCGAGTCGCTCGAACAGGTCGGCGAAAACGCGTTCGAAGCCCGGGTGACCGCGGCGGTCGGTCCGGTCCGCGCGAAGTTCAATACCAGCCTGGCCCTGGAGGACCTCGACCCGCCGGTCAGTTATCGCCTGGTCGGCAAAAGCAAGGCGGCGGCGGGTTTCGGAAGCGGCAGCGCGGCCGTCATGCTGACCGAGTCAGAAGGCGGTACCCGACTTTCTTACGAGGCCGATTTCAAAGTTGGCGGCAAGCTTGCGCAGGTGGGTTCCAGGCTGGTGCTCGGCGCCACGAAGAAGACGGCGGACGACTTCTTCGGCGCGTTTGCCCGTGAACTGGACCCCGGGACATCCGCCAGCGCCGGGGGCGAGGCGGCCGTCGCGGAGCCCGCTGGCCTGCGCACCTGGCTGGCGGTCGGGGCCGCCGTCATCGTTTTGCTGATGTTGTGGTTTCTGCTACGCTGAATCCAGCTGTATGAGAGGCAGCGAACCCTCCGGAGCATTGTCCGGAAAACAATAACCAGAACAAGCAGGAAGGTCAGATGACGACGAAAGTCTCCCTTACGCTGAATGGCGAAGCCGTCAGCGCAGCAGTCGACTCGCGAACACTCCTTGTCGAATTAATTCGCGAAACTTTCTTGAAGACCGGCACCCACGTTGGCTGCGATACCAGCCAGTGCGGCGCCTGCGTCGTGCACGTCGACGGGCGTTCGGTCAAAAGCTGCACGATGCTCGCGATCCAGGCGGACGGCGCCGAGGTCACGACGATCGAAGGCGTCGCCACTAATGGCGACCTGCATCCGATGCAGGCGGCATTCCGTGAGCACCATGGCCTGCAGTGCGGTTTTTGCACCCCGGGCATGATCATGAGCGCCCTCGACCTGGTCCGGGCCAATCCGGATCCCGACGACAAGGAAATCCGGGAGTGGCTGGAGGGCAACCTTTGTCGTTGTACCGGTTATCAGAATATCGTCCGCGCCGTGAAAGCCGGCGCCGAAGCAATGCGAGGTGAGTCATGACCGAAAATGGCATTGGCGCCGCGGTCCGGCGCAAAGAGGACCTGCGCTTCATCACTGGCAAAGGCCAGTATGTCGATGACATCAACCGGCCTGGCCAGCTATACGCTTACATCCTGCGGTCGCCGTTTGCGCACGCGAGGATCAACGGCATCGACGCTTCGGCGGCGCTTGCGGTACCCGGCGTCGTTGCCGTCCTGACCGGCGCCGACATGGCGGCCGACGGCGTCGGCGGACTGCCCTGCGGCTGGGGCATTCACAGCAAGGACGGCTCGCCGATGGTGGAACCGCCGCACCCGCCGCTGGCGTCCGAGGTCGTTCGTCATGTCGGTGACCAGGTCGCTGTCGTGCTCGCGGAGAGCCGCGCCGTGGCGCGTGATGCAGGCGAGCTGGTGGAGATCGATTACGACGAGCTGCCGGCGGTCGCCAACCTCGACGCCGCCAGCGCCGACGGCGCCCCGCTCGTCTGGGGCGATGCGCCGGGCAACGTCTGTTTCGATTGGGAAATCGGCGACGCGGCGGCGACCGACGACGCATTTGCCAAGGCCACCAAGGTCGCGAGTATCGACATCGTCAATAACCGCCTGATCGCCAACGCAATGGAGCCGCGCTCGGCGATCGGCGAGTACGACGCCGGCAAGGACGAACACACGCTGTATACGACGAGCCAGAATCCGCACGTGATCCGGCTGCTGATGGGCGCCTTCGTCATGGGCATTCCGGAGCACAAGCTGCGCGTGATCGCCCCGGACGTCGGCGGCGGCTTCGGCTCCAAGATCTTCCACTACGCCGAGGAGGCCATCATGACCTGGGCCGCCAAGCGGGTATCCCGGCCGGTGAAGTGGACCGCCGAGCGCAGCGAATCGTTCATCAGCGACGCGCACGGGCGCGACCATATCACCCACGCCGAACTGGCGATGGACGATGACGGCAGGTTCCTCGGACTGCGGGTGTCGACGCGCGCCAACCTGGGCGCGTACCTGTCGACCTTCGGGCCGTCGGTGCCGACCTACCTGTATGCGACCTTGCTCGCGGGCAATTACAAGACGCCGGCCATCTACGCCGAAGTCAAGGGAATGTTCACGAATACCGTGCCCGTCGATGCCTATCGCGGCGCCGGCCGACCCGAGGCGAGCTATTTGCTCGAACGGCTGGTGGATCGGGCCGCAAAGGTTGCGGGCCTCGACCCGATCGAGATTCGCCGCAGGAACTTCATCAAGCCCGACGACTTCCCGTATGCGACGCCGGTCGCGCTCGAATATGACACGGGCGACTATGACACGGCAGTGGACCAGGCGCTGGAGCTCGGCGACTATGCGGGCTTCGATGCGAGACGCAAGGCGTCGGCGGCGAACGGCAAATTACGCGGCATCGGCATCTCGACCTATATCGAGGCCTGCGGCATTGCGCCGTCGAATGTTGCCGGCGCGCTGGGCGCGCGTGCCGGCCTGTACGAGGCGGGCACGGTCCGGGTCAATCCGACCGGCTCGGTCACGGTACTGACCGGGTCGCACAGTCACGGCCAGGGCCACGAAACAACGTTCGCACAACTGGTCACGGAAGCGCTTGGCGTCGATTTCGACGCCGTCGAGATTGTGCATGGCGACACCGGCAAGGTGCCGTTCGGCATGGGCACCTATGGCTCGCGGTCGGCAGCCGTCGGTGGCGTTGCCCTGGTGAACGCGCTCGAAAAGATTCGCGAAAAATCGAAGAAGATCGCGGCGCATCTGTTGGAAGCGTCGGAAGACGATATCGAGTTCAAGGACGGTCAGCTGACCGTGACGGGCACCGACAAATCGGTCGCATTCGGCGACGTGGCCATGGCCGCCTATGTTCCGCACAATTATCCGCTCGATACGCTCGAACCCGGTCTCGAGGAGACTGCGTTCTACGATCCCAAGAACTTCACCTTTCCCGCCGGGTGTCACATCTGCGAAGTCGAAGTTGACCCGGACACCGGCGTCGTCGACGTCGTTCGCTTTACGGCGGCCGACGACTTCGGCCGGGTGATCAACCCGATGATCGTCGAGGGCCAGGTCCACGGCGGCGTCGCGCAGGGCATCGGCCAGGCGCTCTACGAGGTCGCCGTCTATGACGAGTCGGGCCAGCTGTCGAGCGGCACGCTGATGGACTATTGCCTGCCGAAGGCGGATAACGTGCCCGATTTCGCGGTAACGACGAACGTGACGCCGTGCACGCACAACGTGCTCGGCGTCAAGGGCTGCGGTGAGGCCGGCGCGATCGGCTCGCCGCCGGCAGTGATCAACGCGATTGTCGACGCCTTGTCTGGCCTGGGCGTCGAAGACATTGCCATGCCGGCCACGCCTGAGCGCGTGTGGCAGGCAATCCAGGCAGCGAAATAAGGAGCGCGCAAAATGTACGACTTCAACTACCACCGTCCGACGACCATCGACGACGCGAAGAAGCTCCTGGCCAACAATTCGGAGGCATCGCTGCTTGCGGGCGGCATGACCTTGCTGCCGACGATGAAGCTGCGGCTGGCCCGTCCGGCCGATATTGTCGACCTGGCCGGCATCGAAGAACTCAACGGCATTACCGATGCCGGCGATGCCATCGAGATCGGCGCGATGACCAGCCACGCGGATGTGGCTGCGAGCGATATCGTGAAAGCGGCCATTCCGGCGCTTGCCGACCTCGCCGACAGCATCGGCGATGCGCAGGTGCGCAATCGCGGCACGATCGGCGGCTCCGTGGCCAACAGCGACCCGGCAGCGGACTACCCGGCGGCCGTCCTTGCGCTCAACGCAACGATCAAAACCGATCAGCGGGAGATTTCGGCCGACGACTATTTCACGGGCATGTTCGAAACGGCGCTCAATGACGGCGAAATCATCGTGGCGCTGTCATTTCCGAAACCGTCGAAGGCGGCTTACGCCAAGTTTTCGAATCCGGCATCGCGTTACGCAATCGTAGGCGTCATGGTCGCCGACACCGGTGGCGGCATCCGGGTCGCGGTCACCGGCGCCGGCGCCTGCGCATTCCGCGCTACCGCCTTCGAGGAAGCCCTGACCGCCTCGTTCTCCGCGGACGCGCTGGATGGCCTGGCGGTCGATGCCGCGGATTTCAACAGCGACCTGCATGCGAGCGCCGAATATCGCGCTCACCTCGTCAGCGTTATGGCGGCGCGTGCCGTAAAGGCGCTCGGTGGCTAAAGTGACGGGGCTGCCGGAGGATGTTTCGGCAGCGGAGGCACTGCTCGCGGAGGGCGATTATGTCGCTCCTCGCGAACTCGCGACGGTCGTCTATCTTGCCCTGCAGATGGGCCGGCCGCTGTTGCTGGAAGGCGAGGCCGGCGTCGGCAAGACCGAGATTGCCAAGGTGCTCGCCCGGACGCTCGGTCGCGACCTGATCCGGCTGCAGTGTTTCGAGGGGCTGGACCTGGCCAGCGCAGCCTACGAGTGGAATTACCCGCAGCAGATGGTCGCCATTCGCGTCGCGGAGGCCGAGGGCAGCGTGGCGGGGGTTCGCGAAAACCTGTATTCCGAAGACTACCTGATCGAACGACCGCTTCTTAGCGCGCTCAGGCCGCACGCCAATGGCGCACCCGTGCTGTTGATCGACGAGATCGACCGCGCAGACGAACCATTCGAAGCCTTCCTGCTCGAACTGCTATCGGATTTCCAGCTGAGCATTCCGGAGCTCGGTACGATCAGGGCGAAGGAGCCGCCCGTCGTCATAGTCACCTCCAACCGGACGCGCGAAGTGCACGATGCCCTGCGCCGCCGCTGCCTGTACCACTGGGTCGACTATCCGTCGATCGAGGCGGAGCAGCAGATCCTGGCGCTGAAAGCGCCCGGGCTGCCGGCCGCGCTGCGCGACCAGCTGGTTCGTTTCATTCACCGATTGCGCGATGAAGACCTTTTCAAGCGCCCCGGCGTCGCAGAAACGATCGACTGGGCGCACGCGTTGACCCAGCTGGACGCCGTGACGCTGACGGCGGATCTCGTCAACGATACGCTCGGTTCGCTGCTCAAATACCAGGACGACATCGCCAGGGTGCAGGGAAGCGAGGCTGCGCGGTTGCTGGCAGAGATCCAGGCGGCAGCCTGATGTCCGCCGCGGCGTCGCAGGAGAGCCGGATCGCGGACAACGTCCTGCTGTTTTGCCGTACGCTGCGAACGGCAGGCATGCCGATCGGCCCGGGGCAGGTCATCGACGCTGGTGAGGCGATTCTCAGGACGGGTCTCGAACGCCGCGAAGATTTCTATACCGCGCTGCGCGCCGTCCTGGTAACGGACCCGGCTCAGTTCGAACTGTTCGACCAGGCATTCCACCTGTATTTCCGTAACCCGAGGTTGCTCGAGCGAATGATGGGCCTGCTGCTGCCGACGCTCGAGCAGGAGGCCGGCGGAGATCCCGGCGAAACCGCGATCAGGCGGCTGCTCGAAGCCATGTCTGATGCGGAAGAGGGCAGCAGCGACGAACTTGTCATCGAGATCGACAGGGCGGGTTCCTGGTCGCGACGCGAGATCCTGCGGGACAAGGATTTCGAGCAGATGACCCTCGACGAGCTGCGCGAGGCGAAACTCATGTTGCGGAATTCCGGCGATATCCTGCGGCGGGTCGCGACACGTCGGTTCCGGGCGGACGCCCGCGGCCACCGCTACGATCTGCGCAAGTCCATGCAGAAGATGTTGCGTAACGATGGCCAGCTGATCGAACTGGCCCGTCGAAAACGCCGCACGCGGCCACCGGCGCTGGTTCTCATCTGCGATATTTCCGGCTCGATGAGCCGTTATTCGCGAATGTTCATGCATTTTGCGCATGCATTGAGCTCGCGGGGACAGCTCGTGCATACCTTCGTTTTCGGAACGCGACTGACCAACATCACCCGCTGGCTGGCCGATCGCGACATCGACAAGGCGCTGGCCAGGGTCGCCAGTGAAGTGCGTGACTGGGATGGCGGTACGCGGATCGCCGATTGCCTCGCGACCTTCAATGTCGACTGGAGTCGTCGCGTCCTGTCGGGACGTTCGGTCGTCGTGCTGTTGTCTGACGGGCTGGAGCGAGATTCGGAGGCCGACCTCGGTTTCCAGATGGCGCGGCTGCAGCGCAGCGCCGACCAGCTGGTCTGGTTGAACCCGATGTTGCGATATGCGCAATTCGAACCGAAAGCGGCGGGTATGAAAGCCATGCTGCCGCATGTCGACCGGTTGCTTCCCGCTCATAACGTGTCGAGCCTGGGCGAGCTCGCTGCGCTGCTGGCGAGCGGCGCCAGCAGACAGAACAGGGCGGCATGACGACCGCGGCGCTGATCGAAGCCTTCGAGTCGTGGTCGGCGGCCGGCGTGCCGCTGGTGCTGGCCACCGTCTACGAGACCGAAGGCTCGACTTACAGCAAGGCGGGCGCCCGGATGCTGATCACCGGCGAGGCGACCTTCCAGGGCATGCTGTCCGGCGGCTGTCTCGAGGGCGACCTCGCGGAACGCGCACGCAAGGTCATCGAGACCGGCGTGCCACAGGCGGTCACCTACGATCTCGGACAAAATGACGAAGCGCTGTGGGGGCTCGGCGTCGGCTGCGACGGCCTGATGCGCATCTTCCTGCAGTGCCTGGATCCGGCCGGCGGCTATGAACCTTTCCGGGCCATGGCGCTTGCGCTGCAAGGCGAAGACGTGCAGGTCGCCGCAACGGTCATCGAATCATCGATCGACGGAACGCTGCCCGGCTCCACCATGGTCACCGTCGACGGCGATATTGCTTATGCCGACATCGGCGGCAGCCAGGAGGCAGTCATCCGGTCGCTGGTCGGCGAGGCCTTGTCCGATCCCTTATCCCGGACGGTGACGATAGATGACGGCGACTCGAGTGCGCTGCTGTTACTGGCCGCCCTGGCGCCGCCGCCCAGTATCCTGGTCCTCGGCGCCGGCCTCGATGCCGGTCCGGTCGTTCGCTATGCGCTCGAACTGGGCTGGCGCGTGACCGTCCAGGATCACCGGCCGGCCTACATCGATTCGGGCGGTTTCGAGGGCGCGCAAGCCTTGCATTGCGTGCCGGTCGACGACTTCCCGTCCACGGTAAATCTCGATCGATTCGACGCGGCAATCGTCATGAGTCACCACCTGGTCAGCGACCGCAAGTACCTCGCGCAGCTCGCCGGCACCGACATGCGTTACATCGGGCTCCTCGGCCCTGCCGAGCGCCGCCGACGCCTGCTCGAGGAACTGGGTGACGTGGGCGTGGCGCTGGGCGAGCGCGTGCACGGGCCGGCCGGCATCGACATTGGCGGCCGGGGTCCGGCAACCATCGCGCTGTCCATCATTGCTGAAATGCACCAGCAGTTAATGCTGCCGCCACCGGCCTAGGCCTTTTCGATCTCTCCGGGCAGGAAGATCCTGACGATTGCGTCGGCGAGTTCGTCCAGCCTGTCAGAGTCGAGCAGGTCGACGTCGCTGGAATTCCGAATCTCCAGTGACAACGCGATCAGCGTGCCGGAACAGACGCGGATCATGTTGTAGATCATTAAAGGGTCGCCGCTGACGGCGACGCCACTTCGCTGCAGTTCGCCAATATATCCGCTTGCAGTGGCCGCTATCGGACCGAGGAAATTTTCGCACAGCCACTCCAGCCGCTCGCTTTGATAGCTGGATTCCTGCAGCACGATCTTGTGCAGGGCGGGGCGACGCGCGGCATGCCGCACATAGATCCGGATCATTGCGGCAAAGCGCGCTTTGGGGCACTCATCCGCAAACGCCTGCTGTGCGCTCTGCAGTTCGCCAACGAAATCGGAAAAGACGTATTTGACCGCCGAGCGCCACAGGCGATCCTTGTTACTGAAGTGATACGTGATCAACGGGTGGTGCACGCCGGCCCGGGCGGCAATATCCCGCGTGGAGGTGCCCTTGTAACCGTTCTCCGAAAAGGCCTCGAGGGCCGCGTCCAGCAGTTTCTGCCGGGTTAGCAAACTGCGTTGCTGGGTTTTCCGGACGACTGTCTCGGGGTCTGCGCTCACGCCGATACCTCCATCTCCATATGGGCCCCACTTGCCGGGAGCGCGCCCCTGATGAGCCCGCTGGACGCGAGGATACAGGACCGGATAACAATTAGTCCAATGCGGAATGTTTTTGCAGCTGGTAAAGACGACGCCGAGCGCCGCCCCGCTGCGGTCGGCAAAATATTTATTCGAGGCTGAAGGACAGGCGGACCGCGGTCTTCTTCTCGACAGCAACGCCGTTTTCGACCACCGGCTCGAAGCGCCACTGCTCGACGGCGTCGATCGCAGCCTGGTCGAATGTTTCGCTCGGCTCGGACTTGATCACAGACACTGCCCGTACGCGCCCATCCGTGGTGATCGTAAACGCCAGGTTCACCGCGCCGGTGATGTTCCGGCGGCGTGCCGCGCGCGGATACTCCGGGGCCACGTAGTTGATTCGTTCGAAGCGACTGATCGGCAACGTCTCCGGTTCGCGTGGCAGCGTGCCAACGCTGCCCGTCGAATTGCTCTGCACGTTGACTACGCTGGCTGCCTGGGTCTGGACGCGTGCAGGAGGTTGCGGATTCTGTTCGATGACGACCGTGGTCGTTTCCTGGCGCGACGTCTCGCTCCGGGCCGATGCCGTATTGCCGGCTACCGATTCGGGTTCTGGCCGCGATGTCGCGGTATTTGGCGACGCCGGCGCGCTGGCGGCAGTTGTGCGCGGCGCCGGCTTCGGAGCGGCTGCGCCGACCCCGAGCGGAGACGCGGTCGCGACCGCGTTTGCCTGGCTCTCCGAGCGCGACTCGGCCTGCTCGGCCGCGGCTGCCTGGCGCTGCTGCTCGGCGATGCGATCACGCTCGCGCTGTGCAGCCTCAGCCTGCAGCCGTTCCTCTTCCCGGCGTTCCGCCGCCTGCCGCCGTTCGATCTCTGCGAGCCGCTCGGCTTCGGCCTGTCTTTCGGCTTCCGCGATGGCTTGTCTGGCCGCGGTCAGAGCGCCGATGGCCGATGCGAGCTCAGCGCTGGAGGCGTCGATATCGGCTGCGTCATCGAGCAGGCTTTCGGCCGTATCGAGTTGGCCCGCGTCGATCGAGGTACGCGCCTGCAAGACGAGTTTACTGGCGACGGCAATCAGACCCTGTTGTGCTGCCTGGCTGGCCGGATCGCTGGACAGCGCGAGTTCGAAATAGTAACGCGCGTTGTCGTTCGCCGGCGCAACGAGATTGCCGGCTGCAAGGCGCTCGTTTGCGAGCTCGATCGTATCGCCAACCTGCTGCTGGTTGCGCGCGGCGGTCAGTTCATCGCTGAGCAGATCGATTTCCGAGCTGTTCGCGGTCGCGAAGGATCGCGCCTCAGAAATCAAGCGTCCCGCGTCTTCAAAGCGGTTGTCACGAATCGCTGCACGGGCCCGTTCTGCACGGTCGCGGAGCAGCAGTTCGTTGACCTGCACGCGGAGAAAGTTGAGGCGCGAATTCGCCGGATCGGCCTCGGCAGCGCGGCTCAGCGCGACGTCGGCTTGGTCCGCATTGCCCGCGAGAATGGCGTTTTCCGCGATACTCAGCACCTGGTTGACGACCGCCTCGAACTCCGCTTCGACGACCGGATCGCCGGCCGCCTCGACGCGCAGTTCTGAATAGAGATCGAGCGCATTGGCCGTTGCCGGGAGCAGCAGGTCGCCGGCACGGCGGGCGGCGCGCGCCTCCTCGAGCAGCGCCTCGTAGGGTGCGGCGCCCGCCTCGAAGGCCGCGGGCTGCGGCGCGGCAGTCTCGCGCGGCGCCGGCAGGGCCGGCGTGCTGGCCACGGCCGTCTCTGTTTGCGGCGTCTCTGGCGTCGGCTCGCCACCCATGAAAACCCAGGCCAGCACGATGGCGGCAGCAATGGCGCCGCCACCGACCGCGAGTACCTTGGGGTTCCTGTAGGCTGACTCGGGCTCGCCCAGCGAGTCCAGGACACTGTGCGCGCCGTCAGCGACGGAGCCTGCAGCGCCTGAAAGCGACTTGCCGACATTGGCGGCAATGTCAGACATCGTATCCGTGAAGCTGCCGGTCTCGCCGAAGGTGCCGTCGAAACCGTCGTCAAACGGCACATCGAATGAATCGTCGGAAATGACGGGCTCGATCTTCCTCTCGGCCGCGGCGCGCGCACGCGCCTCGGCTTCCGCCTGCGCTTTCGCCTCGGCTTCTGCCTGTTTCCTCGCGGCGGCTTCTGCTTTTGCCCTGGCTTTAGCCGCTGCCTTCGCCTGTTTTTTCGCTTCCGCCTCGGCTTTGGCCCTGGCTTTCGCTTCGGCCCTGGCTTTTTTCTTCGCTTCTGCCTCTGCTTTGGCCCTGGCTTTCGCTTCGGCCTTGGCCTGCGCCTTGGCTTCGGCTTCTTCGCGCTTCTTGCGTTCCGCTTCGGCCTTCGCTTTGGCCTCTTCCTCGGCCTTGCGGCGCGCCTCGGCTTCTTCCTCGGCCTTGCGCCTGGCCTCTTCCTCGGCTTTGCGGTGCGCCTCGGCCTCTTCCTCGGCCTTGCGCTTCGCTTCTTCCTCGGCTTTGCGGCGCGCCTCTTCTTCGGCTTTACGTTTCGCTTCTTCCTCGGCTTTACGCTTGGCTTCGGCTTCTTCGCGCGCTTTGCGCTCGGCCTCTTCGCGGGCCTTGCGTTCGGCTTCCGCCTTCCGTTTCGCCTCGGCTTCGGCCTTTGCTTTCTCCTCGGCCTTGCGGCGCGCCTCTTCTTCCGCCTTCGCTTTCTTACGCTCCGCGAGCGATGGGCCGGATTTGGGCTTGAAGGCCTCGTCAGGCGCTTCCATGTGGTGCTTGACCGAAGCCTCGATCGCGAGCCGCGCGCGTCCCGGCGATACCGGCTTCAACAGGAATCGATAAACATGGCCGCGGTTGATCAGGTCCATGAGCATTTCGCCGTCATCGCGGCGCCCGGCGACTATTGCGACCAGGCGCGGGCACTGCTTGCGCAGCTGCTGCGTGAGCGTCTCGACGCCGTCATCCGACATGGCCGCGTCGGTGACCAGCACGCCGATCTTGTTCCTGCCGATGATGTCGTCTGCCTGCTTCGTGGTAACCGCGTGGTGCACGTTATGCAGACCGCGAGCCGAATCCTTGATCGTCGACAGAAATTCCTCGTCCTTGGTCAGAACGAGCACGTCGACGTCGCGTCCGCCGGTTCCTGGCGCGATCTGGATCTTATCCGGCTTCAGGCCCGGGAACTGCCCGGTGCCGTCGCTGATGATCGTTGCCCCGTACTCGGAGGTTTCCATGACGATGTGTTCGGTAACCGGTTCATCGACATTGGCGCTGGTGTCATTTGCGGCGCCGGCGAGCGCCATCAGGCGTGCGCGCTTGTGCGCCGATTCGACGAGATCGAACAATGCGGACGGCTCGATAGAACCGCGCACGATTTCGAATACCTCCTGGTCGCCGACCAGCGCTTCGAGGCCGTCATCCGCGTCACTGCCGGCAAGCAGTATGCCGATCGTTTCGGGCGAACGTTTCTTGGCTTCCCGCAGGGCTTCGAGACCGCTCATGCCAGGCAGGTCCTGCGCCGACACGATGATGTGAATGGGCGTTTCGCCAAGCGTCGTCAGAGCTTCGGTGCCGCTGGTCGCACAATGTACGGAGTACTTGTCAGTAAATCCCGCACTAAAGGAATCCAAAGTGCTTTGCTGACTGTGCAGTAGCAGAACCTGGGTTTTGAATTGCTCCAGCGACACCTGCGTCCTCCTTGGCGACTTATGTCTAATGGCGTTTGTTGACCCTGCGATGGCCGAGTATATCCCCGTAAATAATGAGAATTGTCGCTGGACGCCGACAAGATTCTGAATATGTGAAGTGGTGCACAATCAGCGTGCAGGCCGCGTCACGTTTGGGCTCCGGATGACACGGGAGAGATCGGCGGTACCGCCGTGTTCGCTCAATATGCGCTGCAGGCCGGGCAGCCGTCGGCGGCCAGTCCCGGGCGGCATGCGACCTTCAGCTGACCTGACCGCGGCTCGAAATTTCTTCGCAAAGTTCGCTCACCGCGTCATCGAGGCTGACGACTTTCTGGCGCTTCGAACCGAGGCGGCGCAGGGCGACCGTGTTTTCGTCAACCTCGCGCTGGCCGACCGCCAGCAGGACCGGGATCTTGGCAACGCTGTGCTCCCGGACCTTGTAGGAGATCTTTTCGTTACGCGTATCGGCGTCGGCATGGATATCGGCGCTCTTCAGGCGATCGACGACCGCCCGGGCGTAGTCGTCGGCGTCTGACGTGATGGTCAGTACGCGCGCCTGCAGCGGCGCCAGCCACAGCGGCAGATTGCCGGCGTGGTGCTCGATCAGGATGCCGATAAAGCGCTCCAGCGAACCGAAGATCGCGCGATGCAGCATGACCGGCGTGTGTTTCTCGCCGTCTTCGCCGACGTAGCTCGCGCCCAGTCGGCCGGGCATGTTGAGGTCGACCTGCAGCGTCCCGCACTGCCAGTCCCGGCCGATCGCGTCGCGCAAAACGAACTCCAGCTTCGGCCCGTAGAACGCGCCTTCGCCGGGGTTGTGGGTAAAGTCGAGGCCGGACGCTTCGAGCGCTTTGAGCAATGCGGACTCCGCCTGGTCCCAGACTTCATCCTCGCCGACCCGGACTTCCGGCCGATCGGCAAACTTGATGCTGACGTCGTCAAAGCCGAAGTCCTTGTAGATGTTCAGGAGTTGTTTGCAGACGGCGATCGACTCGTCGGTAATCTGCCCGGCCGTGCAGAAGATGTGCGCATCGTCCTGGGTGAAAGCACGGACGCGCATCATCCCGTGCAGCGCGCCGGACGGTTCATAGCGGTGGCACTTGCCGAATTCGGCGAGCCTGAGCGGCAGGTCGCGATAGCTCGTGATACCCTGCTTGAAGACCTGCACGTGTCCGGGACAGTTCATCGGTTTGATCGCGTACTGCCGCCCGTCGACGGTCTCGGTCGTGAACATGTTGTCGCCAAAAGCTTCCCAGTGACCGGAGGCTTCCCAGAGCGAGCGACTGACAAGCTCGGGCGTGTTGACTTCCCGGTAGCCGCCGATCTCCAGCTGCTCTCGCATATAGCCGATCAGGTTCTGGAACAGCCCCCAGCCATTCGGGTGCCAGAAGACGGCGCCGGGCGCTTCCTCCTGGAAGTGAAACAGGTCCATGATCCGGCCGAGCCGCCGATGATCTCTTTTTTCGGCCTCCTCGAGCCGGGTGAGGTAGGTGCGGAGCTGCTTGTCACTGGACCACGCCGTGCCGTAGATCCGCTGCAACATTTCGTTGGCGGCGTCGCCACGCCAGTAGGCGCCCGATACGCGGGTCAGTTTGAAGGCTTTGCCGAGCTTGCCGGTAGAGGGCAGGTGCGGCCCCCGGCAAAGATCGATGAATTCCCCTTGCCGATAGAGGGTGATGGCTTCGCCGGCGGGGATGTCCTCAATGATTTTTGCCTTGTACTCCTCGCCCTGGGCACGGAAAAACCTCACCGCCTCGTCCCGGTCCCAGACCTCGCGTTCGATCGTTTCGTCGCGATCGACGATCTCCTTCATGCGATCCTCGATGACCTGGAGATCGTCCTCCGTGAAGGATTCCTCCCGGGCAAAGTCATAATAGAAGCCGTTCTCGATGGCCGGGCCGATCGTCACCTGGGTCTGCGGCCAGATTTCCTTGACGGCCTCGGCCATGACATGCGCGGCATCGTGGCGCAGTAATTCGAGTCCGTCCTCGCTGTCGCGAGTGACGATCTCTATCGCGACGTCGGCGTCGATGGCGCGGGTGAGGTCCCACAGGTCGCCGTCGACGCGCACGGCGACGGCGTCGCGCGCCAGGCGCTTGCCGATCGAAGTGGCGATATCGAGGCCCGTCACGGGCGCATCGTATTGACGTTCCGATCCGTCAGGTAATTGAATTTTTGGCATTTTTTCGAAGCGCCAAAGCGAGAATCGATTCGCGCGCTATTGTACAGAAACGGGACGCGCGTACAATTGCGCAGCCTGCCATGGATTGCCCCGGACTATGCGCGCTACAGAGCCCAGAGATTTCATTCGCCAGATCATCGCCGACGACCTCGCGAGCGGAAGGCACGACACCGTCGTCACCCGGTTCCCGCCGGAGCCGAATGGTTTCCTGCACATCGGGCATGCGAAATCGATCTGCCTGAATTTCGGCGTGACTGCCGAGAACGGCGGCCGCACTTACCTGCGCTTCGACGACACCAATCCCGGCAAGGAGAGCGAGGAGTACGTCGAGGCGATCAAGCGGGACGTCCGCTGGCTGGGCTTCGACTGGGAGGACCGTCTCACGCATGCGTCCGATTATTTCGATCAGCTCTACGAATCGGCCATTCGGCTCATCGAGATGGGCAAGGCCTATGTGGACAGCCTGACTGCCGACGAAATCCGCGAATACCGGGGCACCCTGACCGAGCCGGGCAAGGACAGCCCTTATCGCGCTCGCAGCGTCGAGGAAAACCTGGATCTGTTCAGGCGCATGCAGGCGGGTGAATTCGAGGACGGTGCGCACGTGCTCAGGGCGAAGATCGACATGGCGTCACCGAACATCAACATGCGTGATCCGGCGCTCTACCGCATACGGCACATCGCGCACCAGAACACCGGCGACAAATGGAACATCTACCCGATGTACGATTTCGCGCATGGCCTGTCGGATGCCTTCGAGGGCATCACGCATTCGCTGTGCACGCTCGAATTCGAAGACCACCGGCCGCTCTATGACTGGTTCCTCGACCAGCTGGAACCGCCGCATCGTCCGCGGCAGATCGAATTCTCTCGACTGAACCTCGCCTACGCGCTGACCAGCAAGCGCAAACTGAACATGCTCGTCGAGGAGGGCGTGGTGTCCGGGTGGGACGATCCGCGTCTCGCGACGCTCGCCGGCATGCGCCGTCGTGGTTATCCGCCTGCAGCCTTGCGCGATTTCATTTCGCGCGTTGGCGTGACCAAGAAGGAGAACCTAATCGAGATGGGCGTGCTCGAGAACAGCGTGCGCGAATACCTCGACCACAACGCCGAGCGACGCATGGCCGTGCTCAAGCCGCTCAAGATCGTGCTGACCAACTTCCCCGAGGACGAGACCGAGATGATGACGGCCGTCAATCATCCGAACCGCCCCGAGCTCGGCTCTCGGGAGATGCCGTTTACGCGCGAACTGTATATCGAGCAGGATGACTTCATGGAGGAGGCGCCGCGCAAGTTCTTTCGCCTGAAGCCGGGCGGCGAAGTGCGGCTGCGATTCGCCTACATCATCAAGTGTGAAGACGTCATCAAGGACGCAGACGGAAACCTGATCGAACTTCATTGCACGCTGGATCCCGAGACAAGAAGCGGCAGCACGTCGAGTGATCGCAAGGTCAAGGGGACGATCCACTGGGTGTCGGCGGAAAATGCCTTGCAGGCCGAAGTGCGCCTTTACGATCGCCTGTTCACCGTGCCGGACCCCGGCTCGGATGACGACGTACACGAGCACCTGAATCCGGATTCGCTGGAAGTCTGCGCTGCCAGGCTGGAACCGGCGCTGTCGGAGCCTCCTGGCGCCGTGCAGTTCGAGCGGCTCGGTTATTTCACCGCGGATGCGATCGATCACTCGGCGGATCAAGCGGTGTTCAACAGGATCGTCACGTTGCGGGATAGTTGGGCAAAAATAGAAAAACAGGCGCTGGCAGGAAACTAAAGCGCTTTTTTCATTGGCGCACTAAAG
>JABAOE010015012.1_pt1 | contig 16455 bp, 17 predicted proteins | sample 7062141 | NCBI WGS metagenome assembly JABAOE01 (sample SAMN14538627, study PRJNA623070) | marine sediment metagenome | biome: marine biome [ENVO:00000428]; feature: marine pelagic biome [ENVO:01000023]; material: deep marine sediment [ENVO:00002113] | place: India: Gulf of Khambhat ... | reverse complement strand
AATAAGGAATATGACAATGTTTGACGATCTTGTATACAGAGAAAACGGACGAGTTGCCGGGATTGTAATTAACTGGACTCCAATTGCCAATATGCCAAAGGAGATAACATGCCTGGATCCTATTGCAATCGAGTCAAAACTTGTAATTGATGCAACAGGTCATGACGCTTACTGTGTTAATCGTCTCTCTCAGCAGGGATTATACAAAAAGCTCCCCGGACACGGCTCCATGTGGGTTGAGAAATCAGAAGAGGCGCTTGTTGAGTACACAGGACTTGTTCATCCGGGACTTATTGCATGCGGTATGTCGGTAAATACAACTTACGGCCTTCCAAGAATGGGCCCTACATTCGGCGGGATGCTTCTTTCAGGGAAAAAAGCTGCCGAGGTTGCTATAGACATACTCAAAAATGGAGACGGCCAAGCCTAAGCTAAATCTAAATCAAAGTTAGAACACATAAGGGGAATGAGCTTAAGAAGCTTCGTTCCCTTTTTTTATTTGCCTAATAGGGATATCTTACATTCCTCACAAAGCTCACCCTTATACTGGACCTTAAGCACCTCTTCTTGCCAATGGGAGTTAGAGAGACAGCAGTCCGGGTCATCACAAAACGCCCGGCCATGTTTTTCGTATGCAACTACTTGTAGCGCATAGGATAGGAGGATAGGGGTTATCTTTGGATCATCATATTCTACAAATTTTCCTTTATACATCGATTCAAGCTCACTTGTATCCATTCCGCTTTGAATCATTCTTCCCCTTACATAGTAGTACTCCCTGGGTTTTGCGGGAGCCTCCACTAACCCTGAGGTTGAAATTATAGAGGGCGTGCCCATAAGCACCACTCTTGCATGATATCGTCTGTCTTCAAATGTTCCAAAGAGCCTGCTCGTAAATATTAAATGTGTGCTGCCGTCATATAACTCTTCGCCAATCTTGTCCGAGAATAGTCGATATAAGATTCTCTGCATCCACAGTCCGTCATAAAATTTGCCCATTACGGGCTCTCCGCCCATAAGCTTATTGAATTCCCACTCAATTTCTGAGCCGCTAGCCGAATTAGTGATATTGAGCGGAGCTTCTATATCGGCTATTTGAATGGAAGCCAGATCTGCAGCCAATCTGCCGATATCCTGTTGAGTAACTGATAGAAAATCTAAGAAATTGCCTCTATTCTCGACATGGAGTCCATATTGTCTTAAGTTCTCTGCAATATGAGTTATATCGAGTGATTTAGATGGGTAATCCGAATAGATAAAGAGTTTACGGCCGCTAGTCATTTAAAAAAGATAACATTAGACACTAACTTCGGCTATTACTTCAATTTCAACAGGGGAGTCTGCAGGAAGCTCTGCCACGCCAACAGCAACCCTTGCATGTTTTCCCGCCTCGCCAAAAACTTCAAAGAATAAGTCCGAAGCGCCGTTAAGCACACTGGCTTGGGAAGTAAAACCCTGAGCGCTTGAGACATACCCCGTTATTTTTGCTATTCTCTTAACCTTGCTAAAATCCCCCAGCACTTTTCCAATTACGGCTACAGCATTGATCGATGCAGCTCTGGCCGCCTGGTAGGCTTCATCGGGTGTAACATCAGAGCCGACCTTGCCTTTGAACATCAGATTGCCGTCTTTAAGAGGAAGCTGACCCGATACAAACAGCAAACTGCCGGTAAATACTGCAGGCACATAAGCCCCTAAGGGGTCAGGAGGATCGGGAAGTTTGATCCCAAGCTCCTTAAGTCTTTCATTAACCTTTGTCATCTTCAGCCTCAGGTTTCAGTGCTACATATATTGTATTTGATCCGCGCTTTACCAAAAAGAGTATATTCTGCCCTTCTTTGGCTGAATCTATCTGCTTCCTATAATCATCCAGCATGTTTATCTGTTTTTTATTGATCTCTAGAATAATATCCCCTCTGGCAAGACCGGCTTCAGCAGCTGCGCTGCTGCCGCTTACATTGGTTATCACTACTCCTTCTGAATACTCCAATCCCATCCTGTTCTTTACCTCAGGAGTTATCTCCTGAACGATAATTCCTATATTTTTCTCAATGTCATTTTGTGGCTTACGGCTAGATACTTTTGTACCGTTTTCAGGAAGCTCGCCGAGCTTGATGTTGAGAACTTTTTCCTTTCCGTCTCTTATTACCTTCATCTTTGTCTTGGTTCCCGGAGCATAGCTGGCCACAAGTTTAGGAAGCTCGGGCATTTCATCTATTTTGTTACCGTTTACTTCAACAATTATATCCCCTCTTTTAACTCCCGCTTTATCCGCTGGACCACCTTCGGTAATATCAGCAACTAAAGCACCGTTATCGTCCTTTAAACTAAGACTCTCTGCTATCTCAGGAGTCACCGGCTGTACGTATACCCCAATCCAGCCCCTTACAACCTTCCCGCTGTTGCGCAGCTGTGAGACTACGTTCTTAGCCATACTAATAGGGATTGCGAACCCTATGCCCTGACCGCCCGCTATTATTGCAGTGTTCACACCAATTACCTCTCCCTGAAAATTAAAAAGAGGCCCGCCGCTATTGCCCGGGTTTATTGCAGCATCTGTCTGAAGAAAGTCATCGTATGACCCCAGACCAAGTGATCTGCCCTTTGCGCTTATAATTCCGGAGGTAACCGTATGCCCCAAGCCAAAAGGATTTCCAATCGCCAGAACCCAGTCTCCGATTTCCAGAATATCTGAATTGCCAAATTTAACCGCAGGAAGCCTTTGCTCAGGCTCTATCTTAAGTAGCGCCAGATCAGATTTAGGGTCAGTCCCTATTATCTCTGCTTCGTAACTATCCCCATTCTGAAGCACTACCTTTATATCCGTAGCTCTCTCAACAACATGATTATTTGTGATTATGTATCCGTCCTCACTAAAAATAAAACCGGAGCCTAGCCCTTTTCTTTTAAACTCCCTCTGCGGGCTGTCTCCAAAGAACTGCTCGAAGAACTCATCGAACGGATCTCCTTCTTTTCCGCCGAAAGGAGATTGAAATGATCTTGCGCTGCTCTTGGTAACACTTGTTGTGCTGATATTTACTACAGATGGGCTTAACTGTTTAACCAATGGAGAGAGGGATTTAAACTCATTTGTTTGTGCATTAACTTGCGGCTGTATGCCCAGTAAAACAACCGAAACTAAAATTGGAAAAATTAAGACTCTAGCAATACGTCCCATTGTACTAATACCCCCAAATATTTGAAGTTGCTTGTATAACACAACATATTATCTATGTGTAATTCTTAAAAGAATACTAAGGAAACCCAGAATTTCCATAATAAATTATAACCGAACCAAAGCTATGTTGAGAATAATCAATCTTAGAGTATTGCTAAAATTGGACCTTTTCTATTAATACTATTGCGGGTCCTTAAGCATGCTGTCCCAGTAACGAACGTGGAGCTTGTTTGAATAAAAGCGCATTAAAAAATCCCTGGCAGAAGATATCAATTTGCTATCAGCAAAAGCAAACTTGCCCATCATCCTCGATTGATCCTGTATCTTGCCCACTCGCGAGCGTCTCCTTGACATATATAAGTCAAATGCCTGCTCTATATACTTGGAGTCAGCCCTTGTAAGCTCATCAGCCAATACCGCTGCAGATTCCATTGCCATAGACACACCGCCTCCCGCAGTAGGTAGTATTGCGTGTGCCGCATCACCAACGAGTACAACTCTTCCTTTATGCCATTTTTCCATCTTTAAATCATTATAGTACCCATGAAAAATCTCATTCGGATCGTCAAGCCCATCCAGTATCTCGGGCACTAGCCCGCCAAAATCCTTAAAATTTTCCTGAATCCTATCAATTCTTGTTTCGACCGGATCACTATCCTCAAGGTCTTTTCTTATGCTTGTGAAAACAGAGAGCCTTCCCTTTGTGGGCCATATACCAAAAAATTTCCCTGTGCCCCAGTATTCTGCTATTTCTTTTATCTTGGCAACCTTAGGATTTACCCAGAAACTCCACCCGTTCATTCCGCTATAAGTAAGAGGGACATCACCAAATACAAGCTGCCTCGTTTTTGATCGAACCCCATCACAGCCGATAACTATATCAAAAGTATCTTCGGTGCCGTCACTGAAAGTTACATCTACTTCATCATTTGTCTGCTCAATCTTATCTACGGTAGTATTCATACGGATCGACTCCGGGTCTACCGCTTTTTTTATTACTTCAATTAGATCAGGCCTGTAGGTACTAAGCATAGGACCATACCTATCTGTAACATCCTTAACAGAATAGGAGTGAATCATTTGCCCCTGTTTATCAGAGACATTGTATGTTGTGAATTGAAGCCCGACATCGAGGAGGTCTTTGTATACTCCAAGTCCCTTTAGGATTCTGCTCCCCGAAGGCCAAAGTACTATTACATAACCCACCGATCCGTACTCAGGAATTCTCTCAACCATAGTAGGATTAAACCCCCTTTGCTGAAGCAATGCCGCAAGCGTAAGTCCCGATATGCCACCCCCTACAATGAGCACTCTCATCTCAGGACCATATTTGACCGGAAGGCTATATTTATCTGTGTTTATCGAATCCACAATTTACTCCTTTTTTAGACTACACTCATTTGTGCTCGTTTATAATATATTCATGCCTGATTAAATTTAAAGCTTTTATTTATGGATTTATTATACCGTATTGAGTTGAAGCTTAAATATTTAATATTGAGGAACTTCTTCTTTGCTTTCCGTATAGATCTCAAGCTCAAGACCGTCTGGGTCGAGAAAATGATATGCCTTCGGCCTGCCGTCGTCTCCCATCTTGATTTCAACAAATTCAACACCTCGTTCCTTAAGTACCAGGCTTGATTTCTCTGCATCCAAGACTGCAAAAGCCACGTGGTTTACAGCTTCAGCATAATCACCCTTTTCTTTTGATCTATTTTTATCCTCACTCAAAGCAACTATAGCGCTGGATTTAGTTCCAAGAAAACTCTTTTTTTCGCCCCCTGCCGATCTTCCGTCTAGAATAAGACTCAAACCGAGGACCTCCGTATAGAACTCAATTGAACGCTCCATATCACTTACAACAATGGCTACATGATCAAGTCCCTTAATTATTTCATCCTTGCCAACAAGCTTATCTAACCACCCCATAACTCCTCCCATAGAGAATTAATTTAATTTGACCCTTCTAGCCAATATCCAGGCAACTATGACAATAATAAGAGCAATTAATACCCCCATAACCCAATAACTGCTAGTAATAGAATGAATCATGCTGGACTTAACATCAACAACCCTGTTAAAAGTGGGGTATGTATCGTCCAAAACCGCATTTTGAGATGCTATAGCTACAGATAGAACGAGCGATTTAAGGCCTTTTGTCTCAGGGAGCACCTGCCATTGCCATGTGGCAGGAGAGCCTTTATTAATTGTTTTTACATCCAATCCTTTATCTGAGATAGAAAAGCCGCCCCCGCTTAACGAAAGTCCAACTTGATCTCCCAGCCTAAATCCCTCTAAATCCTTGGATAAGGCATCTATAAAGGCATATGAGACCTCTGCCTCAACTGTATAGCTTCCCCCAATCTGCATATCTTTAGGGGTTGTAAAAATAATTCCTTTCGGCGCGCTTTGTCTAATCGCTTTTTCAATTTTTTCCGTTATGTTACTCAATGCTATAGTAGAGGTTTGCGGAGTTTCCTCCCGGATTGCCTCTATTTCATTTTCTCTAACATCATCGGGTTGCTCATCTTCAGCAAAATCCTGCGTATCCGGACTATCCTCTTCCACAGCAGGCTCTGCGGGAATTTCTATTATCATATTCACTCGTCTGTTCCGTGCAAGCGCATCTTCTGTTTCTCCTTGAGCATATTTTTCAGTACCGCCTTTTCCAATGACTTCTATCTGGCTTGAATCTACTCCCAGCTCCACTAAATAGTTCTTTACAAGCTCTGCTCGCTCTTTGGATAATCTTAAATTATAATCAGCCCTGCCGGTTATATCAGAGTAACCCTCAAGAAGGATCTTTATATCGCTCAAATTTTGCAGGCTGTTGATTTTCTCCTTTATCACAGCCTTATTCCCTGGCCCTATGCCTTCAGTATCCGGTTCAAAATACACAGCCACCACCTCCTTAGTCTGTGCCCAAAGATTATCTATAACAGTAGATACCAGGGAAAAACCTAGCAATAGAATAAAAATAGAGATTGTTAGAGTAGCTTTACCGTTCATAAATAAGTGTTCACTCCAGTATTGTAAATCGATAATATTAGCTCAGTATGAATAATATAATGCTATAATAACTAGATTACACATTAAAAGAGTTTTTGTTAATATAGGCAATGTCCAGATCCAGGTCGCAAACAAAAAATTGTTTAGATATAAATGTTTACAGCTCCATCTCCTCCGTAGATAGAGATCTATATAACGACATTGTAGACCCGGACAACCCGTTTTTGGAATATGAGTTCCTTGACGCACTTGAGAAGTCAGAGTGTGTAGGTCCTTATAGCACGTGGAATCCCCGCTACATAGTTCTTAGAGATAATGACAAAATAGCCGGTGCAATTACCGCATATATAAAACTCGACTCCTACGGAGAATATATCTTTGACTGGGAATGGGCCAGGGCCTATGAGAGCTCAGGGCTAAGATACTATCCCAAATTAACTGTTGCTGTTCCATTCACCCCCGCAACGGGAAGACGTATACTAGTTCACCCGGACTACTCATTTGAAGAATGTGCCGATATTATGGTTAAGCGCTTGATAGATCTGTGCTTTGAAGAAAATTGCTCATCGGTTCATTTTCTCTACCTGAGTGAAGATGAGCAAAATTTCCTTGAAAAAAAGGGGTTTCTAAGAAGAAATACGCACCAATACCACTGGAAGAACAGGGGCTATAAGTGCTTTGATGATTTTCTTTGTGATCTCAGGTCGGGACGGAAGAAGCAGATCAGGAAAGAACGAAGATCCCTGGAAGAATTGGGGCTCACCATACATACTATTGAGAAAGATGAAATAGGTGAAGAACATATGGATGCTATGTGGGATTTCTATATAGACACCCACTCCCGTAAGTGGGGAAGCGCCTACTTAAACCGCGATTTTTTTGATCTAATGTTCCAGAACTTCAGACAACGATTAGTGCTAATTATGGCAAAAAATGAAGATAGATGGGTAGGCGGAACATTCAATGTAGTTAAGAACGAGAGGCTCTTCGGCAGATATTGGGGAACGCTCGGCAATTATAAGAATCTTCATTTTGAATGTTGTTTCTATAGATTAATAGATTATTCTATAAAGACAGGGGTAAAAGTATTTGAAGCAGGTGCTCAAGGTGAGCATAAGTTCCTGCGGGGTTTTGCTGCAGTACCAACTTATAGCTCTCATATGATGATGGATCAGGGAGCACATAATGCAATTGGTGATTATCTGATGCGTGAGAGGGAATATACTGAGAATTTAATTACTCAATACAATAAACAATCACCACTTAAATATTTATATGGCAAGTAGCTGCGAAAAATACAATGGAAGAAAAGATAATAAAGCCTGAAGACCTCGAAGGTGATCTGCTCACTGAAGAGAAGATAAATTTAAAAAGACCCGATATGTACCGGGTTGTGCTGTTAAATGATGATTATACACCAAGGGATTTTGTTGTCTGGATACTTATGAGGGTATTCTATAAAGGGGAGTCGGAATCTACAAGAATCATGCTAGAGGCACATACTTCAGGACAAAGCACGGTAGGCATCTACACATATGACGTTGCTACTACAAAAATTGCGCAGGTGGATAAAATTGCAAAGCACTACGAGCATCCGCTAACCTGTATAATAGAGGTAGAAAGCGGTGGTGAGGAAGAATGACATTATCCAGAGAACTTGAGGAGACATTAAAAAGAGCATTCGAGCAGGCCAAGGTAAGAAGGCACGAATTCATTACTTTGGAGCATATTCTGTTTGAGTTAACTTATGACCCGGACGCATCTGATGTGCTGATCGGTTGCGGAGTGGATCTGGACAGGCTCAGGGATTCTATTGATAACTTTATGAATGAAAACATGCCGCCCATTGATTCCGAATATTTGCCGGACCCGCAATATTCAGCCGGCAGCCAGTTTGTGCTCAGACTTGCAGCCATGCACGCGGAATCCGCAGATAAGCCTGAGATAAACGGCGGTAACATACTTGTCTCTATGTTCAGGGTGGATGAGTCCCATGCTGTATATCTTCTTAATCAGCAAGGCGTTAACCGCTACGATGTAGTGAGATATTTCTCCCACGGCAGATCACAGTTTGAAAGACAAGAGAGACAAACAAGTATTGCTAAAACAGATACCGAATCTGCCCCTGAGCAAAAAGACCCGCTTTCCGAGTACTGCACGAACTTGGTTCAGAAGGCAAGTGACGGCAAGCTGGACCCTCTGATCGGCAGAGAATCCGAAATTGACCGGACTGTTCATATTTTAGCCAGGAGAAGAAAGAACAACCCCATTTTTGTTGGGGATGCAGGGGTTGGCAAGACAGCTATTGCCGAGGGGTTAGCGCTTAGAATTGCAGAGGAAAAAGTCCCAGAGGCCCTTCTTGGTACCGATATATACGCACTGGATATGGGATCGCTTACAGCCGGCACAAGGTACAGAGGAGATTTTGAGGAAAGGCTTAAAGCAATAATAGACAGCGTAAAAGGCGATCAGAAGAAGGTCCTATTTATCGATGAAATACACACGGTAATAGGTGCCGGAGCTGTATCTGGAGGTACGCTAGATGCCTCTAACATGCTAAAGCCCGCTCTTGCAAGCGGCGAGATTCGGTGCATCGGAACAACAACATCAAAAGAATACAGAAGTGTTTTTGAAAAAGATCATGCCCTGGCTAGAAGATTTCAGAAAATTGATGTTTACGAACCCAGCCAGGAGGAGTGTTTAAAAATTCTCCAGGGCCTAAAGAAATATTATGAAGAGTTTCATGGCGTTAGATACTCGACCCCATCCTTGAGAGCTGCAGTAGATCTTTCAGCAAAATATATGAACGACCGGAGACTTCCAGACAAGGCAATCGATCTGATCGATGAAGCGGGCGCAGACGTTAAACTTAGAAAATATGACTCAGACAAAAAGCAGGTTACAGTTAAGGATATTGAGGCGCTGGTTGCTAAAATTGCTAAAATACCGACACGAACCGTTAAAGTTGACGATAGAAACCGCCTCATGACCCTCGCGAGTGATCTAAAGAAGGTTATCTTCGGCCAGGATGAGGCAGTAGATCAGCTTGTTACCGCAATCCAGATGTCCCGCTCGGGATTAAGCGAGCCTAATAGGCCTGTTGGTAATTTTATGTTCGCTGGCCCCACGGGCGTGGGCAAAACCGAGCTAGCAAAACAGCTTGCCGAGGCGCTGGGAATCGAATTTATACGTTTTGATATGAGTGAGTATATGGAGAAACACACAGTATCCCGCCTAATCGGTTCCCCACCCGGATATGTGGGGTATGATGAAGGCGGCCAGCTGACAGAGGCTATACACCAGAACCCGCACGCTGTGCTTCTGCTAGATGAAATAGAAAAAGCACACGAAGATATATACAACGTGCTTCTTCAGGTAATGGATCATGCAACCCTAACCGACTCTAACGGCAGAAAAGTCGATTTCAGACAGATTGTTCTTATTCTGACAACAAACACAGGCTCCCGGGAGAGCAGCCAGAGAAGCGTTGGGTTTGAAAAAGAGGAATATGAAGATAAAAGTGCCCAGGCCATTGAGCGCTACTTCAGCCCCGAGTTTAGAAACCGCCTGAACGCCACACTTCATTTCAACGCACTTAGTAATGAAGTGGTTGAGAGGATTGTTGATAAGATGATAGGGCACCTCGCAGATAGATTAAAGGCCAAGAAGGTTAATCTTGAGCTCACGGATGAGGCTAGGACATATATAGCAGAACACGGCTACAACAAACAGCTGGGAGCAAGACCTATCCAAAGGCTTATCGACCAGGAGATAGCTCAGAAGCTGTCTCAGGAAATCTTATTTGGTAAACTCGCAAGTGGCGGAGATGTTAAGATTTCAATCAAAGCCGGAGAGATAGATTTTGAATACTCGGATGCATAGACCGTTGAATATTTTATTTACTTTATTGTTGATAGTTATCTTACAGCTTGCGCTGGTCCCAAGTGGTTTTAATTTTACCGAACCGGCTTATGCAAGGAGCAAGTCGAGCGGTAATGAAGTAAAGAGAGAGATACAGACCGGGCTCGACTTAACAGGGAAAACCAAGACTGAGGTGCTAAAACTAATTGGACCCCCGTGGCAAAAAAACCAGACGCCCGTAAAAGCCAGATACAATGAAAAGTGGATCTACAGCTGTGAGAATAAAAAGGGGATGACTTATGACTGTGTCTTTATATACTTCCTAGCAGACCGGGTAAAGAAAGTGGAGATATATTAAATGAAAAATTGTCCAAAATGCGCAACAGAGTTAGAAGCTAAAGTAATTGGGCCTATTGAAGTGGATGAGTGCGGGTCATGCAAAGGCATTTGGCTCGATAAGGGAGAGCTTAAGGAAGCTAAAGACATTGCGGATCCTAATCTTAACTGGCTTGATTTTGAAATTTGGAAACACCCTGAGAAGTTTAGCTCAAAAGAAGGTGCTATTAAATGTCCTACCTGCAATATATCAACCGTAGGAATAGAATATGGACACACAGGTGTAAATGTTGATTACTGTACAAACTGCCAGGGCGTGTGGCTAGATAAAGATGAACTGCCAAATATTATTGATGCGCTCGAGCACGACGTAAATGAAAAGACTTTCTCAGAGTATGTCCACGCGAGCATAAAGGAAGCGAAAGAACTTATTACCACTCCCGAGTCTTTTATGTCGGAATGGAAGGATCTATCCTCTGTATTTAAATTAATGCAGTACAGGCTTTATGTGGAAAAGCCAGGACTGGTCGACACACTTGTGGATCTAAATACGCTTAACCCATTTAAATAATTTGAGAAACTAAAGACTGTAGTCATAGAAGTCCGTCTAATAGATCCGACATCTGTGAGTTTCTAACTTCTCCGCTTTTGTCATAAACCACTTTGCCTTCATTATCATAAATAGTTAGATGGGGTATATAGTTTTTATAGTGTTTCCTCAGAAGAGTAGTCTGATCGCTCGATCTTGGAGAGTAGAGATCAATAACTATAAAATCTACCCTGCCGTTATACTTTTCATACAACTCCACAGTTCTTCTGGCCTGCCTTTTTGAGTTGTAGCATTCCCTGTGATAGAAAATCACATATGCAGGCTTGCCTTTGTTAATACTGCCATCCTTCATATTTTTCCCGGTAATCAATGGGCCGTCGTTTGAGTCGCTAGAGTAATTTAGATCCGGGTTTAGTTTAAGATCAGTTGCTGCGTAAGAATTAGTACCTATGAGAAATACTGCAAAAATTAGTGCTATAACTATTTGTGTGATTTTCATTTTCGCTCCCGCCTTTTGACATTTAAATTCGTTGATATTATACGCAAAGCAGAGCAGTATAGTTTCATGTTAATATTTTGGTGTATATAATTCGTTGGTATGAGCTTGGGTTCAAACGGGAGGTGAAAACATGTCAATAATCAGCTTAACAGATGCGCAGGAGATGATCCGAACTACAGCGAGAGAGTTTACAAATAATGAGATAAAGCCCGCAGCTTCAACAAATGACAAAAAGCACAGATACCCCAAAGAAATCATAGACAAGATCGGGAAGCTGGGATTTATGGGCATGATGGTACCCGAGCAGTACGAAGGTGGTGGGACTGATACCCTATCCTATGCGATAGTCGTAGAGGAAATCTCAAAGGGCTGTGCAGCCACAGGAACCATTATGCTGGACAACAACTCCCTTGGATGCGGGCCGATTTCTTTAGCTGGTAATGAAGAGCAAAAAAAATCTTACTTATGTGAGCTTGCAAGCGGAAGAAAGCTTGGCTGTTTTATGTTAAGCGAACCCGAGTCAGGGTCTGATGCAGCATCGATAACAACCACTGCTGTTCTGGATGGCGCCAACTATGTAATAAATGGAACCAAAGCATGGGTAACAAATGGTGCCGAGGCAGAAATTGCAGTAGTGTTTGCCTCTACCGACCCATCACTAAAACACAAAGGAATCTCCGTATTCATCGTCGACATGAAAACTCCCGGTCTAACTGTCGGCAAGCTAGAAGATAAGCTTGGAATTAGGGCATCGAGTACAGCCCAAGTCTTTTTTGAAGACTGCAAAGTTCCCGCTGCAAACTTGCTTGGCAATGAGGGGGGGGGGTTCAAGATTGCGCTCCAAACATTAGATGCAGGAAGAATAGGCGTCGCAGCGCAAGCAGTTGGCATAGCCCAAGCTGCTTTAGAAGCATCCGTGAGCTATGCTCAAGAAAGAAAGGCTTTCGGCAAACCAATATCTGATTTCCAGGGCCTTCAGTTTATGATGGCTGATATGGCAACCAGGGTTGAGGCTTCCAGACTGCTCGTGTGGCAGGCAGCGGTAATGAAAGACAAAGGTATGAAATTCGGCAAGCAGTCCGCTATGGCAAAGATGTACGCGGCCGAGACTGCCATGTGGGTAACTACAAAGGCTATACAGATTCACGGTGGCTATGGATATACAACTGACTATCCGGTGGAAAGATACTTTAGGGACGCGAAAATAACCGAGATCTACGAAGGGACATCTGAGATTCAAAGAATAGTTATAGCCAGGGAATTGCTAAAGGAAATCGAATAAAAAAAGAAGCCCTTTAGGCTTACCTAAAAGGCTTCTTTCCTTAAAGAAGGAGGGTATAGGATGTCAATGCTTATACATTCCTTACGATGCTATCTTATATCAAAAGGATTCCGAACAAATTCACTCTAGTTCTTTGTAACAGATTGAGCCCAACCCCTTTCAATCTTTACCGTTATATAATCCCCAATCTTAAGACCTGAGACCATATCATTCGGAGCTGATACGTTGAAGATTTTTTTGTTGGACAGTTTCACGCTAAGCAGACTATTCTCCGGTCCCTGTTCAATAGCATATAAATTTCCCGCAATCCATTGAGGTCCGTTTTTTTCCTTCTCTGCTTTAGGACTTTCCTTTATTTCCGCCCCTTCCTTCTCTATAAGCTCTGCCCATCCCCTATATATTTCAACTGTGATATTATCCCCTACCTGGATTTCTTTAAGCTGGTCACGGGTAACTGAAATGTTATATCTCTCCCCGTCCGCTAATTTTAAACTAATTAACCCTCCGGACTGGTCTTCAAATATAGAGGCCACCTCACCACTTACCCATAGAGGAGCGTCCCCGGACTGTGCCATGGCAAAGCCAGCAACTGTAAATATAATTAAAGCTATTGAAGAAATTTTTCTCATTACCCGCCGCCCTTATTCTTTGATCTAAATACTATCCATGTATTGAATTTTAATTTCTACAAACTCTGAAAGCAAATCCTTTTGGAAGTAATAATTTGAGCTGGTTTGTCTAAAATTATCAGTCCGTGTAAGATACGCTCTAAGCTATATTGCTGAGATAATCTTAATGCCGATACTAATAGAAAAACCATCAGTTATTGAAGCAGCCGGAAATAAACCCAAAAAAATTGAGGAATTTGTGGGAAGAGTTAACTCGGACCACACCGTTGTGAGTATAGCCCGCATGACCTCACCTGAGGGATGGGTTGAGCCCGGACAACGCCCGGAGTTTGAAGAACTCACAGTAGTGCTTGAAGGAACATTGGTAGTAGAGCACGAAGGCGGAACATTGGAAGTCAACTCAGGCCAGGCAGTCATAACAAAGCCCGGGGAATGGATCAGATACAGCACACCTAATGAAGGAGGGGCAACGTATTTGGCAGTGTGTCTGCCTGCATTCTCCCCGGACACAGTTAACCGAGACGTGGAGTAGAGTATGAAAAAACGCTGTGAGTGGTGCGGAACAGAGCCGATATATATAGACTATCATGACAAGGAGTGGGGAGTGCCCGTGCATGATGACAGGCAGCATTTTGAGATGATTACACTCGAGGGCGCGCAGGCTGGGCTTAGTTGGATAACTATTCTAAAGAGAATAGAGTCGTACCGCGAGGCCTTTGATAACTTTGACGTCGTTAAAGTATCCAAATACAGTGATAAAAAGATTGAAAAGCTTCTCACCAATCCGGGCATTATCCGCAATAAGCTAAAGGTGTACTCAACTGTACAAAACGCAAAATCATTCTTGAAGATACAAAAGGAGTTTGGCTCTTTTGATGAATATATATGGCAGTTCACTAACCATAAAACCAAAGATAATAAATGGAAAAAGATGGGTGATGTGCCTGCAAAAACCCCAGAATCGGATGCAATGAGCAAAGATCTCAAAAAAAGGGGGTTCAGCTTTGTCGGATCTACAATCTGTTATGCCTATATGCAGGCGGTAGGGATGGTAAACGATCATACTATAAACTGCTTTAGATACAACGAGGTAAAAACAGTTTCCTGATGTTATTTAGTTATTTCTTTTCCCGCGCTTTTTTAGCTTTTGTTATAAAAGGACCTTTCCCCTTCTTTTTGCCATGGAAATATGATAGCAGCACTTCGGCATCATGAAACGGGAGTGTTACAAATGAGAATTTATCAAGTATTTGTATGTCCCTTATTTTCTTACTCTTAATACCGCATTTGTTCTGAATAAAATGCACAAGCTTCTGAGAGGTCAGGCCATCTTTCTTACCTTGAGTAACAAACAGCCTTGTCTTACCTTTGGTGTCTACAAGCGCGTCTCCGATTTCAGCATAATTTTTTGCATCAAGCTCTTCCTGAAATGAGAACTCAAGCAAGGCAGCGACTATTTCTTCAGGATCATTTATTTTGAGAAGCTCCCTGGACATCTCTACATATTCATTGCGGGCACCGCCTTTTACAATATCCTCAACCACATTTCTTATCCTGAGTCTTTTGGTCTTAATCACATCTTTAACATCCGGCAGTTTTGCCTTGCGGATATCCGTTTTTGTCTCCCGGCTTATATACCTAAGCTTTCTATACTCCTCAGGAGTAATAAAAGTGATAGCGTTCCCTTCCTTACCCGCTCTTCCGGTGCGTCCGATCCTGTGTACATAGGACTCAGCATCCTGAGGAAGAGAATAATTAATTACATGCGTGAGGTCCTGAACGTCTATACCCCTAGCTGCCACATCCGTAGCTACAAGCACATTTATATGTCTTTTCTTAAATTTCTTTAATATTTTTTCTCTCTGAGGCTGGGATAAATCCCCGTGCAGTGCATCTGCATCATAGCCCCTTTCTATTAAATGACCTGCAATAATATCGACATCCTTTTTTGTTCTGCAAAAAACAAGGCCGTAGAACTCTTCTTCTATATCTATTATCCTGCACAGTGCCTCAAATTTATCAGAAGCTGAGACCTCAAAGTAAATCTGGTCTGTCTGAGCTACGGTCAGCTGGCCTTTAGCAACTTTAAATTCATCATACTCCCCCATATACTCAGTTGCTATCTGCATTATTTCATTAGGCATTGTAGCGGAGAAGAGCATTGTTCGCTTGTCTTCAGAGGTATGCTCCATTATTTTCCTAACATCTTCCAGAAACCCCATGTTGAGCATTTCATCTGCTTCATCCAGCACTAAAAATGAGATATCTCCGAGTTTTAGCGTCCCGCGGTCAATATGATCTTGCACCCTGCCCGGAGTGCCTATTACAATGTCTACACCCTTTTTGAGTGATCTTAGCTGTAGATTTATCGACTGTCCGCCATAAATAGGAACCACACTCAACTTTTTTTTACCCCTAAGAGAATGTATTTCCTCTGCAACCTGTATCGCGAGTTCTCTAGTTGGAGTCAAAACAAGTGCTTGTACCGATCGTGCATTTTCTTGCAGCAGCTCTATCATAGGCAGCCCGAAAGCCGCTGTTTTTCCAGTTCCTGTCTGTGCTTGGGCAACAACATCCTTATTGCCTTTAAGTATTGCCGGGACTGTGATTTCCTGAATCGGGGTCGGAACCTCAAAACCTTTTTTCTTAAGGACTCTTAGTGTTCCTTTGGATAAACCCAATTCGTCAAAAGATTGCATATATAGATTTTACTCCCTTCATATATCCACCGCTATGGAGTATACGATTATCCTGAAATTTATTTTACCGGAAATGTTACTACTTAATAAAGAGTACTTCTTAATATAGAGTACTTCACCGATTAAGTAAGTCTTTTATGTGTGGAAATTATACCCGACATTTAAATAATAAGTAGTCTACAGCAAAAAGAGATAATAAGTCTCTTAGTTTATTTGACAGATTTAGAATAGCAATATACAATTGAGAACCTTTCTCAATTAGAATAAATCAAAATATTTGAGAGCTAAGGTGATGGGAAAACTGTTTGCAATCAGCAACCACAAAGAACTAAAGGAAATTTTTCATGATAAGGGGCTTAAATGTACCCCGCAGAGGCTTGCTGTGCTTAAAGTACTGCAGGACACTCGTGCA
>JABAOE010000310.1_pt1 | contig 16457 bp, 15 predicted proteins | sample 7062141 | NCBI WGS metagenome assembly JABAOE01 (sample SAMN14538627, study PRJNA623070) | marine sediment metagenome | biome: marine biome [ENVO:00000428]; feature: marine pelagic biome [ENVO:01000023]; material: deep marine sediment [ENVO:00002113] | place: India: Gulf of Khambhat ... | reverse complement strand
GGCCAACGTGCCGTTCTTCTCGATCTCGGGCTCCGACTTCGTCGAGATGTTCGTCGGCGTCGGCGCGTCGCGCGTCCGCGACCTGTTCGAGCAGGGCAAGAAGAACGCGCCCTGCATCATCTTCATCGACGAGATCGACGCCGTCGGCCGCCACCGCGGCGCGGGGCTCGGCGGCGGTCACGACGAGCGCGAGNNCGAGATGGACGGCTTCGAGACCAACGAGGGCGTGATCCTCATCGCCGCGACGAACCGGCCCGACGTCCTGGATCCGGCGCTGCTGCGGCCCGGCCGCTTCGATCGTCAGGTGGTCGTGGGCCGTCCGGACGTTCGTGGGCGCGAGCAGATCCTCAAGGTGCACATGCGAAAGATCACCGTCGACAAGAAGGTCGACGCTTCGGTGATCGCGCGATCGACACCCGGTTTCTCGGGAGCCGATCTGGCCAACCTGGTCAACGAAGCAGCCCTGCACGCGGCGCGGCGCGGGCGCAAGTCCGTGGTCCAGATCGACTTCGAGGTTGCCAAAGACAAGGTCTTGATGGGGCCCGAGCGCAAGTCGATGATCATCAGCGACGACGAGAAGCGAGCGACGGCCTATCACGAGGCCGGGCACGCCCTGGTCGCGCTCAAGGTGCCCAACGCCGATCCGGTCCACAAGGTCACGATCATCCCGCGGGGGCGCGCGCTGGGCGTGACGCAGACCTTGCCCATCGATGACCGTCACACGCATTCGATGGAATACATCGAGTCGACCATCGCGATGCTGATGGGCGGCCGCGTGGCGGAGGAGCTGACGCTCAACCGGTTGACCACGGGCGCCAGCAACGATTTCGACCGGGCCACCGACATGGCGCGTAAGATGGTCACCGAGTGGGGCATGTCTGAAAAGCTCGGCCCGTTGACCTTCGGCAAACAGGAAGAGCAGATTTTCCTCGGTCGCGAGATCAGCCAACACCGCGACTACAGCGAATCGACCGCCGTCTTGATTGACGAGGAGGTCAAGCGGATCGTCATGCGGGGGTACGAAACGGCGAAGCAGATCCTGACGGACAACAGGGAGGCGCTCCATGCGATCGCGGAAGCGCTGCTCGAGCGCGAGACGATCGAGGCCTCGGATATCGAGTTGATCCTCAAGGGCCAGCCGCTGCCGGATTTGATGCAACCCGCGTCGGACGCCGAGCCGGACGAGAGCGTCCCGCTCTCCGATGAGCCGGCAGACACCGAAACCGACGGCCCGGCCGTGCTCCCCAAACCCGGCGAGCAACCGGCCTGATCCACTTGTCCCGGCGCGAAAACGGGCCATATTTAAGGTCATGCAACCGCGCGCGGAATACGAGTTGACCTTTGCGGACGGCGGCGTCATGAGCCTCGGTCTGCGGACCCGGGTGATGGGCGTGCTCAACGTGACGCCCGACTCCTTCTCCGATGGCGACCTCTACCCCGATCTTCCGTCGGCGCTCGAGCGCGCCGCGCGGATGGTCGACAGCGGCGCCGACATCATCGATATCGGAGGCGAGTCCACGCGGCCCGGTGCCGAGCCGGTCGACGAGACCGAGGAGATCAACCGGGTCGTTCCGGTCGTCGAGGGTGTCAAGAAGGAACTGGACGTGCGCGTCTCGGTCGACACGCGCAAAGCCGCGGTGGCGCGGCGGGCGATCGACGCCGGCGCCGACATGATCAACGACGTCTCCACGTTGCGCGACCGCGAGATGCTGCCCCTGCTGCGCCAGACGGGCACCCCGGTGGTGCTGATGCACATGCGCGGTGAGCCGCGGACGATGCAACGCCAGACCCGTTACGAGGACATCGTCGCCGACGTCGTCGGTTTCCTGCGCGATGGGGTCGATACGGCAACGAGGGCGGGTCTTCCGGATGATAAGATTCTCATCGACCCCGGTATCGGCTTCGGCAAATCGGCGGCGGGGAACATGACGCTGCTCAACGAGTTGCCTGCACTGGCGGAAATCGGGCGGCCGATCCTGGTCGGCGCGTCCCGCAAGTCGTTCATCGGGGCCGTCCTGGACCTGCCGGTCGAGGATCGGCTGGAAGGGAGTTTGGCGGTCGCCGCATTTGCCGCGGCACAGGGGGCGCACATGGTGCGTGCCCACGATGTCCGGGCCACGCTGCGGGTGGTTCGGATGATCGACGCCATCCGCAGCACGCAACGTCCGGACCGACCGTAGCGCAGCGGAAGGCCGGAGGCAGAGACGATGTTCGAAGGCCTTTACACAGCGCTTCACCTTCAAGAGTTGACGCTCCGCAGCGTCCTCGACATCGCCATCCTCGCCGTCCTGATCTACCAGTTGTTGCTGCTGATTCGCGGGACTCGGTCGGTCAACATCCTGCTGGCGATGGCCGTGCTGGCGTTGCTCTGGGTGTTGACCGGGCCCGGGCTGTTCGAGCTCAAGGCCGTACACAGCGTGCTGGGCAACCTGTTGTTCTACATTCCCCTTGCCGTGCTGATCCTGTTCCAGCAACAGATCCGCCAGGCGCTCGCGAGTCTGGGCACGAACCCGTTCAGCGCGTTCCTACCCAAGAGCGTCGAGCACCGGCTGATCGACGAGGTCGCGCTCGCCGCGGCAGCCTTGTCGAGCAAGCGCGTCGGCGCGCTGATCGTGATCGCACGCGACATGGGCCTGCGCACGTTCTGCGAGACCGGGATCGCCCTCGACGCGCTGGTGTCGTACGACCTGATGATCAACATCTTCATCCGGCGTTCGGCCTTGCACGATGGCGCGGTGATCATCGAGGGTGGGCGGATCAAGGCCGCCTCTTGCTTCCTGCCGCTGACCACGCGACCGAGCCTGTCGCGCAGCTACGGCACGCGACACCGCGCGGCCATCGGCATCAGCGAAGAATCCGATGCGGTGGCCGTGATCGTCTCCGAGGAAACCGGCGGAATCTCGATCGCGCTCGGGGGCAAGATCATCGAGGGTCTGAACGCACAGACGTTGCGCGACCACCTCGAGGAGGCGCTGGCCTCGCAGATGGAAGAGAAGGAATCGACACCGACCCTGGTCGCGCGGGAGGCCGGCGATGCTTGACCGCGTGCTGGTCAACTGGCCGCTGAAGCTCTTCGCGGTGTCGCTGGCCTTCGCGATCTGGGTCTTCGTCTCCGGTGAGGAACGCATCGTCCAGGACTTCGAAATCCCCCTCGACCTGCAGTTACCGGACAACCTCGCGCTGCTCGAGGTGCCGCAGGCGACGGTTTCCGTCCGGCTCCGCGGCCCGGAGAGCCAGATCCGCCGGCTCAACCCCGTCGGGATGGAGCTCGGGGTCGAGCTGGGCGACCTGCCCGCGGGCCGTCGCGAGGTCACGCTGTCGAAGAGTGACCTCACGGGCGTGCCTCGTGGTGTGGACGTGGATTACATCGATCCGCCCAGCGTGAGCGTGCAATTGGACGAGCGCGGCCAGCTCAAGTTCCCGATCGACGTGACGTTCCTCGGACAGCCGCCGCAGGGATACGCGTTCTACGGCGTGAGCGTCACGCCGAACGAGCTGACGCTCGAGGGACCGCTGAGCCAGCTCGGGCTCGTCGAGTCGCTGCGCACGGAACCGGTGCGTCTGGACCAGCGCACCGAGCCGTTCACGGCGACGATCAGCGCCGTGCCGGGTCACCCGTCGCTCCGAGTGGTCGAAACGACGCCGATCAAAGTCGATATCGAGGTCGACGTGGCGCCCGTCGAGCGCACGTTTACCGGCGTGCCGATCGAAGCGGTCGGCCAGGTCTACCAGACCTCGGTATCCCCGACCCACACCGCGGTGACGCTGTCCGGCCCGCCGGCCCTGCTGAGCGCTTTGCGCTCGAGACAGCTTCGCCTGGTCGTGGATGTCAGCCAGCTCACGCCGTTCGACCAGCCACGCCAGGTCCCCGTGCGGCTCGACCTCGTCGATGTTCCCGTAGAGCACATCTCCAGGATCTCGATGAAGACCGTCGGCCGCCGCGAAGCCTCCGTCCTCGTCTCGGAGCGAAGATTGTAGTGAGCAAAAGACTATTCGGAACCGATGGGATCCGCGCGGTCGCAGGCGAGGAGCCCCTCGACCCCGCCACCGTTCGCCGTTTCGGCGTCGCTTTGACGCGCAGCCTGGGCCGGACCGCCCCACGGGTCGTGCTGGGAAGGGACACCCGCGAGTCCGGTCCATGGTTGCGGGACGCCCTGGCGGCGGGAATCGCGGCCGGCGGCGGCGCCGCGGTCGATCTCGGTGTCGTCACCACGCCCGGGCTGGCCTGGGTCCTGCGCGCGCGAGGCTACGACGCGGGCGTGATGATCTCGGCGAGCCACAATCCGTTCGAGGACAACGGATTGAAGGCCTTCGACTCGGCAGGCGTGAAGCTGTCGGACGACGTCGAGCGGAACATCGAAGCGCTGATCCTCGACACCGGAGTAGACGATCCCGGCGAGCAAGCCGGCTCCACCCGGAAGCAGACGAGCGATGTTGACGGTTATGTCGAGCATCTCGTCGGTGCGCTCGATCGCGGGCGGCTTTCCGGCCTGCGCATCGCACTCGATTGCGCGAACGGTGCGGCGTGCCAGATCGCCCCGCGAGTGTTTCGCGATCTCGGCGCCGAGGTGCTGACGATCGGTGTGGCCCCCGACGGGCGCAACATCAACCTCGACTGCGGCTCGTTGCATCTAGAGAAACTCGCGGAGTTCGTGCGGGCGAACGGGTGTGACTCCGGTCTGGCATTCGATGGCGATGCGGATCGCTGCCTGGCCGTCGATCGGCACGGGCGTGTTGTCGACGGTGACGCGATCCTGTTCGTGACGGGACGACGGCTCAAACGTGACGGACGGCTCCCCGGCGACGCCGTCGTCGCCACGATCATGAGTAACTTCTGGCTCGAGGAGCGACTGGGCGCCGAAGGCGTGCAACTCCATCGCACGAAGGTCGGCGACAAGTACGTGCTGGAAACCATGCATCGCCGGAAGCTGGCGCTCGGTGGGGAGCAATCGGGCCACGTGATCTTCGGCGATCACGCCACGACCGGAGACGGGATCCTGACCGGGCTGCAACTGCTCGATGCGGTCCTGGCCGGCGACGAGTCGCTGGACCGGATTGTCGATGGAATCGAGCCCTATCCGCAGGTTTTGATCAACGTACGCGTCTCGGATAAGCCCGACCTGCGATCTCATGCAATCATTGGACCGGCCGTTCAGGGTGTGGAAGACACGCTGGCAGGCACGGGCCGAGTCGTTTTACGTTATTCGGGCACGGAACCTCTCGTACGTGTCATGCTCGAGGGAAAAGACGCGGACCAGGTCGGCGAGCAGGCGGAATCGTTGGCTGAGGTGATACGAGACGAACTGGGAGTCTGACACTTGAAGCTGCTGGGCCTCGAACTGGCGACACCGCTTCCGCAAGGCGACGGTGCGCGCACGATGGTGCTGCTCGGCGACGACGGCAGCGTCGAGAAGATCCAGCGCGTTTCCGAAGTGCCCGCCATCGCGGCCACGGTCGGTCGTCTCACCGACGGTGAGCCGTTTCTTCTCGGGGTCGATGTTCCGGTGGTCGTGCCCGCGAAGGCGGCGCGCGTGCGCCCGGTCGAGAATCTGCTCCGCCGTCGCTTCCGACAGAAGATGCATGCCGGCGGCCGCGCCTCGGCCGACGAATCCGGGCTACCCGGAGAAACGTTGCTGGCAGGCCTGGCCACCGCGGGTTTCCCGTGTCTGCCCTACCCCGACCGTGATCGCCGAACGAGCGGACTCGCCGAGACGTTGCCGGCATTGGTCCTGAAGTCGCTGCTGTGGCAAAACTCGGCGGCGTCCGGGGAACGCGACCTCGCGAGCCAGGAACAACTGTTCCGCGCCTGGACCGCGCCGGCTTACCGCCGCTCCGCTTTGCCGGCACGCGCCGGTTGGGCCGATCAGGCGGTGGCACTGGAAACCGCGTTGAACGCATTGGGGACGATCGAGGGCTACGACTTCTCCGCCGTGCGTGAAGCGCTCGCGTCGGCGGCCTCGTCGGAGAAAACGGAGAACGCCGCAGCGCTGCTCGACGCGATCCTGATCGGCGGTACCGCGAAGCGTTACCTCGACACACCGGAGAGCTGCCTGTTCGCCGGCGAGCGCGACGACGGCTACGTGATCGTTCCGGCGGACAGCCTGATGCGCCGGCTGTGGCTCTCCGATGGTGGACAGGCGAGCGGTGAGTTGTTCCCGCAGGCATCGTTGCGCGAGCGGCTCGGCAACGAGGCCCGGCTGCGATCGATGGACCTGTTGAACGTCCCGGGTCGGCCGGCACGGCTGGAGGCGACGTTCAACGAATCGCCGTTGTACGAATTCGACAACATCGACGAAATGCTGTGGTGGAAACATTGTCGCCATCTGGCCGGGCCCAAGATGCCGGTCAACGGCCTGCAGGAAATCCAGATCGAGCTGAGAGCCGGGGACGAGGAGCCGGGCGCCTCGCTACGGCTCGTTCGCAGCCGCCACCAGGCTTTGTCGTTCCGTTTCGACCGGCCCGAGGCGTGGCGCCGACACCTGCCCACACGGGACAATCGCACCTACCCGTTCCGCGTGGTGCGCGCGGTCTACGACACGGCTCCGAGCGCGTAGTGCCCCCCGAGCTGGTCTTCTATGACGGGCATTGCGGCCTCTGCCATCGCACGGTGCTTTTCCTCGTCGCCCGCGATCCCGAGGGCACGCTGTTCCGCTACGCACCGTTGTTCGGCCCGACGTTCGAAGACAGGGTGCCGGCGGACCGACGTGAGGGGCTTGCCGACAGCGTCATCGTACTGTGCGACGACGGCACGTTGCTGGAACGCGCGCAGGGTGTGTTCCACACGCTGCGGCGCATCGGCGGTTTCTGGGGCCTGGTGGGAACCGTCGGAAGTTGGCTTCCGAACGGCTTGTCGGACTGGGGGTACGATCGCATGGCCGCGGTCCGACACCGCCTCTTCAGGCGACCGGAGCAGGCCTGCCCGAGAGTGCCCGCGGAGTTGCGCCCGCGCTTCCTGCCCTGACGAGCCCGAGTGCCGCCGGGAATGAACCAAGATAGACTGTTGTTCGCCGAGGGGGAGGCGGGGAGCTGTCGTGAATCGTCGTCAAATCATCGCCGTCCTGTTGATCGCGGCGGCCGCGCTGCCGGTCCACGCGGGCAAGGCCGCCGAGGTGCGCGCCGAAGCGTTTCGCCTGCTCAACCAGGGTGTCGCGGCCTATCGCAAGGGGCTCTACGCCGACGCGGCGGATAAACTCAACCGCGCGGCGTCGATGGCGCTGAACAACTTTCGAGCGCATTACTACCTCGGACTGGCGTTAATCGGCGACCGGCGTTACGACGACGCGATCATCGCGCTCGACATCGCGCTCGATCTCGACCCCAACCACCTGCAGAGCCACGTCGCGAAGGGCGATGCCCTGCTCAAGCAGGGCGATCTGGACGAGTCCAAGGCGAGCTACACCCTCGCGCTCAAGCTGCGACCGGAGTACGCGCCCGCGCTGGACGGGCTGGCGCGGCTCGAGGAAGCCGCTGCCGAGGAGAACGCGGCGATCGCCCTGTACCAGCGCGCGATCTCCAGCGATGCCGGCTACGCACCGGCCTACATGCACCTGGGCGACCTGTACCTCGGCCGGCGCCAGTTCGAGGAAGCCGTTCAGTTGCTCGAGGAGGCGGTGTCCGTGCGACCGGACTTCGCCGATGGCCTCAACCGGCTGGCGCAGGCCTACGGCAAGTTGGGTCTCGACACGCTCGCCATCGGCACGATCCAGAACGCACGCGAGCTCGAGCCGAACGACCCGTCGCACGCGGCGACGCTCGGTTGGCTGTACCTCGGCCAGGGCCTGACGAAGAACGCGGAGACGTGGTTCCTCGCGGGGCTCGATCTCGACCGCGCACACCCCGAGTCACGGCGCGGGCTGGCCGAGGTGGCGCGACGTCGCGGTCAGTACGAGCTGGCGCTCAACCAGGTCGACCGAGCGCTGGCGGATGAGCGTCTCGAAGCCCTGGAACGACGCAGGCTGCAGGAGTATCGCGACGGAATCGATGACGAGCTCGAACGGTTGACCCGCCTGGAAGAGTTGCGCGACGCCGGGGCGGCCAACCCCGACGACTTCGCGCAGCTCGGGATGATCTACGCCGCGCGTGCGGACTGGAACGCTTCCATCGAGGCGCTGGAGGCCGCCGAGGGCAGCCATCTGCGCGATGAACGGCTCGGCTACGTGTTGTTCCGCGCGGGGCGTTTCCGTGACGCGCTGCAGGTCTACGATCGGATCGACATCAGCGGCAGTGTCGAACACGCGATCAACCGGGGCGTTTGTGCCGCCCGGCTGGGCCACGACATCAAAGCCGTCGAGGCGTACCGCCGGGCGCTCGAGCTGGACCCCGGCAACCGCACCGCCCAGCTCTACCTCGGCAACGCGCACCTGCGGCTGGGCGAACGCGAAAAGGCCGTGGAGCAGTACAAGGCGTTCCTCGGACACAGCACCCGTGGCGAGGCCGCCGAGCGCGTACGCCGGATCCTGACCCAGATCGCACCCGAGGCGGTTGCAGAGAGCCACGATCCGCTGGCGCCGGTCAAGACGCCGGAGGAAGAACCCGGTTCGGAGGGATCGTGATGCGTTGCTGCAGAGGTTGGTTCATCCTGGCGATCGCGTTGCTGCTCGCCGTGCCGTTCTCCATCCTGCTGGCCCAGGACGCGACCAAGCGCCGCGGCTTCTCGATCGAGATCACCGAGCCTGCAAACCAGGAGCTCGTGGCGGGCAAGACGAAGATCGCGGCCAAGGTCAAGATCGAGGATCCGGACTTGCTCGACCGCGTGGAGTTCATCGTCGGCGACGAGGTGATCTTCGTCGATCGCGAGCCGCCGTTCGAGTGCTTCCACGATTTCGGTGAGGAGTCGCGCAGCTGGATCGTGCGCGCGATCGCCTACCACGTCGAGGAGGTCACGGTCAGCGACGCGGTGATCTCGCGCAAGCTGCCCTTTACCCAGATCGAACGTGTCAACCGGGTGATCCTGTGGGTCACCGCCACGGACAAGGAGGGCAACCTGGTCACCGACCTGACCAAGGGAGATTTCCGCGTGTACGAGGACGGCGCGGAGCAGAAGGTACTCGATTTCCACGTCGAGACCCGTCCGATCAAGATGGCGATCCTGATCGATACCTCCGGCTCGATGGTGGACAAGATCGAAGAGGTTCACGAGGCGGCCGGGGCGTTCGTCGAGAACCTGCGCGAGATCGACGAGGCGCTGATCATCGACTTCGACGAGAACGTGTTCCTGATTCAGGACCTGACGTCCGACGTCGATGCGCTGAAGGAGTCCATCGAGTCGACCGAGCCGCTCGGCGGAACCGCGCTGTACGACGCGCTGCATGCCGCCTACCGCAAGATCGGCACGTTCGAGGGACGCAAGGTGATCGTCGTGCTGTCCGACGGCGAGGACACGCTGAGCCAGTTCGGTTTCGACCGTGTTCTCAAGGAGGCCAAGACCAATTCCACGATGATCTACTCGATTGGCCTCGGCATCGAGGGCGGCGCACCGCGGCGCGACGTCCTGCGGGAGTTCTCCGACAACACCGGCGGCGAGTTCTACTACATCAAGAAGAAAGGCACGCTCGGTGGAGCCTACGAGCGCATCGCCGAGGAGCTCGGCAAGCAGTACTACCTGACTTACTCGACGACCAACGAGGAGTGGAACGGGCGCTGGATCAAACTGCGCGTCGAGAGCCTGCGCGACGACATCAAGATCCGCGCCCGACGCGGCTACTTCGCCGTGCGCACCCCGGGCATCGGCGGCTAGTGGGGCGGCTAGTGGGGTCAGGTCTTGAATCTTGCGTCATCGGTAATCGATGTAGATTTGCCGGCGCAAGATTCAAGACCTGACCCTACTAGCGGATGAAACCGTCGGGCGCGATCGGCGTCTCCGGAGGCATCAACTCCAGCGGCGACGGGACGTAGTCCGGCGGCTGCTCAATGAGCTGCACGACGAGTGCGCTGTCGGTGGCGAGCATCAGCCGCTGGTTCACCGGCAGGAAGCCGATCCCGACGATCTCGAGCCGCCACTCGCCGACGGGCAGGCCGTTGAAGCGAAACGCGCCGTCCTCGGGTGTGCGCAGTTCCAGCGGATCGACGGCCCCATCCTGTCGCACGATGCGTACGGAGATCTCGCCGAGACCGCTCCCGTCGGTACCGCGAATGATCCCCGCGACGTCAATCGCCTCGCCACTCTGCGGCGTATCGCCCGCGGCGCGCAGATCGGCCTGGCCCGGCTCCATCGTGACCTCGACGACAGCACGAAACGGGTACTTGAGCCGTATGCCCTTCTTGACCTCGGAGCCGTAGCCTTCGCGGTTGAGCCGCACGGTGTAGTCGCCGTCCGGGAGACGATCGACGAAGAAGGCGCCATCGGCCCCGCTCGTCGTCAGGTAGAACGTCGACGCATCGGTGTCGCGCTGCACGACCACCATCGCCCCGACGACGTCGCGCGTGCGCGATTCCCGCGCGGTCCCCTGCAGCTTGCTGAGCTTGGCCGGGGTCTGGATAGTCGCCGCGGCGGCGACCTCCCGCTCGGTGGACTGGGCGCCGGTTGGGTCAAGTAGCGGAAGACACAAGAGAAGCGCGGGGATGTTCGCTCGCATTGTCGGTCGCATTCGGGCAGGCCTCCGGGCGCGCGGGTCGGTACGTTCCGGAACACCCATTATAGAGGTGGGATTCCCGGGGCGCCGGGCACCCCACCCCCTACTCCGCAGCCTCCGCAGGCGGGGCGCTCGGTACGACGGTCGGCTTGTCCCCGCGCTCGAGGCGACCGCCCCATGCCATCCGATACGCTGCGGAGAACCCGCGCCCACCGCCATCGATCTTCTCGCCCGCGAATTCCAAGCTGTGTTGCGCGAAGACTTCACGGTACTGGATTCCCAGATAACTGCGCCGGGTCAGACGGACATCGAGACCACCGAGCACCTGCGTCAGCAGGGAGATCTCGGCTTCGAGCGGCGTGGTGATCCAGTAGTCGGGGTTCGACACGGAAACGTCGATGACGCCGAGGCCCAGACCGACCCCGACGTGCGGCCGCACCCGCCCCAGACGAGGGCCGAACTTGAGGTTGCCGAACACACCGGCAGTCGACAGCGCCAGCTTCTCGTCGCCCAGATCGGGCCGGCCGATACCTTGCGGCAGATCGTACTCGGCCGTCAGGACGTTGACGTCCAGCTCGAATGCCAGCGGCGGGTGGAACCTCCATCCGAGCCCCGCACCCAGAGTCAGCCTCCCCGATTCCTGGTCGAGGATCTGCGACGTCTCGTTGGGATCGGCGCCGCCGATGTAGAGGAAGGCGTAGTACTCGCCTTCCGGCCCCGGCCGAGTCGCCGCCGAAGTCGGCGCAAGCGCTGCGAGCAGGATCGCGATAGCGGTGATCGCAAGGATCGTTCGTCGTCTCATGGCTGCCTCCTCAACGACCGGCGATCAGAACGACGGCCACATCGTCGCCACTCCGGTCCGGGATCGGGTAACGGCTCGCCGCGCGCTTGGTGACGAAACGGCCCAGATCGAAGAACGTCGTGTCTGTTCCATCCGTCACGGCGTAGCCGATGAGGGCCAACTTGTCGTCGAACGTCTTCTTGAAGACGAACCGTGCCTGCCCCTCTTCAACCGCAAGCTCGACGGATCGCGGGGCACCCAGGAACATCCCCACGGGCCGGCCTTCGACATCTCCACGGTGCAGGGTCGATGCCGGCGAGATTGTTTGCTCCAGGCAGATACGCAGGGTCCCCGGCGGGTACATCGAGCCGTCGGGCAGCACCATCGCTTGCGTAATCTCCGCATTGAAACAGCGGTCGCCCGCCTGCGCGGCCGTCGCGGTCAGCAGCATCGCGGTGATCAGGATCGAAGTCTTGGTTCTTGTCAGATGGCTCATGTCTCATCCTCCTCGGATTTGCGTTCGTCTTATCGGTGGAGCAACGCGCGTGCCAGTTTCAAAGATGCGCGAATGTCGTCTTTTCGGCGTGCTCGATCCGCTGCCGCAGAGAAGCCCGGTTCGCACCGTGGGTCGCGAGGCGTGAACCGCGCTTCGCGGGCGCGGCCGGAACAGGCCGCCCTGCGGGATCTCGGACCTGGATCGATTCTTGCGAAGAGTCGGGTCCGGACATCTTTGATACGGTGCGACAATGGAGTAACGGCGGGCTGCCCGCTCGATGCACCGGATCAAGGGGTTCCGATGGACCTCAGTTTGATGACGCACCTGATAGCCGGCCTCGGTGCCCTCGGAATGGGCAGCGGCATCCTGATCCGCGGTCTTCGCGGGCCGCGAGACCGCCTGTTCACGCTCTTGTGCGCAGCGCTTGCGCTGTGGAATCTGGCGTGGCTCGGCCGCGACCAGAGCGATCTCTGGAGACCGGTCTACCTGTTCGGATCCTGTGCCGCGGCCGCACTGGGGCTGCACTTCTTTCTTGCCCTGACGGACGCCTCGCCCCGCAGCCGTCGACGATACCTCGTACCCGCCTACACACTTGCCTTCGTGACATGGGTGCTCTCGTGGGCGCCGATCCCCGATCTCCTCGCCTACCGCGTCTATATCGCCATCGGTGTGCTGGGTGGAATCCTGCTGACCGGCCTGTGGGTACTCGGGCGCCACCTCTTTTCGCGTCCCGCGGGCGCCGAGAGACGAGCGCTGTTGTACGTGTGGGCCGGTTCCGTGATCGCGGTGCTGGGCGGGATGTCCGATTTCATCCCGCGCCGGATGATCTCGATCACGCAGTTGGGCCCGCTGGCGATCCTGCTCTTCCTGCTGATCGTCTCGGTCGTGCTGGTGCGCTTCCGCTTCCTCGACGTCGACGTGATCCTCGGCCGGCTCGTCGCGCTGATCGCCGGGGCCACGATCGTCGCCCTGGCGTTTCGCGGGTTGGTCGAGCATGTGAGCGACGGTTTTCTCGCGCTGTTCCTGGTGTCGCTGGCGGTCCTGGCGCTGGCCGTGCCGGTCGGTCGCGTCGTTCTGAGTCGATCGAGGAAGTTGCTGGCCCCCCACGATCCGCTCGGGCACGCGATGATCGAGATCAGCCGCAAGCTCCCACAGGCGATGACCGCCGAGGACGTCTGGGCCACGATCGAGAAGTATCGAATGTCCTTGCCGATGTCGATCCGCATCGACGTCTACCTCAGACGGTCGCATCAGGATCACTTCCATCTCTTCTTCAGGAGTCGCGGCTTCGACGACATCGACGCGTCTCCCATCCACCACAACAACGTCCTGCCGCGGATGCTGGAAAGGGGGCGTCTTCCGTTGACCCGGCTGTACCTGGAAGAGGAATGGCGGGACTCCGGCAAGCTGGCCGGGAGGCGCATCGAGAAGGTGCTGGAGCAGTTCGACCGGCTCGACTTCAAGCTCGCGGCTCCGTTCTACCTGCGCGATCGCATGGGAGGATGGATCGTGCTCGGCGGTGACGTCCCCGAGCGCAGCCTGACCGCGCAGCTGGCCGGCGATTTCATGCTTGTGGCCAATCAGGCCGCGGCGGCGCTGAACCGCATCGAGGCGCTGGAGATCGCACGTCGCAAGCAGGCACTGGCCGACGTCGGAGAACTGGCCGCCGGCCTGGCCCATGAGGTCCGTAACCCGGTGGCCGCCATTCGAGGCGCGGCCCAGGCGATGGGGCCCGCGGCGACGGACGATCAACGACACGAGATGCTGCAGGTCATCGAGGAGGAGACCGAACGTCTCGGCCGGGTTGTCGGGGACTTCCTGGGATACGCCCGGCCCGGTCTGGCCGATCGCGGGGCCGTCGATCTGGCGGCAACGATCCGGCGAGTCGGACAGTCTCTCGAGCTGGCCGGAAAGAAAATGGACATCCAAATCAATCGGAACGGACCGCTGCACGCCGCGCTGGGAGACCCCGATCAGCTTCACCGTGTCTTCGAGAACCTGATGCGAAACGCATGGGAAGCCACGGGGGACGGCGGACGGTTGCGCGTCGACCTGTCCAACGTGAAGAACGGCCGCGTGGCTGCTCGGCTCGAGGACAACGGGCCCGGAATCCCCGCGACGGAAATACCGAACCTGTTCAAGCCGTTCCATACGGCCAAGTCGGGTGGCACCGGCTTGGGGCTGGCTCTTGTCCATCGTATAGTTGAGGCCCATCGGGGTGAAATCAGCGTCGAGGGTCGGCCGGGAATCGGTGCCGCGTTCACGGTGATCCTGCCGGCCGCCGGCGAGTCCCGTACCTGACCGGACCGTTCCGGGCCTTCGGGGGACATCCGTGCAGCGCAAGCCCCACGTGTTGATCGTGGACGACGAGCCCAACGTCCGTCGGGTCTTGGGCACGTTGCTGGATCAAGCCGGGTGGTCCACGACGCGCGCCGAGTCCGGCGAGCAAGCTCTCGATCTCGTACGCGCTCAGGATCCCGATCTCGTCATCACCGACCTGAAGATGCCCGGCATGGACGGGATGGAGCTGCTGAGCCGAATCCGGGCGTCCTTTCCGGAGATTCCCGTCGTCATGCTGACGGCACACGGCACGGTCACGAACGCGGTCGAGGCGATGAAGCGTGGCGCGCACGACTTCATCACGAAACCCTTCGACCGGGACGATGTCCTCGCTCTCGTGAACAAAGCGCTCGGCCAGGCCGTGTCCGGACGGGCCGAGTTCCGCGGCCCGCTCGTGCCCGGGGAGCGCTGCGGCATCGTCGGCCGCAGCTCGGCGATCGAGGAGCTCCGCAAGACGATCGAAAAGATCGCGCCGACGCCGGCGACCGTGTTGATCCGGGGCGAGACCGGGACCGGGAAGGAACTCGTCGTCGAGGCGCTGCACCAGCTGTCGAAGCGCAAGGACAAGCCGCTGGTCAAGATCAACTGCGGCGCCTTGCCGGAGAACCTCGTCGAGGCCGAGCTGTTCGGTCACGAGAAGGGCGCTTTCACGGGCGCCGAGCGGGCCAAGCCGGGCCGCTTCGAGCTGGCCGACGGGGGGACGCTGTTCCTCGACGAGATCGGNNGGACCGGATGGTGGACCGCGTCGGCGGCACCGAGCCCAAGCAGGTGGACGTGCGTCTGCTCGCGGCGACGAACCGCGACCTGGACAGCGAAGTGGCCGCGGGAAACTTTCGCGAAGACCTGCTCTACCGCCTCAAGGTCGTCGAGTTGGTCGTTCCCCCGCTTCGCGAACGGCTAAGCGACATCCCGGATCTGGTCGAATGTTTCGCCGAACGACACGCCGAGCGGCTCGAGCGACCCCGTCCCGAGGTGGGTCTCGACGCACTGAACGCCCTGATGGCCCGTCCCTGGCCGGGGAACGTTCGTGAGCTCGAGAATGCCGTCGAGCGCGCGGTGTTGCTGGGAGATGGCGAGTCTCTGGGCCCGGCGGATTTCGGGCTGGTGGATGACGCGGCTTCGAAAGCCCCGGCATCTACGCTGAAGGAAGCCTCACGCGTCGCCGCCGCCCAGACCGAACGCCGCATGATCCTCGCGGCGCTCGATCTGACGGACGGCAACATCACCCGCGCGGCCGAACGGCTGGGCCTCTCGCGACGCGGGTTGCAGCTCAAGATGAAGGAGCTCGAGCTGCGGTGAGCGCCGTGTCTTCTTGGTCCCCGGCGATCAACCGTGAGGCCTGGATGAGCGCATCGCGGAAGGACCTGCGCCACATCTTCGAGTTCGAGTGCGCCGACAGCGGCGCGGCCACCGGGAGCACCCAAAACAGGTGCATTTGCGAGACGGTCTTCAAGCCGCCGGTCGAGCTCACCGTCCCCAGCAGGCTTCCGTCCGCGCGCGTGACCTTCGCCCGTACCGTCACCTCGTCCTTGAAGATCGCGGGAACGACGAGGATCGTGTAGTAAGCGAACTCGTTGATGCCGTTTTCGGTCAGGTGGTGGTCGACGTTCAGCTCGATCGTGTAATCCGGATCGAGCGTGTTCTTGTCTCCGGGCGCCAGGTAGGGGAACTTCTCCAGGACGCGTTCCAACGCCTTCGCGTTCTTCTGCTGCCGGTGGGTCTCGTCGTTGACGACGAGACGGATCGCGGGCGTCTCGCGCAGTTCCGCCGCACGTCGCGGCTTGTCGAGCTTCGGCGTGCGCTTCGCCGGGAACGCGGCGCAGCCCAGCGTGGCGACCGAAATGAGTAGCAGGGTGGATAGTGCTTTCTTCATGATCCTCTCCTCAGGCTTGGCTCGGCGCTTCGTCAGTGCATGTGCCGTGCCAGCGACCTGCGTGAGGGGATGTTCCTTTGTCCGGCCGGTTTCGCGGCGGGCGGAGGCCATGGGCGCGAATCGCGCTTCACCGTCGGGTGAGCTGCCGCGAAGCGTCGTTCGCGGTCGGTCCTGCGGTCGCGTCACGGACAACGAAACCGCCCGTGTCGTAGAATGCGCCGGAGTTTTCGACCTGAGGGCGGTTAGCTCAGCTGGTTAGAGCACCTGCCTTACACGCAGGGGGTCACTGGTTCGAATCCGGTACCGCCCACCAAAGCGCGGAGCCGTGGTGCAGTTGGTTAGCACACCGGACTGTCACTCCGGAGGTCGCGGGTTCAAGTCCCGTCGGCTCCGCCA
>JABAOE010010281.1_pt3 | contig 16469 bp, 23 predicted proteins | sample 7062141 | NCBI WGS metagenome assembly JABAOE01 (sample SAMN14538627, study PRJNA623070) | marine sediment metagenome | biome: marine biome [ENVO:00000428]; feature: marine pelagic biome [ENVO:01000023]; material: deep marine sediment [ENVO:00002113] | place: India: Gulf of Khambhat ... | reverse complement strand
GGCGAAGGAAATAGGCCAAGGAGTGAAATCATTCTGGTAGGGATTGGTTCAGTGAATACATGAGGCGGAACAGTTGAGATGCTGTATCTTTGGCTTTACCCACTCCATACAGAATTTGCCATATTTAATGTGTTTCGGTATCTGAGTTTTAGAATGATTTACGCGGCGATTACCGCATTTCTTATCGCCTTTGTATTAGCTCCGCCGATGATTAAGAAACTTCAGGAATGGGGTTTGGGTCAAAAAATTCGGGATGAAGGGCCCCAACGACACCTGACAAAATCCGGGACTCCCACCATGGGAGGACTGCTCATTCTTTTTTCGGTTCTACTGACGACCGTTCTTTGGGCTGATATCAACAATCATTACGTCTGGCTTGTCATTATTGCTGTGGTCGGTTTCGGGTTGGTGGGATTTATTGATGATTACATCAAAATTCAAAAAGGGCGTTCGAAGGGGTTGACCGTCTTGCAAAAACTTTTCGGCCAACTATTTGTGGCAGGAGGGATAGCGTCGTTCTTCTATTTATCTTCAGCCTATTCAACCCAACTCAGTGTGCCCTTCTTCAAAAATTTTGCCCCGGACCTTGGCGTTCTCTACATCCCCTTCGCCATTTTAGTCATTATTGGTTGCTCTAATGCTGTGAATCTGACTGATGGACTAGATGGGTTGGCGATTGGGCCTGTCATCATTGCTTCTATGGCCTATACCGTGGTGGCCTGGGCCGTCGGCAATAAATTGGTGTCCGACTATTTATTGATCCCGCATATTCCGGGGGCAGGAGAGTTGGCCGTCCTGACTTCTTCTATGGTGGGATCGAGTTTAGGATTCCTTTGGTTCAATACCTATCCTGCTTCGGTGTTTATGGGCGATGTAGGCTCACTCCCCCTGGGATCGGCGTTAGGGACTGTTGCCATCGTCTGTAAACATGAACTGCTGTTGTTGTTGGTTGGCGGTGTCTTTGTGATGGAGGCGGTCTCCGTCATTTTTCAAGTTCTTTCGTATAAATCACGTGGCAAGAGAATTTTTTTAATGGCACCGTTGCATCACCATTTTGAAATGAAAGGATGGCAGGAACCGAAGGTAGTGGTTCGACTATGGATTATTGCTATCATTTTGGCGCTTTTGAGTATCAGCACCTTGAAGCTCAGGTGACATATGATGACGTTGGGTTGCGGAACCAGAACTATGGTTGAGCGGGAACATACAGGTCTTGTCCCCCCTCCTGATTTGTGGGGCTGTTCGGCTGCCGTTATGGGAATCGGCAAAAGCGGGGTAGCCGCTTCGCACCTTTTACATGCTGTCGGTGCGCAAGTCACGATTGTCGACGAAAAGGATGAATCCGTTTCTGAAGATCAGATCGCCTCGCTTCGTCAGAGATCAATTCGAGTTCTGACCGGGATGCCCTTTCAAGAAGCACTCCATGACGTTGACCTTGTCGTGCTCAGCCCAGGGGTTCCTTCCGACCATCCGGCCATAACAACCGTCCGGGATCGAGGGGTCCGAATCATTGGTGAAATTGAGTTAGCTTCGTGGTTTTTAGATGTTCCCCTTATTGCGGTGACGGGAACCAACGGCAAGAGTACCACGGTTCGTCTGGTGGGGGCTATTTTTGAGGAGAGTGGGAAAAAAGCCTTTGTTGGGGGAAACGTGGGAGTTCCNNGCCACATCCTACGAATTTGTCATCGCAGAAGTTTCCAGTTTTCAACTGGAAACGATCGAACAATTCCATCCTTGGATTTCCACGTTGTTAAACATCACACCTGATCACTTGGATCGGCATCCATCGTTGGTTCACTACCAGGCCTCAAAACAGAAAATTTTTCAAAATCAAACAATCGATGATGTGGCGGTCCTGAATTTTGACGATCCGATTGTTGCGGGAATGGGGGATGCCCTCTCCGCAGAAGTGATCGGGTTTAGTCTCGTCCGCTCGCTTCAGCATGGGGTCTATTTGCAGGGCCATGATATCAAGGCCAGGCTCAACGGATTGGAAAGGGTTGTGGTCGCCAAGGATCAGATCCGTCTTCCCGGGAATCATAATGTAGCCAATGTGTTGGCGGCTGTGGCCATTGGGATCCGTTGTGGTTGCCCCGTTGAGGCGATTCGGCGGGTGGTCAGCACCTTCTCGGGCGTTGAGCATGCCATGGAGTTTGTTCGTGAGGTTCGCGGTGTGAAGTACTTCAACGATTCGAAGGGTACCAACGTGGATGCGACCGAAAAGGCTCTCGAAAGTTTTGACGAACCGGTCCTGCTCATCGTCGGTGGCAAGGATAAAGGCGGTGATTTTGATTCGCTGAGGGATCTGGTTCGCCGAAAAGTCAAGCGGGTATTTGTCATAGGAGAAGCCGCGCCTCAGTTGATTAAGGTTTTGAAGGATGTGAAGCCCATTTCTTTGGCCGGGAGTTTAGGGGAAGCCGTTACGTTGGCCGAACGGGAAGCGGATGCTGGTGATGTGGTGTTGCTGTCCCCTGCCTGTGCAAGTTTTGACATGTTCCGCAATTATGAGGAGCGAGGGAAGGAATTTAAGCGACTCGTTCAGCAGCTTATGTGAGAAATGCAAAGGGCAATTTCGCACGATGAGACGAAAAAACACCTCGATGCGGTCGTTAAGTTTTTCAGATTTATTTGATCATCAAAATTTCCAACGCGGAGGATCTCTCGATGGCGTCATTCTAGGGGTCGTGATCGCCTTAACCCTGACTGGCCTTGTCATGGTCTTTAGTGCGAGCGGTGTGATGGCGGAAACTCGGTTTCGTGAATCGACGTATTTTCTCCAGCGGCAGGGAATTTGGCTAATACTGGGATTTTTAATCATGTTTTTGACCGCGCGGCTGGACTATGGGAAGTGGCAAGCGCTCACACCTAAAATCCTATTAGGGTGCGCCGCCTTGTTACTGTTAGTGCTTTTCATCGGAACCGAAGTCAATGGTGCACGTCGATGGCTTCATCTCTCCTGGTTTTCCATTCAACCCAGCGAATTGGCAAAACTGGCGGTCGTTTTCTATTTGGCCATGTATTTAGCCAAGCCCGAATTGCGTCTCAATGAATGGCGAAACGGATTTTTGCCTCCCGTGCTGGTGGTTGGCGTGATCTCCGGACTGATTCTGATTGAGCCCGATTTTGGCAGTGCCGTAGTGATGGGGACGGTGATGGTGGGTTTGTTGTACCTGGCGGGAGCCCGGTTTCTACACCTCTTTGGACTCGGACTATTCCTCGTTCCACTCATGGTGGGGTTGGTGTTGCGTTCTCCCGAACGCTTGGAACGACTTGTCAGTTTTTGGAATCCTTGGGCGGATGCCTCCGGGGCCGGCTATCAATTAGTCCAGTCCTTTGTGGCTTTACAGCATGGGGGGGTGTTCGGAGTTGGGCTTGCTCAGGGAAGGCAAAAACTTCTTTACCTTCCTGAGGGGCATACGGATTTTGTTTTGGCTCTAGTCGGAGAAGAACTCGGATTGATCGGGACAACCGCTCTGCTGATGCTGTTTGCGGTGCTCGTCATCAAGGGGTTTCGCGTGGCGGCACAAGCCCGGGATCTGTATGGTCGGTATCTCGCGCTTGGCGTCACGTTGTTATTAGGAGTCCAAGCTCTGATAAATGCGGGTGTGGTGAGTGGGCTTCTGCCAACCAAAGGATTGACGTTGCCATTCGTGAGTTATGGGGGGTCTTCTCTCCTGACGAGTATGCTGGCCATTGGGCTGTTGCTCAGCGTTGCAAGTCACCGCGACGTTAACCCTCAATAAGGCCCCTCAGGGGCTGATGGTATTTACTTGAAATTTGAAATCTGACTTCCACCATGTGGTCTGAATGAACATCATGATTGCTGCCGGCGGAACGGGGGGGCACTTGTATCCTGCTGTGGCACTCGCCAAGGAATTTCAACAACAGGATCCGAAGACGGTGATTACATTCGTTGGAGCGGGTCGACATCTTGAGGAGTCCATCCTGACGCATGAGGGGTTTTCCCTGGTTCGCATGAATGTCAAAGGCATCGTTGGTCGGGGAGCTTTAGGTACTTTNNNGCCCTCCGGTTACTGAAGGCCAAAGGAACGGATTTAGTGGTGGGAACCGGTGGCTATTTCAGTCCTCCAGTTGTTCTGGCGGCCTGGCTTTTGGGGGTCTCTCGAGTCATTTTAGAACCGAATGCGATGCCGGGCCTCGCGAACCGGGTGTTAGGTCCCTTGGCCAATCGGATCTTTCTTGCTTTTGATCAGGCGAAAACCCACTTCAACCATTCAAAGGTTCGAATTGTCGGTATGCCATTGCGACAAGAGTTTTCTCCTGTTGAGAATTTCGCTCCTTCAGGGAAGCTAAAAACCCTGCTTGTTTTTGGAGGAAGTCAGGGAGCTCGGGCCATCAATACGGCCATGGGGGAGGCTCTTCACCATTCACGGATTCTTCGTCAAGATATTCACATAATTCATCAAACGGGGTTTGAGGATCATGCGAGAACGCAGACTCTCTATGTAGAAGTTGGTGCTGAAGCGGAGGTTGTTCCTTTTTTTTATGACATGCCTGAGGTATTGCGGGCGGCTGATCTGGTGATTGCCCGTTCGGGTGCCGGGACACTGGCAGAATTAGCCATATGTGGCAAACCGGCGATATTAATTCCCTTCCCTCATGCAGCTCACGGGCACCAAGAAAAGAATGCCAGGGCTGTTGAAGCGGACGGAGCGGCGGTTGTCATTCTTGAATCTGAGTTAACGGGCGGGCGTCTCGCTCAAGAAATTGAATGGTTTCTGAACCATCCGGACCGATTGAAAACGATGGCCGAGAGGAGTTATGGGCGTCGGATCACGCATGCAACGGCACGCATGGTCGAAGAATGCCAGCTTCTTCTGGCGAATCGCTGATTTGACCATTGACCTTTATCCTGCTGGGGTAGAGGAGAACGATGTTTCGAAAAATTCAACACATTCATCTTGTGGGGATCGGGGGAAGTGGGATGAGTGGAATTGCAGAGGTCTTGCTGACCCTTGGGTATAAAGTGACTGGCTCGGATCTGACCTACTCGGAAACCATCCGTCATTTGGAAGAAATGGGCGGCGAAATTTTTATTGGCCATCAAGAATCGCATATTGAGGGCGCACAGGTTGTGGTGGTTTCCTCTGCCGTTGCTGAAACGAATCCCGAGGTGGTGGCGGCCCGCGCCAAGGTCATTCCGGTTATTCCCCGGGCCGAGATGTTAGCGGAACTGATGCGCCTGAAGTACGGAATTGCCATTGCCGGAGCACATGGAAAAACCACCACCACCTCGATGATTGCGGCGGTTCTCGCCCAAGCGGGGTTGGATCCGACATTCGTCATTGGCGGTAAGGTGAATGCGTTGGGCACCCATGCTCGGCTTGGGCGCAGTGATTTATTAATTGCTGAGGCGGATGAGAGTGATGGATCTTTCCTTCGGCTCACCCCTTCTATTGTGGCGGTTACGAATCTCGATCGTGAACATCTGGATTTTTATAAGGACATGAAGCAATTGGAGGAAGCCTTTTTAGATTTCATCAACAAAGTGCCATTTTATGGCCTGGCTATTTTATGTGCTGATGACGAAAGGCTTCGGGCCCTCTTCCCACGCGTGAGCAAACGATACCAGACCTATGGAATGCGTGATTACGCGGGTGGGGAAACTCCCGATCTTTTTGCGACGGATATCAAGGCTACCGGTCGAGGCGTGGAATTTCGTGCCCATTTTGGAGGAAAGAAATTAGGCCCGTTTCGATTACGAACTCCGGGAATTCACAATGTATCCAACTCCCTGGCCGCTATCGCTGTGGCGATGGAGTTGGATGTGCCCGTGGATCTGATTCGTACAGGACTGGCGGCCTTTACAGGGGTGGAACGCCGCTTCCAAATTCGTGGAGAGAAACGGAAGGTCATGGTGGTGGATGATTATGGTCACCACCCCACGGAAATCCGGGCCACCCTCGCTGCCGCGAAAACCGTTGGACATCGACGAGTGGTCGCGGTGTTTCAGCCCCATCGATATTCCCGTACCCGGGACTTGGCGGAGGATTTTGCCGAAGCCTTTTCACAGGCCGATGTGGTCTTTGTGACCGATATTTATCCAGCTGGCGAGCCTGAGATGCCGGGAGTTTCAGGCCAATTAATCGCCGAGAAAATAAAATCCTCAGGCCATCCCTCCGTTCATTGGGTGGATGGGATTCCAAATTTGTCAGACTGTGTTCGTGAGAAATTGGTTGAAGGGGATATTGTGATCACTCTTGGGGCGGGAGACATCTGGAAGGTTGGCGTACGGTTGTTAGAAGACCTGTCGTCCGCCTAATTCCTCTGGCGCGATGGTTCGAAATGTTCAGAGGCCAAAGCAGGGCGATGCGCATCTTCGGCTAAAGGTTTCGAAGAAACTTTTTGCGGCGATAAAGGGTATCCGGGGAGAAATTAAGTTTTTCGAACCGTTATCGCCTCTTACTTCCTTTCGTATCGGAGGTCCGGCTGATGCAGTGGTTTTCCCAAAAGATGTTAACGATCTGTGTCAACTGGTTCGCCAGGCTCGCGGCGCCCATGTTCCCATTTTCGTGTTCGGGGGAACAAATGTCCTCATTCGAGACAGAGGGATCCGCGGGATTGTTGTGAACTTGAAACAATTCACGCACATTCGAGATGAATCGGATGACATGGTATTTGCTGAGGCTGGTGTCCGTATGCCGCTTTTGTTGCAACATTCGATCAATCGATCGCTTTCAGGTTTGGAATGGGCGGCCGGAATCCCCGGTACGGTAGGTGGTGGAGTCATCATGAATGCGGGAACCCGCTTGGGCGAGATGAAAGATGTTCTTCATGCAATTGAAATGGTGGATGCTCGGGGGTCTCTCATGATCCGTCAGGCTGCCGATCTGTTATTCGGTTACCGGCGAGCGCAAGTACCCAAGGGGGTGATCGTTGGGGCGTGGTTTCAGCTCACTCGTTCAACGAGAAAAAAGATAGAAGCCTTGACTAAGAGTTATCTGCAATATCGAAAGAACACTCAACCATTGACCCTTCCTAATGCGGGCTCAATTTTTAAAAATCCACCTCGAGGCTCGGCGGGGCGTTTGATCGAAGAGGCAGGGCTCAAGGGAGCCAAAGTCGGTGACGCACAAATTTCTCCCAAGCATGCGAATTTTATTGTCAACACCGGCCACGCGCGGGCGGCCGATGTCATCAGACTCATTCAGAAAATTCGGCGGACTGTCATTCAAAAAACTGGAAAGACTTTGCAGTTGGAATTGAAGATTGTCGGGGAACGATAACAAAAGTTTCGGGTTTCAAGTTGGAAGCAAGGGAAAGTCGTGGTGCCAAAGAGGCGAAAAGGCCGTTCAGAAAGTGCGTTTTCGTTGTAAAAAGTATTGACCGTTTTGACTCTTTGACCCCTTAGACTCTGGGACTCCGATCCATGATGAGTCAGTGATGGGCGTAAAAAAAAAATTGCGGGTTGGGGTCCTGATGGGGGGACAGTCCGCAGAACGGGAGATCTCCTTGAAAACCGGCCGAGCGATTTGCCAGGCCCTGGTGCGGCGCGGATACAAGGTGTTTCCAATCGATGTTGATGCTTCGTTGCCACAGCAAATATGTCGGAAAAAGATTGAGGTGGCTTTTCTCGCCCTGCATGGGCCGGGGGGAGAGGATGGAACGGTGCAGGGAGTCTTAGAGGTTTTAGAGATCCCTTATACGGGTTCCGGGGTCCGGGCCAGTGCTATTGCTATGGATAAAGCCATGACCAAAGCCATCTTACAGGTCAACGACATTCCTGTTCCTCAGGGCGTTGTGTGGCACAAAAACNNGGGTCGGTCTGCCCGGTTGAAATTTCCACAAGTCGTGAAACCAAGCACGGAAGGTTCAACCATTGGAGTTTCCATTGTGCGCAAGCGGGCGGAGTTGCAGCCAGCACTTTGTCGTGCGTATCAGTTTGGCGAGAGGGCCGTGGTCGAGTCTTATATCGATGGTCGCGAGATCGCCTTGGCAGTCCTTGACCGCGAAGCCTTGCCCGCTGTGGAAATCATTTCCCCCGGAGGGTTTTATGACTATGCAGCCAAATACCAAAAAGCCGAAACGCGATATTTGTGCCCTGCCCCCTTGCCTCAGAAAATTCTTAAGCAAATCGGGAGTTTGGCCGTTCGAGCCTATACGGTCATTGGCTGTGCCGGGGCGGCCCGAGTGGATTTCCGGATAAGCCGGCGGGGACGGCCAGCGATATTGGAAATTAATACGATTCCCGGAATGACCGAACGAAGCTTGCTTCCCATGGCAGCTGCCCAAGCTGGAATGACATATGACACCCTGGTGGAAAGAATGTTGGGAAGTGCCATCGGAAGAGTGCCGGTAAAAAGATCGGGTCGCATCTCGGCAGTTAAACGAAAGCTAGCCTGATGAGAATAGGGAATTTCTCAATTAATCGAGTGCGAAAGAATGAACCGAGGAGCCGGTCCCTTTCCCCTAAGCGCAAGCGTCGACGATCACGGTCCGATCGAAATCGCCTCAAGTTCCTTTGGCTCCTTGGTGTGGTCATTGTTCTTGCGATGGCTGGATGGGGCTACGTCAGATTAGCGCCTGCCGTTTCTGCCTGGACCACCATTCACCAGATAACCGTTCTCGGGTTGGATCGGATTCGGCGAAAGGAGGTCATCGCGCTGTTAAATTTGCCTCCAGATGTGAGTTTATTATCTCTTGAGGCGGATCCCCTAGTTGAACGAATGAAAAGTCATCCCTGGATTGCGGGGGCCTCGGTTGACCGAGTGTTTCCTGATACCTTGGCCATTAGCATCACGGAACGTAAGCCAGTTGCCATTTTGCAGTCTCCAGAGGGCGCTCATCTTCTGGATCAAGAGGGGTATCTGTTATCTGCCATTCCTGCCCACCCTCTGCCGTCTTTACCCATTGTCCAGGGCCTCACCCCCTCTGACTTCCGGCAAAGGGGGCACAGTGTTCGGGAACAAGCCAGGAAAGCCATCCAAACCGCAAAGGTCCTCACCGGAGAACTAGAAGGAGTTCCAACAATCCAAGTGACACCTCAATCCACCCTCGTAGCCGAATTGTCTAAGACGCGGTTTTATATCGGATCCTCGTTTGATGATCAGTGGCAACGCTTTCGAGCCTTATATCCGTTTATTCAGGATCGAATTCAGGCTACCCCAAAAGACATTGATTTGCGTTTTTCCGGCAAAGTCATCCTTCGAGAAAGGGAGTGAAATGGTTATGGCTAAGAAGGAACAAATTGTCGTCGGCTTGGATATTGGAACAACGAAGATTTGTGCCGTTGTGGCTGAAGTGATGGCCGATCGCTCAATTAATGTCATTGGGATCGGTTCTAGCCCGTCCCGCGGACTCCGGAAAGGTGTAGTGGTCAATATTGACAGTACGGTGGAATCGATTAAGAAGGCTGTGGAAGAGGCGGAATTGATGGCGGCGGTACAAATTAATTCAGTCTATATCGGCATTGCGGGAAGTCATATTGCCAGTGAGAGCTGTCATGGTGTGGTCGCCCTCAAAAAACGGGAGGTGACCGCTGGTGATATCAATCGGGCGATTGAATCCGCTCGATGTGGGGCGGTGATCCCTTCGGACCNNTCGGGGGTTTATGGTCGATGATCAAGAAGGAATCCGTGATCCCATTGGGATAGCCGGTTCGCGTTTGGAAGTGGACGTCCATGTTGTCACGGGAGCGGTCACCTCAGCTCAAAATCTTGTTCGTTGTGTGAATCGCGCAGGGTTGGATGTTGTCGATATTGTCCTGCAACCGCTGGCTTCCGGTGTGGCTGTGCTGTATCCCGAGGAAAAGGAAATGGGCGTCGTGATGGTGGACTTGGGAGGAGGAACGTCTGATGTGGCGGTTTATGCCGACGGATGTATTCGGCACTCAGCGGTTATCCCGATAGGAGGACACCATCTGACGAATGATTTGGCCATCGGGCTCCGCACCACTCATGGGGATGCAGAAAAAATCAAAATCCGCCATGGCGTTTCTTCATGTAAGCAAGTCAAGGATAGGGAAAAGGTGGAAGTTCCGAGTGTCGGAGGAAGGCCTCCCCGACTGGTCCCCCGCCATAAGATTGCAGAAATTATCGAGCCCCGGGTTGAGGAAATGTTTGAGCTCGTCCTTCGTGAAATTCGCCGAGCCGGATATGAGGGGATGTTGGTAGCCGGTGGGGTACTTACGGGCGGTACGTCACTTCTTCCGGGGATGCCGGAGGCGGCGGAGCGCGTCTTGGATCTCCCGGTGCGGTGCGGAAGCCCCGCGGGGATTGGTGGATTACGGGATGTGGTGAGCAATCCTATTTTTTCCACGGCTGTCGGATTGGTTTTACATTCGGTCAGTCATGAGAATGAACTTCAGGGCGTCGGGACCGGAGGAGGAAGTGTCCCGATGAATCGATTAACTGTGGCCATTGATCGTATGAAAGGGTGGGTGATGAATTTTTTCTAGGGAGGTGATGACAGAGTTGCTTTGTCCTTCCCTAAAGCGATCTTAGTCAAGGATTGAAAAAGAACTCAAGAAATTTCAAATGAAAACCAACCTGTTTGCGGTTGTACACCGAACCAGGTAAAAGGAGGGCCATTATGTTCTCATTTCCAGATGAAGAACCTTCGGAAATTCTAATCAAAGTTGTTGGGGTTGGAGGAGCAGGCTGCAATGCCGTCAATACTATGATTGAGGCCGGCCTGAGCGGGGTAGAATTTGTTGTGGCCAATACCGATGTGCAAGCTCTCGGACGGTCACACGCTCCCTATAAAATTCAACTCGGCCCCAAGCGGGCACGGGGTCTTGGCGCAGGAGCGCGTCCGGATATCGGGAAAGAGGCGGCCCTTGAAAGTGAAGGGCAGATTCGAGAAGCCATTGAGGGAGCTGATATGGTATTCGTCACCGCGGGTATGGGGGGTGGAACGGGAACCGGCGGTGCCCCCATCGCGGCGAAGATCGCGCATGAAATGGGGATCTTAACGGTGGGTGTTGTAACCAAGCCATTTCAATATGAAGGGCACCGCCGGATGAGTTATGCAGAAGAAGGCCTCAGGGAACTCAAAAATCACGTGGATTCCCTGCTGGTTATCCCGAATCAGAAACTCTTAGGACAGGTTGATAAGAGTACCCCTCTCTTAGAGGCGTTTAAGGTAGCCGATGATGTGCTACGACAAGCCATACAAGGCATTTCGGATGTCATTACCACGCCCGGGTTTGTGAACGTCGATTTTGCGGATGTGCGTACCGTGATGAGTTATCCCGGCCGGGCTGTGATGGGTTTAGGAATTGGAAGGGGTGATAATCGTGCCACCGAAGCCGCCAGACAGGCCATTGCGAGTCCGTTATTGGAGGACGGAAGCATCGATGGAGCCCATGGGTTGCTCCTCAATATTTCCGGGGGGGATAGCCTGACGCTTCACGAAATTGATGAGGCCTCGTCAATTGCCAAAGAGGCAGCCGATCCACAGGCCAACATTATTGTAGGCCAGGTAATCAATCCCAAGGCAGGTGATGAGATTGTGGTCACGGTTATTGCCACCGGGTTTGAAAAAGATGATGTTCTCCAACCGTCTAGGGAGCGGGAATCCGCCCGAATTGAGATGCAACCGGCACATGATCCGGTTCTGGCCACCGTTGGTAAGGAGGGTGAGTTCACGAACGATCCCTTGGATCGTCCAACCTTTATGCGTCAATTTGAAACAAAGCGTCAGGCCAATGACAATGGTGCTGTGATGGTTGATGATGATTGGGATGTTCCCACATTCCTCCGGAAGCCAAATGAGTAAAGAGCGGTTGGGTAACGAGTGAAAAGCGGTTAATGAGTATCAGGGTGTCCGCCTTGGTGAACTCACCTTTATTGTCGACCGATTCGGGCGTCGCGCATTTCTTTGGAACCCGGTCGGAACCCGCCGACCTGATTCCCAAGGTTCAGGTAGGTCAAGTTACGGAGGGTTCTTCAGCGTATCCGCTTGTGGTGTCTTTGAAGCAAGTTCATGGGACGCATGTGGTGGTCATTGATCAATCCTTCAGCACCTCCATTGTTGGATTCCAATCTGGCGATGCCTTGGTCACCAACCAGGTCAATGTGGCGTTGGTCGTTCGGACAGCCGATTGCGTTCCGATTTTGGTTGCCGATGTGAAACGAAAAGTGGTTGCGGCCATCCATGCTGGATGGAGAGGAACCTTGGCGGGGGTGGTATCAAAAACCCTTTCGGTTCTGCAAACGCAGTTTGAGTGTCAACCTGAGACATTGCGAGTGGCAATTGGGCCTTCCATTGGGGTGTGCTGTTACGAAGTCGATACCCCTGTGATTCAGCGTCTCCAAGAAGCGGTTCCTTCATGGGTTGATTGTATCGAAAAGTTGAAGGGGCAAAAAGCGATGCTGAACTTAAAAAAATTAGTGGCCCGTCAATTTTCGATGGGTGGCATCGTAGAGACCAATCTGACACAGGCTGATTATTGCACCAGGTGCCGATCGGATTTGTTCTATTCGTACAGGCGAGAGGGCCGAGTCGAAGGAACCATGATGAGTGGAATCATGTTGAAGAGGGCCTAGGGAAAAACCGTTTCAGGTTTTAAGGTTCAGGTGAAAAGAGGACCGAATGGTTCTCTCAATGGAATGTACTTCGAATTTCTTTTTCCAACCCCAATTCTGAAATCCATCTTAGGATGGCGGTGACTCAAAAACGATTCCTTATTATTGAAAAACGGTCTATTCCGATTGGCTTGCCTTGAGTCACCAACCCGAACCAACGGACCTCAGCACCACTATTTCCCAAATCTGGGATACCATTAGAGAGGCCGCTCGGCGAGGAGGGCGAGACCCGAACGCCATCCGATTGGTGGCGGCAACAAAAACCGTTTCGCCTGATCGAATGCTTGAGGCCTATGAAGCTGAAGTGAGAATATTTGGCGAAAACCGACTTCAAGAAGCCCAACAAAAGATGGAGGTGATTGGTCCGAAACCTCATTTATCCTGGCATTTTATCGGCCGAATACAGCGGCGAAAAATTAAAGCGATCATTGGGCAATTTGAACTGATCCATTCAGTAGAGGATGTGGTGCAGGCGCGGGAAATAGACCAGCGGGCTCAAAAAGCCGGTGTGCAACAAGCGGTTCTGTTAGAGGTGAATGTAGGAAGTGAACCCAGCAAAGGTGGTTTTTCTAAACCCGATCTGATAAAAGCCCTCCCTGCGTTAGGCCGACTCAGCCATCTTTCCGTAAGAGGTCTTATGGCAATTCCCCCCTTGAAGAGGGATCCTGAAGCCGCTCGACCCTACTTCCGGGAGCTTCGTCATTTAGCCGATAGTATTAGACAAACTTCATATGCTCGAATTCGAATGGCGGAACTTTCCATGGGCATGTCCCAAGATTATCCTGTGGCTGTCGAAGAAGGTGCTACCCTGGTAAGGATTGGCACCGCTATTTTTGGCCAACGCAATCATGAATAAGAGCCTGAGGCTGGGTAAGAGTATAGTAAAGGAGGTCTATGTTTATTGCGGCTAATGTGTTAGAGGGGCTTGCACACGTACTAGACGCGGTGTTGACTATCTATATGTGGATTATTGTGGCTCGCGCAGTCATTTCTTGGGTGAATCCGGATCCCTATAACTGGATTGTTCAAATTCTCATTCGAGCGACGGAACCTGTGCTCTTTGCTATTCGCCGGCGGCTGGGGTATGGTATGGGTATTGATTTTTCACCAATTGTCGCCATTCTGATCATCATCTTTTTGCAATATGCCGTGGTGCGGTCCATGTTTGAACTGGCGGCACGAATGCATTAGACATCGTAGAGGGAATAGACCATGAAGATTACGCCGTTAGATATTCAGCACAAGGTCTTTGAAACCAAATTTCGTGGCTATGAACGTCGCCAAGTCGACCAGTTTCTCGAGGAGNNGCCATGAAAATTACACCACTTGACATTCAACACAAAGTCTTTAATACCACACTTCGGGGGTATGACAGGCGCCAAGTTGACCAATTTCTAGAGGATCTGGCTGAGACGGTCGAAGTTCTCACAAGAGAAAATGCGGGCCTGAAAGAGAAGCTGTCAGCTAGGGAGGAAGAACTCGCCGAACTCAAAAAATCAGAGACGACATTAACGAACACGTTGATGTCTNNGGAGCCCAGCGTGATGCCGATATGATTGTGAAAGAAGCCGAATTGAAAGCGGAAGAGGTGCTTTCCCAAAGTCGCACAGAGGTGGTTGAGCTTCGCCGTGTTATTGCAGAGCTCCGTCGACATCGGGCGCTCGTGCTGGAGCGCATACGTTCGACCCTCAATGCCTTTAATCGACTCATTGAAGTGGAAGAAAAAACTGAAGGCTTAGAAGAAATTCCTCAAGAAAAAGAATTAATCTCCGAACAGACGACTCTTTCCGAGGGGGAACCAGAAAGGTACGCTGAAGATGGTGGTTGATGACCAGGCCCAATCCCATCAGCCAGGCTCTCCTCACAGCGGTGCGGGGAGGCACCTTCCCTGGGGCCGTTCTTCTGGTCCGTCTCAAACATTCTATCCTTTTTCATGAGGCCGTAGGCCTCGCCTCCACCTTGCCCTCCGCGCCAGTTGCACGACTCGATACCCTGTATGATCTTGCCTCCCTAACCAAGCCTCTGGCTGCAGCCACTGGGATCCTGTGTCTGGTGCAAGACGGCCTGATTGATCTCAATCAAACGGTTGGCTCGATCTTGCGGCCTCTTCTCAACAGTCCTGTGGGTCAGGCCACGATTCGAGATTTACTGGGGCACCGTTCCGGATTGCCGGCTTGGCGACCTTACTATAAACAATTCCCTGTTCAACAAGGCGCATGGTCCCAACCGGATTCGGTAAAAAAAAGGCGTGACTTTGTTCTGGACAAAATCTGTCACGAACCTCTTGAATATCAGCCGGGGAGCCAAACCCTTTACAGTGATTTAGGTTTTATGCTGCTGGGATTGGTTATTGAGGACAAGACCAATCAATCGTTAGCCCGATATTGCCAGGAACGAATTTTTGATCCTCTTGGTGCCAAACCTTTGACTTTTCTCCATGGGGAAGGAGGAGGTCCTCTCCGGAATTGGGCCCCCTCGGATATTGCTCCCACCGACCATGACCCATGGCGCGGAAGGCTGGTGCAAGGTGAAGTCCATGACGAAAATGCCTTTTTGTTGGGTGGAATAGCCGGGCATGCCGGCTTATTCGGAACAGCAGAGGCCGTGGCTGCCATCACCGGTGCCTGGGTAGAAGGCTATTGGGGTCGTCACGACTTTTTCGATCGAAACTTAGTCAACGAGTTTGTGGCTAAACAACCAGGATCGAGTTGGGCTCTGGGATGGGATACCCCTTCCTCCCCTTCCTCTTCAGGAACTCGCCTTTCTGATTCAGCCTTTGGTCATCTGGGTTTTACCGGGACTTCTGTTTGGATTGACCCGATTTCCGAATTAGAAATCATTCTCCTGTCGAACCGTGTTCATCCCACACGGGACAATAATGGAATCAAAGATTTCCGCCCAACGATCCATGATTTAGTCTATGAGGAATTCGTGGGGAAAGGTTAGGATTCCTTGTTATTAAAATTCCGGTGATTGAGTAACAAAAATACATAATCCCGGACTTTTTGGGAGGACAATTATATGGAAATGGATCTCGCCAGTTTGAAGCGAATCAAAACCTTTATGCAGCTTATCCAAAGAGCCAGGGAAGCAGGTATTAAACCTACCTTTGCGAGCACCCCAACTGAGCATGGCGATAATATTAATGCTGTCGCCATTATCGATGGAAAGCGGGACAACGCGGGTTTATTGTTTTGGGACGTCACGTTACTTCAAGATCGTGGGTTGGTGGATAGATTGGATGAAGAAGAACTGGCTCTTGGATTAAATCTCACCGATGGCATGATCGACGACGCGGAGAAAATCCTTGCGTTTGTCGAGACCGAACTGGAAAAACTCAGTGCTCTTTAAATAAAACTAGAGCCGGCTGGTTTGTGGAGAAAGGATTAATTTCTTTGAAATGTTCTTGATAGATATTTCGACTACAAGGTTTGAAGACGGAGGCAAGAAGTTAAAATTCAAAGGCCGGCAAAGGTCAAAATAACTTAGGCAATTGGAGATGAGGGGTTGAGTCGTGAGGCAGAATTAATCAATCCTGATAATCCACCCAACTTTCTTTTTCTGCCAAATAACGTTGTCCTTTAAAGTTGACTCGGGTGCGCATTTTAGAGAATCCGAGATCGCGGAGTTGGTTGACGATGTCATTGACAGCCGCGGGGATGGTCCGGTAGGTGTCGCTCTCGATGGTGAGGGCTTCATACATCAAGCTGGCGGTGTATCCTTTGTCAACTCGTTTGACAGGCACCAGCCTGTTGAAATACCGATCGCTGGGATCCGTACCTTCTAATTGATGTTTTTCCATCACCGCATTTCTTACGCGGAATGAAAGGGGTAAAGAACTCATCTAAAGCACTCCTCTGGTCGGTTGTCAAATCATTTGCATTCGCGCATATTTTGGGATTATAGAGTGCGGGACAATGG
>JABAOE010002493.1_pt1 | contig 16474 bp, 17 predicted proteins | sample 7062141 | NCBI WGS metagenome assembly JABAOE01 (sample SAMN14538627, study PRJNA623070) | marine sediment metagenome | biome: marine biome [ENVO:00000428]; feature: marine pelagic biome [ENVO:01000023]; material: deep marine sediment [ENVO:00002113] | place: India: Gulf of Khambhat ... | reverse complement strand
GCTTAAGGTGCACGCTTGGAAAGCGTGTGTGCGGCAACGTACCGTGGGTTCGAATCCCACTCTCTCCGCCAAGAGTCCTGTACCCCGGAGCTCAACAGTTCTGGGGACGATTTGTAGGCGCGAGGATTAAGCCGACCTACGGGAAAGACTCACGTGCCAAGGACATTGCAGCAATTGATGAGTCTTGAACGGAGTCCCGGTAAGGTCTTAGGTGCTGTTTATCGCCACGACCATTTCTTTGCGGGGCCCAAGCCCTGTGCACTGCGATCTCGTGAACCCCGCCAGGCCCGGAAGGGAGCAACGGTAAGCGAATCATCGCAGGTGCCGCAGGTCCACTTGGGCCCCATCAGTTTCCGCCTGACGTGTGGGATGCTATAGGCGATGTATCAGGTCCTCGCGCGCAAATGGAGACCGGCCGACTTCGACGAGCTCGTCGGCCAGAGGCATGTCTCCAAGACACTGATGAACGCGATCGAGTCCGGACGGCTCGCCCACGCCTACGTGTTCGCCGGCCTGCGCGGGACAGGCAAGACGACCGTCGCGCGGATCCTCGCGAAGTGCCTCAACTGTGTCAACGGACCCACCACGTCGCCGTGCAGCGAATGCGATGCCTGCACCGAGATCGCCGCGAGCCGCTCGATGGACGTCATGGAGATCGACGCCGCATCGCGGACCAAGGTCGAGCAGACGAGAGAGCTGCTGGAGCTCGTCTCGTACGCGCCGGTCCGGGACCGCTACAAGATCCTGATCATCGACGAAGCGCACATGCTCTCGAAGGCGTCGTTCAACGCGCTGCTGAAGACGCTGGAGGAGCCGCCGCCCAACGTCCTCTTCATCCTGGCGACGACGGAGATCGAGAAGTTGTTACCGACGATCCTGTCGCGCTGTCAGGTGTTCGAGTTCCGCCGCGTCGGGACCCGTGAGCTGACCGAACATCTCCGTCGGGTGTGCACTGCCGAGTCCATCGACGTCTCGGATTCCGGGCTGGAGCGCATCGCCCGCGCGGGCGAAGGCTCGGTGCGCGACTCGCTGTCCGTCCTCGAGCGCGTTCTCGCCTTTTGCGGGCAGAACGTCCAGGACGAGGATCTGCTGAGGTTGCTCGGAGGCGTGCGTGCCGAGGTGCTGATCCAGTGGTTGCGCGGGCTCGCCACGCGGGATGCCGGGATGATGCTGCAAGTCCTCGATGGCGTCATCGACGAGGGCCACGACCTGCTGCCCTTCTGGAACGAGCTCGTCGCCTGTCTCCGGGACCTGTTGTTGATCCGTGCCGTACCCGAGGGTGATGACCTCGTCTCCCGTTCGAGCGAGGAAGCCGCCGCGCTGCGCGAGGCGGCCGAGGGCCTCGGTGTCGAAGACCTCACCCGAGCGTTCCAGATGCTGGCGGACCTCGAGTACGCGTTGCGCTCGTCGAGCCGGCCGCGGTTCGTCTTCGAGGCGGCATTGATCCGGCTCGCCGGTCTCGGCAGCGTCAAACCGATCGAAGACGTCCTGCAGTCCCTCGCGGGTGGACGTGCAGCGTCGAGACCGACCGTCTCCGCAGCGCCGACCCCGCGTGCGAGGCGTGCCCCGGCAGCCGACCCGAAGCCGCAGCCGCAAAAAAAAAACCCCGCGGCAACCGCTGACCCCGCCGCCAGACTGATCGAAGCCGTGCACGACAAGCAGCCCATGATCGGCGCGATCCTGGAACAGGCCAACGCGATCCTGCTCGACGGACAGGCATTGGTGGTCAGTTTCGGAAAGGAAGACGCGGTCGTCGCGGAACGACTACGCGACGCGGAAACCGTCGACCTGCTGCGGCAGGCGGCGGAACGAATCAGCGGCGCCCAGGTCAACATCCGCATCGAGTCGGACGGCGGCCCGGAGGCGACGGCGGAGCAACCCGCCCCGCCGAAGCCGGCCGCGCCCGACACGGTTGCGCCGGAGACCGCAGCGTCGAAGCCGAAGACGCGGGCACGAGCCAGGCCGGGACGGGACGAGTTGCTCGAACAGGCGCGCAGCGAGCCCGGCGTCAAGAAGTTGCTGCGGGAATTCGGCGCCCAGGTCGTCGACATTCGCCCGCTCGAAGTGGCCACCCCAGAACCCGCGGCCGACGTGGAGGATCAGGAATGAACATCGGGAAGATGATGAAGGACCTGCAGAAGATGCAGTCCAAGCTTCAGCAGGAGATGGACACCCTCGAGGTCGAGGCCTCCTCGGGTGGCGAGGTCGTCACGGTGCGCATGAACGGGCGCAAGGAAGTCCTCGGAGTCAAGCTCGGCGCGGATGCGATCACGCCGGACGACCCGGAGCTTCTGGAAGACCTGCTCGTCGCCGCATTCAACGAGGCGGGACGCAAGGTGGACGCGGAAGTCCAGCAGCTGACCCAGGGGTTGGCGCCGGGGATGAACCTGCCCGGGTTCCAGTGAAGCACCTGGCTCCACCGATCGAACGCGTCGTCTACGAGCTGAGCAAGTTGCCCAGCGTCGGGCGCAAGACCGCCCAGCGCCTCGCGTTCCACCTGCTCAAGCTCGCGCCGGAGGAGGTGGCTTCCCTGGGACAGGCGATCCTGGAGCTGCGCGACAAGATCGGTTTGTGCTCCAGGTGCTTCAATCTCTCCGACGAAGAGCTCTGCCCGGTCTGCTCGGACACGCGGCGGGATCAAGCCTTGCTATGCGTGGTCGAGGAGCCCACGAACCTGGTCGCGTTGGAACGAACCGGGGTCTACCAGGGCGTCTACCACGTCCTCGGCGGCTCCCTGTCGCCGCTCAAGGACGTCGGCCCCGACGAGCTGCGCATCCGCGAGCTCGTGACCCGGATCCACGAGGGCGACTTTCGTGAAGTCATCCTGGCGACCAACCCCAACGTCGAGGGGGAGGCGACCGCCGTCTACATCGCCCGCCTGCTGCAGCCGGTCGGCGTGGCGGTGACCCGACTGGCGCAGGGACTGCCGGCCGGCGGGGACCTCGAATACACCGACGATCTGACCCTGCGGCGGGCCATGGAAGGCCGCAGGTCCTATTAGTCGCGGTCCTGACGGCCCAACTTGCCCCTGCCGTTTCCACGCCTATACATTTAGCGCTGGTCCCCGGTGGCGGGAGTGTGCCGATTCCGGCGCTTTTTCGCCTGGGGCCGGGGTAACCTCGATGGTCATTCTGGAAACCGATCACAAGGTCTTCGGGAAGATACTCGAAACGATCTTGTCCGAGTCGAACGCGTCCTACGTGTTCCTCGTGGACAAGTCCGGCCCCCAGATCGCGTCCGCCGGCAACATGCAGATGGACACGACGAGCCTGGCCTCTCTGACGGCCGGTGCGGTCGCGGCCACGGAGGGCCTGTCCGCCCTGATCGGGGAGACCCGGTTCTCGACCCTGTTCCACGAGGGTGCGCAGCACAGCCTGCACATCGCCCAGGTCGGCGAGAAGGCGATCTTGTTGACCATCTTCGGCGAGGAATCGTCCCTCGGTCTCGTCCGGTTGCGCACGCAGCAGTACGTGCCGGCGCTCGAGCGGGCCGTCCAGGAGATCCTCGAGCGAAACCAGAAAGACGGTAAACCGACGGCGACCGTATCGGCTGCCGGGTTCGCGGAGATATCCGATGAGGATATCGACGCTTTGTTCGGGTAGCGGCGGGAGAACGCGATGTCGTTCATCAACTACGCCGCGCGCGAGATCAACTGCAAGATCGTCTACTACGGTCCCGGGCTGGGCGGGAAGACGACCAACATCCAGTGGATCCATGAAAAAACGCGGCAGGACGCGAAGGGCAAGCTGATCTCGCTCGCCACCGAGACCGAGCGCACGCTGTTCTTCGACTTCCTGCCCATCGAGCTGGGCACGATCCGCGGCTTCCGGACGCGCTTCCACCTGTACACGGTTCCCGGACAGGTGTTCTACGACGCCTCCCGCAAGCTGATCCTGAAGGGGGTCGACGGGGTGGTGTTCGTCGCCGACTCGCAGGAAGCGCGGATGGACGCCAACGTCGAGGCGGTGACCAACCTGCGTGAGAACCTCAAGGAACAGGGATATGACCTGGCGAACATGCCGTACGCGCTCCAGCTGAACAAGCGCGATCTACCCTCGGCCGTCGCACTGGCCGAGCTGGAGAGGGCGCTCCGCGTCAAGGACGAACCGGTCTTCGAAGCGGTGGCGACGACCGGCGAGGGCGTTTTCGAGACGCTGAAGGCGATCATCAAGCTCGTCCTCAAGGACCTCAAGAGCCGCTGATTCAGGGCCTTCTCGCCAAGCCTAAACCGTTGACAGCAGATGCGTTGCGGCGCTCTTGACAGCCCCGGGTCGGCGTCTATAATGCTCGCTTTCCCACACCTCGCGGAGTGAGCAAGGATGTACGCGGTCATCGAGACAGGCGGCAAACAAATGCGCGTCCAGGTCGGCGACCTGGTTCGTGTCGAGACGCTCGACGGCGACGTCGGCTCCAAAGTCGTCTTCGATCGCGTCCTCATGGTCGGCGAGGGCGAAAAGGCGCAGGTCGGTTCCCCGGCCGTCGAGGGAGCCAAGGTCCAGGGCTCGATCGTCGAGCAAGGCCGGGCCAAGAAGATCCGCATCTTCACCTACAAACCTCGACAGAACTCGAACCGGCGGCGAATGGGGCACCGCCAGAACTACACCGCGGTCAAGATCGAATCGATCGACGGCTGACCCCTGGGATTGGAGATCATCGATGGCTCACAAGAAAGCCGGGGGAAGTAGCCGTAACGGCCGCGAGTCCCACTCCAAGCGGCTCGGTTGCAAGAAGTTCGCCGGGCAGGTCGTCACCGGTGGTTCGATCCTCGTGCGCCAGCGCGGAACGCCGATCAAGCCGGGCAAGAACGTCGGCCGCGGTAAGGACGACACGCTGTTCGCGCTGGTCAACGGCGTGGTCCAGTTCGAAGACCGCGGGCGCCTCGGCCGGTTCGTACGCGTCGACCGGCTCGACTAGTCCTCCCCTGTCATGTTCGTCGATCAAGCCACGATCACCGTCCAGGGCGGTGACGGCGGGGACGGGTGCGTCTCTTTCCGCCGTGAGAAGTACGTCCCGCACGGCGGCCCCAACGGTGGGGATGGTGGACGCGGTGGCGATGTCGTGTTGATCGCCGATCTCGGCGTCTCCACGTTGTTGCCGTTTCGCTACAACACGTTGTTTCGTGCACGGCGAGGGCGGCACGGCGAGGGCAGTAACAAGACCGGCCGTTCGTCGGACGAGCTCGTCGTCCGGGTGCCGGTCGGCACTACCGTCCTCGATGAGGACGGCGTCCACGAACTGGTGGACCTGGCGACGCCGGGACAGCGTTGGGTCGCCGCGACCGGTGGCGACGGGGGGCGCGGCAACGCGCGCTTCGCCAGCTCGGTCAACCAGGCGCCGACCCGTCACGAGCCCGGCCGGAACGGAGAACACCGGCGGCTGCGGCTGGAGCTCAAACTGCTTGCCGATGTCGGTCTGATCGGATTCCCCAACGCGGGCAAGTCGACGCTGATCTCGCGGGTCTCCGCCGCACGGCCGAAGATTGCGGACTACCCTTTCACGACGCTCGAGCCGCACCTCGGCGTCGTGGATGCCGGCGACTTCCGATCGTTCGTGATCGCGGACATCCCGGGGCTGATCGAGGGCGCCCACGAAGGCGCCGGACTGGGCGACCGGTTCCTGCGGCACGTCGAGCGCTGCCGGCTGCTGCTGCATCTCGTCGACGGGGCCGACGTTGAGCACGATCCGGTCGAAGCCGTACGGGCGATCGAGAACGAGCTGGGCGCGTATTCGACGAAGCTCGTGGCCAAACCGTCGATGCTCGTCGTGACGAAGGCCGACGCGATTCAGGACGAAGCGCGGTGCGAGCGTCTACGAGCCTGGGCTCAGGAAAGAGGTCGCGAGTGTAGGACGATCTCGGCCGTGTCCGGGCAAGGCGTCCCGGCGCTCGTGCAGCGTATCGCCGACTGGATCGAAAGGACTCCGCGCGACGTCGGAACGGCACGCTCCGGATGAGCATCCGCGTGTTCATGGGCGGTACGTTCGATCCCGTCCACTACGGTCACCTGCGGATCGCCGATCGCCTGCGCGTCGCCTTGGGCCTGTCGGAGTTGGCGTTGATCCCCACGGCACGCCCGCCGCACAAGCCGCAAGAATCGATGACGCCCGTCGAACACCGGGTGGCGATGATTCGACTCGCGCTCGAGGAGTTCCCCGACCTGAGCGTGTGTGATCTCGAGTTGAACGATACCGTCTCCTATACCGTCGACTCGCTGCGATCGTTGCGCGAAGACAACCCCGGTGTCGATCCGGTATTCGTCGTCGGGATGGATGCGGTCGCGGAGCTCTCGACCTGGCACGACTATCGCTCGTTACTCGAGGAGTTCGACCTGATCGCGATCGCGCGGCCGGATCACGACCGTTCGTCGCTCGCCGACTGCGATCCGTTCGTCGCGCGTCGCATCCGTCCCGCGGTCGACCCCGAGGATGCGATCAGCCTGATCGAGCGCGACGGCCTCGGCGCTGGCGGGCGCATCTTCCCGGTTCGGCTGCCGGCGGAGGCGGTCTCCTCGCGGCAGATCCGTCGCCTCTCGGCAACCGGCGGGCCGCTCAACGCGCTTGTCCCGGCCGACGTCGCTTTGTATATTCAGCGCCATCAGCTGTACGAGAGGAGCCACCGCTGAAAACCCAGGCGAACGACGCTGTCCTGCTCTGTGTGGATGCCGCACGCGATCGAAAAGCCGAGGATGTGGTCGCCCTGGACCTGCGCGGGCTCTCCGACGTGACCGACACGTTCATCATCTGCCACGGCTCCTCCGATCGTCAGGTCGCCGCGATCGTCGAGAACATCGAGCGCCGCCTGCTCGTCGAAGCCGGAAGAAAACCGACTCACATCGAGGGTCTGCGCCGCAGCGAGTGGGTCCTGCTCGACTACATCGACTTCGTGGTACACGTGTTCCTGAAGGAGAAGCGCGAGTTCTACCGGCTCGAGCGCCTGTGGGGCGACGCCCCCGCGCTGCCCCTCCCGCCGCTGCCGGAAGAAAGCGCGGGGGCCGCGGAAAGCTGCTAGGGCTGCGTGCGGGTTCGGCTCATCTGCGTCGGACGCCCTCGAAACCCGCACACGAACGCGCTCTACGACGACTTCACGTCACGGGTCGCCAAACTCGGTCTCGACTACGATTCCGGCTGGGTCGCCGAGGAGCGTAGCGGCGGCCGTTACAGTGACGAGCACGTCACGGAACGGGAAAGCCGGAGCTTGCTCGAGGCTGTCGGCAAGAGCTCCAAGCTGATCGCGCTGGACCGGCGGGGGAAGCAGTTCGAGAGCGAGCGACTCGCCGAGCTCCTGCAACGATGGGCGACCCCGGCCGCGACGATCGTGCTGGGTGGCCCGCTGGGCCTCCACACGAGCCTGCTGGAACGTGCGGATGCGCTCTGGTCGCTCGGAGCGATGACCCTGCCCCACGAGCTCGCTCGTGTCGTGGCGGTGGAGCAGATCTACCGGGCGATGACATTGATCCGAGGCGTCCCGTACCACAAATGAACGGGGGCGTGGCGGCCTTGACGCTGGCTGGGGGCTGAACTAATCTTGGATTTTGAGTCGTTTAGGCTGTTTTTGCGGTAGGCATCGATGAAGGTTCGCACGTTCCTGCTGTTTGTCCTGTTGCTCGGGGGCCTGCTCCTGCTGGCGTCCGTGCTGGATTCCAACCGCGAGGTGCTGGAGCAGCCGATCCTGTTGTGGGGTGACATGTCCCTGCCCGTCGGGATCGCGCTCGTCGTCTGCCTCGGCCTCGGCATCGTGACCACCTTCGTGATCGGCCTGTCGCGCGAGGCGGGTCTGCTGATCGAGCGCGGGCGATTGCGCCGCGAAGGGCGCAAGTACGAGGAGGTCGAAGAGGAATACTCGCGCGGCCTCGTGGCGGTGGTGGAAGGCCGCGACGAAGAGGCCTTGGGCCACTTTCGGGCCGTGCTCGAGCGGGACAGCCGTCACTTCAACACGTTGATCAAGATCGGCGACGTGCTGCGCGCCCAGGGGCGCATCCCCGAGGCGATCGAGTTTCACCGCAAGGCGCACCACCTGAAAGAGGACAACACGCGACCGCTGTACGCGCTCGTCGACGATCACGAGGCCGGCGGCGATATCGACCGGGCCCGCGTGGTGCTCGGCCGAATCCTCGGCATCCAGAAGAACTCGATCGCTGCGTGGCGCAAGCTTTGCTCGCTGCACCTGAGCGAGGAGAACTGGGACCAGGCGCTGGAAGCGCATCAGCGTGTCGAGAAGCTCGCCCCCGACCCGAACCGAGAGTCACGCGACCAGCGCGTCGGCCGTGGCATCCGGTACGAGATCGCCGCCCAGCGCCTGAAAGCCGGGAAGCCGCGCGAGGCGGCGGGTCTGCTGCGCCGCCTGCTCAAGGACTACGACCAGTTCATCCCCGCCCACCTCACGCTGGGCGAGGCGTTGCTCTCCCAGGGCAATGACGCCGAAGCCGTCGAGGTCTGGTTCCAGGGGTTCGAGACGACGGGATCGCCGATTTTCCTGACGACGCTCGAGGAGCATTACCTGCAGAGCGAGCAGCCGTTGCAGGCGATCGAGGCCCTGAAGCGCTGTATCGCGCAGGCCCGCAAGGACACGCTGGCGCGGTTCTATCTCGGCAAGCTTTATTTCCGACTCGAGATGCTGGACGACGCGCTGTCGGTCCTCAGCTCTCTCGATGGACTCGCCAGCTACGCGCCGACCTTGCACTACCTGCTGGGTCGGATCCACGAACGTCGAGGTCAGTTTCGCGAAGCCGCGCAGGACTACCGGAAGGTCATCAAGGAAATGGATCTCGTGCAACTGGAGTACGGTTGCCGGCAGTGTGACGAGAGCCTGATGGCCTGGACGCCGCGCTGTCCCGAGTGCGGAGAGTGGAACAGCGTCGAGGTCAACTACCGCGAGGAGATCCCGTTGGAAGAGCTCGGTCTCGCGCCGGCTCCGATCTACACGACGCGCGACTGAGCCGGTCCCCGCTTCCCCGAGACTCGACTCTCCTGGCGGAGCATCTTCCAGCTCACGGTCTACGCCGCTCGACGCTCGTCTGGTTGTCGCTCGATGCCGTCTTGCCCACCCGCTGTTTCGGCTGCGGAAACCGGTTGGGAAGCACCCAGGCATACGGGGCCTGCCAGCGTTGCTGGCTCGGTCTCGATCCCCTGGACCGAGGCGGCTCGCACCTGCAGGACGGCACGCGGGTGGTGAGCGCGGTCCGCGACACGGATGTGGCGAGGCGCTTCCTGCTGCGGGCCAAGTTCGGGCGACGACCGGAGATCTATGGACCCATGGGCCGGATGATGGCCTCGGCCCTCCGCGATTTCCCGCAACGCCCCGACGACATCATCCCGGTGCCGTCGCACCCGTGGGACACCCTGGTTCGCGGCTTCGCGCCGGGGCTCGAGCTCGCCCGGGTCGTGTCGAGCCGGACCGGGGTGCCGGTCCGGCGTCTGATCCACCGCGGCTGGAGACCCTGGACCCGCTTCAAGCGGCTCGACCGCGCGGGTCGAAGAGCGCTGGCACTCCGAGCTTTTCGGCTTCCCCACGACCTCCGGGGCCGGCATGTGCTGCTCGTCGACGACCTCATGACCACCGGCCACACCCTGCTTGCCTGCGCGAGGTGTTGTCGGTCCGCGGGTGCGCGTGGGACGTCCGGGTTGGTGTGGTCTTCGGCGAGCTGATTATAGATTTTAATAATTAAATAATCGCGCCGGCAAAAACGGGCTCGATCGCCGCAATCCCTTGACCGTCGGGCACCGCCGCCGTATATGGTCCCTCGTAGAAACGCCTGGAAAGGCGATCAAACAAGGGGGACGGCGAAAAGCTCGCCAGGTTTTTTCGAATCCATGCAATTGAACGCCTCGAGTGTTCTGAATCGCCCGCAAATGGGGAGGTCAATCTGATGAACGTGAAACGTCTTGGCGCGCTGTTGGCAGCTGCACTACTGGTGGCGGCGGCCATGCCGGCCTTCGCCGCAAGCGATGCGACGGTTGGCGATTTCGTCATCAAGCTTGCCAAGTCGCGCAACTTGGCTGCAACGGACGCCCGGGTTGCCGCAAACTCGTTGCGCGGCGTCGGTGTCCGCATTCCCACGGAGACCGAGTTCTCCGCCAGACTGACCGAGCGCCATGTCGCGAACCTGTCTCGCGCGTTCGGGTTGAACGTGACGACTGCGACTCCGGACAACACGTTCTCGGATGCGCAGGTCGACCAGTTCTTCGCGACCTTCGGTGGCGATATCACGGGCAAGCTGGACGCCAACGACAACCAGCGGAGTAGTGAAAACGGCGGCCCGCCCTTCAACCCGTACTCGAAAGGTAAGGGCGGCGACAAGGGCAAGAAGAAGGGCCACGACTTCACTCCGTCGGAGCCTGAATAAGATTCTTTTTTAGTCAGTACCTTCCCGTGATGAACAGGCCGTCATCGTAGGCGATGGCGGCCTTTTTGTTTGTCTTGTGAGCAGCCCGAGAATCTCGTATCCCTCGAGACCCCTTGACCCATCCGGCTACGACTGTATATCTAGGGGACGGCAGTGAGGGAACCGTTTAGTTCGACGGTTCTTGGCGAAGAGGTTCCTTTTCCCCGGGAGGTCCCGAATGGCGTGGATGCGTTTGACGACCGCACTCTTTCTCGTAGTGGCCCTGGCGCACACGAGCCAGGCCGGCTCCGCGGGTCCGACCGTCGCTGATTTCGTCGTGCGCCTGGCACAGGCGAAGAGCCTCGAGGCGACGAACGCACAAGTCGCGGTGGAGTCACTCCATCAGGTCGGCGTCCTGTTGCCGACCGACCTGGAGCTGTCGCGCGACCTGACGGAGGGCGACGTGGCCCGGATCTCCCGCGCGCTCGGCTTGGCGGTTTCGACCAACCGTCCGGAGACGGGTTTCTCCGGCGAGCAGGTCGACAAGTTTTTCTCCTCGTTCCAGGTCGAGATGGCCCTGACGCACGGCGCGGGAGGCCCCGGCGGCTCCGCGGTCCGCGCGCCGACCGCGGCGTTCAACCCCTACACCAAGGGCAAGGGCGGCTCGAAAGGGAAGAAACGAGGCCACGCGTTTACTCCGTCCGAGCCCGAATAACGGAGATTTGCGGCCTGCGCGAGGCCGCGGGCATCCGAATCGATTAGCGGAAGTAAGGCGAAAATTTTGATGGCGAGAAATCGACGGCAACATATGCGCAAGAACCGCTTGACGGCCCGCGGATACGCCGTATAAGTAGGAAACTTCGGCAGCGCGGTGTCCACAGCGCTCACGGGGCTCTGGGGCAAAGAGAACCACGCTGACCAGGCGATGGCCGACTGAAGACTGTAGAGAACCAATTAGTTGGGGGAGGCAGGAAGCATGGCAATCATCAAACGAATCGGCACGATCGCGGCGGCAGCGGCCTTGTGCCTGGGGCTTGTCACGCCCGCGATGGCGGCGAGTGACATTACCGTCGGCGAATTCGTCCAACGTTTGGCCGTGGCCAAAGGATTGGCGGGAACCGATGTCACGGTCGCAAGCAACTCCTTGCGCGGGATCGGTGTTCGGTTGCCCAGCGGTCTGGATTACGGCAGCCACTTGACGGAAGGTACCGTCGCGGAGATCTCCCGCGCGGTCGGTTTGACGGTTCGCACGAGCAATCCGGAGAACGCGTTTACCGCCCAGCAGACGGAAACGTTCTTCGTCAGCTTCGGGGATGATCTTGCGGGCGACGGCGGCATGCGGAGCCACACCAATCCGGGCGGCGGCAGCGGCCCCGGCAACGGTGAGTCGGGCCCGCCCTTCGATCCCTTCACCAAGGGCAAGCACGGCAAGGGCAAAGGCAAGGGCGTCTTCACACCGACCGAGCCTGAATAAGTTTCGGTTGATCTTAGCGACGAAAGCCGCCATCGTTCGCGATGGCGGTTTTTCTTTGCCTGGAGAACTGAGGCGTAGCGGTGAGTCCCCCCCGAACCTCGACGGCACGCTGGGCCATCCTGTTTCTGTTCCTGTTGTCCGGTGCGACGTCGCTGGTTTACGAGGTCGTCTGGCTCCGTAAGCTGATCCTGATCTTCGGCTCGACCCAGTTCGCGACGAGCACCGTTCTCTCCACGTTCATGGCCGGCCTCGCGCTGGGCGCGTTCATCGCCGGCCGTCGGATGACGCGCAGCGCGACCGCCCCGCTGAAGATCTACGGTCTGCTCGAGATCGGCATCGGGATCTATGCGCTCCTGGTGCCGCTTCTGTTCCGCGTGACGTCGCCGGTCTACCGCGCCTTGTGGGACGCCGGCCTCTCCGAGTCGTTCGTCGCGCTCAGCTTGGCCAAGTTCGTCGGCATCGCGGTGATCTTGCTACCGCCCACGGTGATGATGGGCGCGACCCTGCCGGTCCTGGCCAGGCAGGTCGCCGACGACCCGGAGCGTATCGGCGGAAAGGTCGGCACGCTTTACGCGATCAACACGTTCGGTGCGGTGACCGGCACGTTTCTGGCCGGGTTCGTCTTCGTACCGCATCTTGGCGTGCGACAGACTCTGTGGGCCACGGCGGCGGTCAACGGCGTGCTGGGTTTGGCCGCGGTGTGGCTGGCCCGTCGGATCCGGCAGCCGCTACCGGCGGAACCCGAGGCGATCGATGCCGCGGGTACGGCGGCGCGCCCGACCCCACGCCGGGTCCCGCTCGTGTTGCTCGTCTTCGGGTTGTCCGGGTTCGGCGCGTTGGTTCTCGAAGTGGCCTGGACCCGGGTCCTGGCGCTCGTCACGGGCAGCTCGGTCTACGCGTTCTCTCTGATGCTGCTCGCCTTCCTGGTCGGCCTGGCGGCGGGCAGCGCGTTCTTCGCGGGCTATCTCAGGAGGCGACCGGCGACCGATCCTGCGGCGATGCTCGCCGTGTTACTGATCGTCGCCGGATTCCTGGCCTACGCGACCTCCTGGGCGTTCAGATCGCTGCCCCGCATCTTTGCCGAGGTCCACTTCTGGACACAGTCGCCGTCCGATTGGCTGACCGGCGCCGGATGGCTGTCGGCGAACCAGTGGATGGTGGCGCAGTTCCTCGCCGGCCTCGCGATCATGTTCCCGGCCACGTTTGCGCTGGGTGGAATCTTCCCGGCGGTTCTCCAATACCACGCGCGCCGGCTCGACCGCGTCGGCACGTCGGTCGGCACGGTCTATGCGTCCAACACGATGGGCACGATCGTCGGCGCCGCGATGGCGGGTTTTGTGCTGATCCCGGCGTTCGGGATGCTCAACACGGTCACCGGAATCGCCGTCGTCGAGGTCGCGCTCGGTGCCCTGGTCCTGTTCGCGATCGTCCCCCGAACGCGCCGGTTGCGCCCGGCGCTCCTGCTCGCTGCGGTTCTCGTTTGCGGCCTGATCTTCCGGCTCCCGCAATGGGACGTGCGGCTGATGAACAGCGGCGTCTACATGAACCTGTTCGGCGAAGGCTGGACCGACTGGGAGACATTCTCCGAGAACATCTACTCCAACAACGAAGTGGTTTTCGTACGCGAGGGCCTCACGGCCACCGTTTTCGTCGGTGATCAGCCGCGTTTCGAGAATCGTTACCTCGCGGTCAACGGGAAGATCGAAGCATCCACGAACGCCGACCTCGAAACCCAGCTGATGTGCTCGCACCTGCCGCTGATGATGCACGCCGATCCCAAAGACGTGATGGTCATCGGTCTGGCCAGCGGGATCTCCGTCGGGTCGGCCGCAACTCATCCGGTCGAAGCGATCCGCGTTATCGAGGTCGAAAAGGAAATGGAGCCGGCGGCGCGTCTGTTCGAGGAACACAACGACTACGTGCTCGACGACCCCCGGGTCGTCCTGTCTTTCAACGACGCGAGGAACGAGCTCGAGTTCTCCTCGCAGACGTATGACGTGATCATCTCCGAGCCGTCGAACCCCTGGATGACCGTTGCCGCCAACCTGTTCACGGAAGATTTCTTCCGTATGGCGAAGACCAGGCTACGGCCCGGCGGAGTCTTCTCGCAGTGGGTTCAGAATTATTATCTGCCCAAGGAAGACCTTCGCTCGATCATCGCGGCCTTCAGGAAGTCGTTCCCCCACGTCATGCTGTTCGAGACCTACGAGGGCATCGATCTGTTGATGATGGGTTCGCAGGAGCCGATCTTTCTCGATCTGCAACGACTGGAGGAGCGCATGGCCGAGCTGCGCGTGCGGATGGATCTCGGCCGCATCGGGATCCGCTCGGCGAGCAACGTCCTGGAGCTGTTCCGGCTGGGTCCGAGCGCGATCGACGAGATCGTCGCCGGCGCCCCGAGCAATACCGACGACAACGCTCGGGTCGAATTCTCGGCGCCCAAGACGTTCGGGATCTACACCCTGGGGGAGAACCTGGAGTACCTGCACCGGTTCGCCGACGATCCCGTCGAGCACCTGTCGCCGGCGCCGAGCCCCGAAGAGGCGGACGAGCTGCGGCTCGAGATCGCCTGGGGGCTGTTCTACAGGCGCGAGTACGAACTGGCCGAGACGACCCTGAAGTGGGTCCAACTGTCGGAATTCGAGACAGAAGTCGCCGATCTGACCTCCAAGATCGAGCAGGCCGCGGCAGCCCCCTAACCACAATTAGTTAAAGACAAGAGTATGCGTTGCCGCGGGGAACGACCGTCGGTATATGAAAAGCCGACGGGACTCGCAATAAGGAATGAAAATCATCATGGCATGCACCCGGGGGGGTGTACATGCGGTGCGCCTGGGGCTCGCCGCGTCGGTCCTCTTGTGTGCCCTCCCGGTCGCTGCACAAACGACCATCTGGGTGGATGACGACACCTGTCCCGGGACCGGCTCGGGCACCTCACTCGACCCCTACTGCTCGATCCAGGACGCGATCTGCTCGATCAAGGACACGGGCGGCGGCGACGTCATGGTCCTGCCCGGCAACTACAACGAGTCCCTGCGGATGTTTGCCGGGATCAGCGTCGTCTCGACCGCGGGGCCGGCGTCGACCACCATCGACGCTACGGGCCAGCCTTGCACGACGGCCGAATGCGTCGCCAGCACGACCAACCTGAGTTGCTCGGTGGTCGTCTACGGTTCAGGACCCACCAACGCGGACCGGCTCGAGGGCTTCACGTTGACCGGCGGCTCGGGGCTGTTCCGCGATTTCGGAGGTGGGACGCCGGCGAACGCGGTCGCCGGGGGTGGCATCCTGATCTTCAACAGCGAGCCCACGATCACCAACAACGAGATCGTCAACAACGTTCTCTCCGACGGCACGACCAAACACTTCTGGGGTGGCGGGATCTACATCGCCGGTGGCTACTACGCCGACCCGATCCAGCCGGTCATCTCGTACAACGTGATCTCCGGCAACATCAACGACGCCGGTCCGGGACAAAACCAGAACAACCTGACCTACTCTTCCGGCGGAGGTCTCTACGTCGGGATCTACACGGCACCGCAGATCATCGGGAACACGATCGAGTACAACGTCGCGGGGGCTTACTCCAACAACAACCACATCGGCGGCGGCGGCGGCATGACGGTCTACAGCCTGGCCTTCACTCCGGTCCCGCTGATCAGCAGCAACGTCATCCGCGAGAACGACTCCGGTCATTTCGGCGGCGGGATCCTGTTCAGCCAGATCTACAACGGCACCCAGTACATCCCCTCCCGAGGCCTCGTCGATAACAACGTGATCGAGCGCAACTCGAGCGATCGCGGCGGCGGACTCCAGCTCAACACGACGAGCGCGCGGATGCGCAACAACACGATCGTCGACAACGACGCGACTTTCGGTGGTGGAGCCGTCATCGGCCCCAACGACGGGGTCAACGCGAAGTTCAACAACAACCTGATCGTGTTCAACGACGGCAACCCGAACGGCGGTGGTGGGCTGGCGATCTACGGGATGACGACGACTCCGATCATCTCGCACAACGATCTGTACGGGAACGTTCCGGAGAACATCGGCTCCGAGAGACAGGACTCCGACTACATCGGATTGAACGGAAACCTGTCGGTCGACCCGCTTTTCGTGGACTTCAACCTGCCGACTCGAGACCTGCACCTGCAGATCTCGAGCCCCGTCATCGACCGCGGGAACAACCTGCAGTCCCCCGCGGCCGACATCGAGGGCAGCACGCGACCGCTCGACGGCGACGGCGACGGCACCGCGACCGTCGACATGGGGGCCTACGAGCACCCCATCGTCGACGAGGACGTCGATGGAGTCCTGGACGACGGCGACCAGAGCGGGTCTACCACGGACGCTCCGTGCGCGACGGGTCAATCGGTCGGATGCGACGATAACTGCACATCGACACCCAACCCGAACCAGGACGACACCGACATGGAAGGCATCGGGGACGCCTGCGACAACTGCGTCAGTGTGGCCAACCTCGCCCAGTCGGACGTCGATGCCGACGGGCTCGGCGATGCGTGCGACACGTGTCCGAACGATCCCGACAACGACGTCGACGGCGACGGTGTCTGCGGCGACGTGGACAACTGCCCGGACGACGCCAACGCGCTGCAAACAGACACGGACGGCGACCTCGCCGGGGATGCTTGCGATCCCGACGACGACAACGACACCGTCG
>JABAOE010006611.1_pt1 | contig 16479 bp, 16 predicted proteins | sample 7062141 | NCBI WGS metagenome assembly JABAOE01 (sample SAMN14538627, study PRJNA623070) | marine sediment metagenome | biome: marine biome [ENVO:00000428]; feature: marine pelagic biome [ENVO:01000023]; material: deep marine sediment [ENVO:00002113] | place: India: Gulf of Khambhat ... | reverse complement strand
CAGATCTTCACGTCCCGTGACGTTCAAAAAGGCGACGATCGGCCGGGCGGCTATCTTGCAACCGGCGGTCACGGCGGCATCATCGGCGGTATCAACCCGATCGCGTTGACGTTTCTGCCGACCAAGCGGCATACCTATGCCTCCGAGGTCAACATGACGCGACTTCCCGATCGCGTGACCGGCATCGATCGCAACGGGGAGACCGACGTCGACATCAAGAACGCACAAGGCGAGCTCCTCGAGTCCGCGATCCCGAAAGTCACGGTCATCAAGCACGTCCGCTACCTGCCGGACGATCACTCCGATGATGCCGGCCTCGTCGTCGAAGTCCTGGGCCGGATCGAGAAGAATCTGCTCGATTCACCGCTCTCGGGCTTCGTGCTCGAGGGCCAAGCGCCCTACTCCAGCGGTGATGAGCCCACGATGGCGGCACTGCGGCGCGCGGCGCTCACGGGCATGCCCGTTGCCCGCGTCGGGCGCGGTCATCACGAGGGCTTCACGCCGGGCAATGAGAACGACCTTTTCATCGAGGGCAGCAATCTGACGGCACCGAAGGCTCGTCTCCTGCTCATGGCATCGTTGATGCGGTTCGGCAGCCTGCCGCTGCCGGCAGACCGCGACAACCCGACGGCCGCGGAGCTCGATGCAATTCGTGCGAAGATTGCGTCGTATCAGGCGGTTTTCGACTCGCACTGACTCAGAGGATGCGAATACGATGAAACTCGGCTCGCGCTGCTTGGCGGCAATCCTGAGCTTCTTTATCTCTACGACCGTCTGGGCGGCTTGCCCCAACCCCGGCGAATCGCGCATGCAGCTGCAAGTCCTCGGCGCGGGCGGACCGCGCGCCTCAGCTGGACGCGCTTCCGCCTCGTATCTCGTCTGGATCGACGGCGTCGGGCGAATCCTCGTCGATGCCGGCGGTGGCACGAAGGACGCGTTTCATGCGGTCGGCGCAAATTTCGATGATATCGACCTCGTCGCGCTGAGCCACCTGCACCCAGATCATTCGGCCGAGCTACCGGCGCTGCTCTGGCCCGCCGGCGGCAGTGCGCTCGTGGCCGGGCCGACGGCCGGAGATGCGTTTCCGTCAATCGGCGAATGGCTCGATACGATGTTCGGCGCGGAAGGGGCCTTCCCAATCCTGGGCCCACGCATCGAGCTCGATTCGATCACGGTGGACGTGACCTCGGCGGACCCCGTCGTGGTCTACCGCGATGGCGATATCCTCGTGCAGGGCTTGAGCGTGCCGCACGGCCCCGTGCCGGCGATCGGCTTTCGCATCGACGTCGGAGAGGCCAGCGTCGTGTTTTCGAGCGACCAGAACGGCTCGGATCCGGCGTTTCTCGACTTCGCGCAGGGGGTGGATGTCCTCGTGATCCACCTCGCGGGTTCGGAGACTTACAGGATCGGACCTGAGGCCCTGCATGCCAGGCCCAGCGTCTGGGGCCTCATGGCGACTGCGGCCGATGCCGGTCACGTGCTTGCGAGCCATATCTCGACGCCCTCGCCCGAGGAGCTCGAGGCACGGTTGGGGTATCTGCAGGATAACTACGGCGGACCGGTCACGGTCGCCGAGGACTTGATGTGTCTCGACGTGCGGTGATAGAAGAACACTGATGCGAACGGTGAGGACCTGATATGGCATACACCTTACTTGGTAAAGATTTCACGCCCCCCGACGTACGGGCAAAAGTCACGGGCGAGGCCAAATACGCCGAGGACTTCCGTGCCGATGGCATGGTCTTCTGCAAGCTATTGCTGAGTCCGCTCCCCCACGCGCGCATCACCAATATCGACGCGTCCGAGGCGCTGGCCATGGACGGTGTCATCGACATCTTGACGGCGGACGAGGTGCCGAGCTTTCCAGCACCGTCCGAGCCGATTCTGACGAACGAGCCGATGTTCGTCGGCCAGCCGATTCTGGCCGTCGCGGCCGTCGATGAGACGACCGCAGCGAATGCCATCGAGCGTATCCGTTTCGACTACGAAGAGCTGCCGTTCACCGTGCAGCCGCTCGACGCGCTCTATCCGGGCGGTCCGAGCGCGCGCACGGACGGCAACGTCGCCGTCGTGGACTATGGCGGCACCGGAATCGAGAACCGCACCTGGACGGCGCGCGACTTCGCTGCCGCAGCCGAGGGCGAGCTGCCGACGGGCGAGCCGACCCAGGAGTGGTCGTACGGCGATATTGATGCCGCGTTCGAGCAAGCCGCGCTCGTGCTCGATGAGAGCTTCGTGACCGCGACCGTCTCGCATAACAGCATGGAGCCACGCAGCTCCATGGCGTACTGGGAGAACGGCAAGTGCTTCGTCCACGGCTCATCGCAAAGCCAGAGCTTCTCGATGCCGGTCCTCTCCAACCTCATCGGCATTCCACCCCAGGACATCGTTTTCGTTGCGGAATATTGCGGCGGCGGCTTTGGCTCCAAGGCACGTCCGTTCCCGAGCATGGTCATTCCGGCGCATTTCTCGAAGAAGATCGGCCGCCCCGTCATGATGCGGCTGAATCGATCCGATGAGTATTACCTGGGCTATGCACGCGTCGGCTTTCAGGGACGCGCGCGCATGGCGTTTCGCGCCGACGGACGCATGACGGCGCTGGATCTTTTCCTCATTCAGGAAAACGGCACGCACGACGGCTTCCCGAATCTGCTGGGCGCCTCGATGGGCGCCTCGGAGATGTACCAACCCGAGTCCATGCGCTTTCGCGGGATCAGCGTGTTTACGAACACGACCCCACGCAGGGCGATGCGCGGNNGATGGCCTCAGCGCTCGAGCCTCTCCTCGACAAGGCTGCGCGCGAGCTCGGCGTGGATCGCTTCGACATCCGCATGCTCAATGCCCCAGGCGAGGGCGCCGTGCACAGCTACCAGCGCGTGCCCGTTACGAGCGCGCACATGCCCGAAGCGCTCGCGATAGCGGCCGAGGAGTTCAACTGGGAAGAGCGCCGGGCCTTGAGCGGACAGCGCAACGGCACGAAAGTCACGGGCGTGGGCATCGGCCAGGCCGTGCATCCGGCGGGCTTCAGCGGCTTCGACGGGCTCGTGCGTTTGACGCCCGACGGCAAGCTGCACATCCATACCGGTGTCGGCAATCTCGGCACGTACTCTCATAGCGGCACGTCGCGTGTCGCCGCGGAGGTCCTCAAGTGCGACTGGGCCGATTGCATCGTCGTGCGCGGTGACAGCCGCAAGCACCTGCCGTTCAACATCGGCCAGTTCGGCAGCAACACGTCGAATACGATGAGCCGGACGAACTACGTCGCGGCCATGGACGCGGTCGCCAAGCTCAAGGAGATCGCCGCCAACGATCTCGGCGGCTCACCGGACGAGTACGACATCGGCGATCACAAAGTGTTTTCGATAGCCGACCCGAGCAAGCATCTAACGTATGCGCAGGCCGCGCAGCGCGCGATCGAGCTCGGCGGAAAGTTCTCAGGTCACGAAGCGCCCGAGGACATCAATCAGCTCACGAAGGATTCAGTGGCCGGCCTCGCGGGCACGGGTCTCATCGGTGTCGCGAAAGACAACCTTCCGATCCCGGGCACGCCCGTCGCCCACGTGGCCGGATTCTGCCTCGTCGAGGTCGATACAGAAACGGGCGCCGTCGAGATCCTCGACTATGCGGCTGCTGCCGACTGCGGCATCGTGATCCATCCGATGAGCTTGCGCACGCAGATCATGGGCGGCGCCGTCATGGGCTTTGGCATGGCGCGCACGGAGCGACAGATCTACGACCCGCAAAACGGCCTGCCGGCCTGCACGGGCTTTTACCAGGCAAAACCGCCAAGCTATCTCGACGTTCCGGCTGAGATGAAGTGGGGTGCCGTGGACATTGCCGACCCTGTCAACCCGATGGGCATCAAGGGAGTCGGCGAGCCGCCGCTCGGTGCCGGTTCCGCCTCGCTACTGTGTGCAATCTCCGATGCGCTCGGCGGGCACACGTTCAACCGCACGCCCGTGACGCGGGACATGATCGTCAATGCCTTAGCGGGCAGGGAGCAATCCCACGGGCCGCTGCAGGCGAATACAGCCTAGGGTAGCGAGCCATCGGTTCTCCCGACGGGAGATTCTTGTCCGCAGACTCTCGCTGCGGTTGAGCAGGCGTTTTACAGCGCTTTTTTGCCCTCTCGAGCCTCAGAAGTCGAGCCCGAGCGCTTCGATGACTTCCACTGCAATGTAGTTGCTGCCAGCCGGCAAATCGTTGTTGATTGCGAACGACCTCGCAGCACCGAGCGTCTGCTGACCGATGATGCCATCGATACCAGCGCCGTAGTAGTCGCGATCGGCGAGCGCACGTTGCAGCGCCATAACGTTATCGCGTGTCATGTTGACTTCGCACAACACTTGCCGCCATTCGACGCGTTCATCGCTGACGCGCTCGGAGCGCGTAACGGTGTCATATTCCGCCGGAATCTCCATGGTTCGTTGCGATTCCGGGGTAACCAGCCGAGTCACTTCGATGGTGTCATACTCGGCTGGTATCGTGATTTCGCGGGTCGTGGCCGGCGTCCGCAGCACAGTCTTCGTAACGGTCTCGTATTCAGCCGGGACTTCGACTTCCTCGGTACGAGCCGGGCTGACGAGGACGCGCTTCTCTATTGTGCGATACGTCGCCGGAACTTCGACGAGACACATGATCTCACCGGTATCCGTGACTGTCTCCGACAATACGTTGGCAGTCTGAATCGCCGCCGGACCCTTCTTCCATTCGGTAAATGCCGGCGTCGCAAGCACGCGCTCGGTCACAGTTTCATATTCCGCCGGCACCTCGACGATGCGTGTTGTCGCGGGCCGCACCATGACGCGTTCTTGAACCTCCTCGTAGACGGCCGGAACGACCTCGAGGCGAGTTTCCGCCTCTTTGATAACGACGTTCTCCTCGACGGTCTCGTAACGCGCAGGCACGATCTCGATGCGTTCAGATGCGTCGCTAACGAGGACCGTGTCAGTCACGGTTCTGAACTGTGCCGGCACCAACACTCGCGCGTAGCAAGCGCCCGGTTGAGGATTCGGAGGTAAGAGTCCACCTGCGGCGGCTGTCGGCTCGCCGCTTTCCGCCAATTGGGCCTCTGCATCAGCCAGCGCACGATCGCGGATCGCCAATTCAGACTCGAGCTCGGAGACACGACGTCGAGCTGCCTCGAGATCGCCCGTCGGACTGCTCTGATCACTCGTCGAACCGCTCTGATCGCCCGTCGAACCGCTCTGAGCAGCCGTGCTGCCGAATGTTGCCATCATGGGCGAACACCCGCTGATGACGATGGCGGAGGCGAGCCCGATGAGTGTCGTTAGATACAGATTTCGCATGGTCTTGTCCCTCCTAATTCGGCATGACCTGCTCACATGCAAGGCGACAGTTTAGGTTTGCGGCCAGCAACTGCGTCTGAACGTCACGATTGTTCACAGATCGTGCGGAGGTTCGCGGCGCAGCCAAGTCCCGTTCCGCATGTATTCAAGCATCGAGGATGCTGCCGCCATCGGGCGGATCCTCGATACCGCAGTGTGAGGCCCATCACGGTGCGCCGGCAGGGAATCGCCTAGCCTGAAAATACCTAACCGCAGAGCGCTGGCACACCGGCGCTCGGGCGAGCTTTAAGAGGTCAAACCCATGACGACCTATCGGGTTCCGGCGCTGGCTACGGCTACCGCGATTTGCCTCGGCTGTAGCGCGACACCGCCAGCGACGGAGCCGCATGAAACGGTACTGCTCGTCAGCCTGGCGGACGGCTCCGTGATCCAGCAGACGATCAATCTGGACGCTGATATTTGTTTCAAGGCCAACGGCGATGCGGCAACTACGTGCCTCACGCGTGGCGAGCCAATCCTCGGTGGAGAAGCCGAGACCGTCATCGGCTATGAGATGGATACCAGTCACATTGCGCTGATTCCAAAGTAGCCGAGCCCTCAGCCAAAGCTTCCCACCGACCGGCCAGTGTGATGACTGTCGGGGCCCCGCCCCATGCATTGCGCTTTATGGGTAGCTGCCACAGACACATCGAATAGATCGCCCTATTGCAACGGACAAGGCGCCGGAGCCTCGCCCCGTGAATTCCCGAGTTGGCCTCCACCTCAACACTGCTCGCTGTGAACAATTGTAACGGCCCCGGGACTGTTCTCGCATTCCACTTCATGATCGCAAACTTACTTGGAGTGGCCGTCGCAATGCATTCGCATCTCTACGTCAAGCCAATGTCACCTCCAAGAGGGGAATGAAAACATGGAGACGACGAGAGCCGAATCGATCCGTTACGGCATCATGCGCCGCTATTGGCGACGCGACGAGATGGCCTCTGCCCGGCTATGGCCTTGGGTGTGGATTCCGCTCCTCGGTCTAATTCTCGTTTTCCTTTACGGGCTCTTCGTGACGGCGCCGGCGATGGAAGCGCAGACCTCCGAGCAGGTGCGCCTGGCGCTGCGCGACGGCGGTCTCGCGGATTTCTCGGTGGAGGCGGATGGCCAGCACGTCCTGGTTCGCGCAGCCGGTTTCGACGCTGACGCCGCACGCATTCGAGACCTGGCCGGCGGTGCCGCGTGCGACACGTGGATCGCGCCCCAACTCACTTGTCCGACCGACGTACGCGTCGAGCTGACCGAGCCCCCGACGGTCGCCGTCGAACCCGAACTGGAACCCGAACCAGTTCCTGTCGACCCCGCGCCGGCAGAACGTCTGCACGACTTCGATTTCAATCGCACCGACGAGTCGATCCTGCTGAGCGGCGTGGTGCCGAGCGAGGCGGCGCGAGCGGCCATCGTTGCGCAAGCCGGCACACGGTTTGCAACCGTCAACGATGAGCTCAGCGTGAGCGGCGATCCGGCGACTGCAGGTTTTCAGTGGGCTGTGGATCGCGCCTGGCCGATCCTCTCAGCAACGACCGACAGCGAGATCTCTTGGCGCGATGGCCTGTTTTCGGTGTCCGGAAGCGTGTCGGCGGCGGATGCGCAGCGCGTTCGCGAGATGTTCGCGAGCACCGACTTTCCAGCGAGGCTCGGTCAGCTGAATCTCGATGTCATCGACGAAGCCGCGCGCTGTAACGAGCTGTTCGCCACCGCGTTCGCCTCATCGACGATTCAATTCGAGACCGCAAGCGCGATCATATCGCCCGACAGTCAAAACCTGATCGTGCAACTGGCTGAAGTGGCCCGAAGCTGCCCGGGCTCCATCAGTGTGGACGGACATACGGACAGCACGGGTTCGGCAGAGTTGAACCGCGACTTGAGTCTTGCTCGCGCCCAGGCCGTCGTTGCGGCATTGACGGCGGCGGATGTCGAGGCCGGCCGTTTGACCGCACGCGGGTTCGGCGCTGATCAGCCTATTGCGGACAACTCGACCGCGGCCGGCAGAGCGCAGAACCGGCGAATCGAAATTCAGCTCTTAAACCCACAACCGGAAAATTAATCCAGAGCGAGCAGTCGCTGCTCGGGGAGACAGTCATGATCTATCTCATCGCACAATTTGCCGTAATTTTCTTGCTCGCTGGGCTGTTCGGGTTTCTCCTCGGGCGGTGGTGGTCACGTCGATCCTACGTCGACGTGACCGAAAGCTACGAGGCGATGTCGCGTGCGGCTGCGAATGCGCCTTGGGACCGTATCTCGGCGCGCTTCGATGGGCTCGGTCCGACGCTGCGCGGCATCGTCAATGAAGAGATCGCCGCCTTACCGCAGCCTGAGATCCCGAAAGTCAACCTCGCCGGTATCGAATCGCAGTTGGCCGCGCTCGAGCAGCGGGTCGCAAATCTGCCCGAGCCGCCGGTCGTCAATCTGGATCCGCTGCGCAAGGGCATCATGGACGTCGATGCGCGCATTGCGGCCTTGCCGAGACCCGCGACGCCAGAGCCCGTAGATCTAGGCCCACTGACCGAACGCACCGAGAGCCTAGAGGCTCTGGTCAAGGCGATCCCCACACCGAAAGCGCCCGAACCTGTCGACCTGAGCCCCCTCGAGCGACGCGTTGCTTCTGTCGAGGGAGCGATTCGAGCGATTCGAATTCCGGGGCCGGCGAAGGAAGTCGACCTCGGGCCGGTCAATCAGCGTATCGATTCGCTCGAGTCGACGGTGCGCTCGATCCAGATTCCCGAGGCCCCTACGCTCGAGCCGGTACAAAACCGTCTGGAGATCATCGAGGGCAAACTCACGGAATTGGTGACGCGGCCCAGTGCCTCGGCCGAGCCACGCAGCGTCGGCCCGAGACTGCTCTGAAATCGGCCACATTCGGCGCGAAGGACGACCTCAAGAAGATTTCCGGCGTGGGTCCGAAGCTCGAAGTGATGCTCAACGCCAATGGTGTCTACTATTTCTGGCAGGTGGCGGACTGGACTGCGGCTGACATCGAGGTCGTCGATGACCGCCTCGACGCGTTCCGAGGCAGAATCGAGCGCGACAACTGGGTCGCCCAGGCCAAAACGTTGTCGAACGCCACCGCAGCAGCAAAGCGGCCCACTGACCAAGCCATGACGAGCATGGAAGCGCGCCTCTAGGGTTCCGTGGCTCTCGAGCCAGTCGATCGTTCGGCCCGAGCGAGCGCGTTCTGGCGACGGTATCGCCATCCCCGGCGCCAGATCCGCCAGCGTGTGAAGCAGTTCCCGGCGAAAAGAGACAATCCGGCTACCATGGCTGGATTAGGCACGTTGAGCTTGCCGATCGCCGATGGACCAGCGCCAGCAGAACAATGAGACGGCCCCTGACGCCGGCGGCGCTGGCACGGGAACGCTAGGCTTCGAGATTCGGCATCGTACGGTCAACAGGCGCCAGCCAAACACTGTCACCGATACTGCACGTCGGCTCTTCAACAATGCGGCCCTGCTCCCGTCGATGATCCGCAAGCCGCGTCTGATCGGGTTGTGGCTCACAACTGCCCGTCGAGCGCAGATCGCGCTCGGATTAGCTCTGCTCGTCCTCGTTTTTGCTACCCCGCCGGCACTCTCGGTCGTTTCGGATCGTCTGTATCCGCCAGTTTTCGAGCGGCAAAACGTCTTCGAGAGACTGTTCGAAGGACGCCGGACCGAGGCAAACCCTTTGCGCGAGGTGCGCTATCGGCAGTTCCTCACGGGCGTTTGGATCCTCGGACTCAGCCCGTTTCTCGTCCTGCTTCTGCAGCACATTCCCGTGTCGGTTCGACTGGGCAGGGACGAGGCGCAGCGGCTCATAAAGTCAGCCGAGCAGCTCGCGACGACCGACCCCGAACGCAGCGCGCGTCTGTATCAGTCGGCACAGGGATTGATGCTCGACGCCGAGCACGCCCGCGCCAGTGCCAGCGACCCAACGCAGATAATCTCTCGCGCGGGGAGCCCGGCGAAGACGCCGACGCGAGTCGGCACCGACAATCGCTATCGTGTCGACAGCGCAATCGGCAGTGGTGGCATGGGCGTCGTCTATGCCGGGACGGACACATTGCTCAAGAGACCGGTCGCGCTCAAGCAGCTGTTCAGCCACCTCGTAGACGACACGGAGCACAGTGAGCGATTTCGCCAGGAAGCGCTCGCGCTGGCGAGTCTGACGCATCCACATATCGTCACGATCTATGATCTCATCGAGCACAACGGGCATTTCTGGATAATCATGGAGCTGCTCACGGGCGGTAGCTTGGCGGACTTGATATCGAGTCAAGGCGGACTTCCCATCAAACGATGCGTCGAGATCACCTGCGCGATCGCCGGCGGCCTCGACTATGCGCACGAGCGCGGAATCGTTCATCGAGATATCAAGCCGATGAACGTTCTCTTCAGCTCGGACGGCGAACCAAAGCTGACGGATTTCGGCAACGCCAAGCTCAGCGAATCCGTCGTACATACGCGGGAAGGGCTCATGATGGGCTCCCCGGCGTTCATGAGCCCCGAGCAGGTGGACGGCTCGCCGATCGATCTGCGCACCGACATCTATTCCCTAGGCATTACGCTCTATCAAATGCTGACCGGCAACGTTCCGTTCGAGGGTGAGTTGAGCAGCCTGCTGGCGCAGCACGTCAATAAACCGCCGCGGCCACCGAGCGAGCTGAATCCAACCGTATCGGCGCAGCTCGATACGGTCCTGCTCACAATGCTCGCCAAGCTTCCGAGCGATCGATACCAGAGCTGCAAAGAGACTATTGCCGCGCTACTCGCGGCGACGGCCTAGATCGCAGCAGGCAGCCACTCTGGCGCGAAACTGTGACCTGGTCTCATGACTCTCGTGCCGGATCTTCACAGAATAGCGGGGTTCTCCGCGGAGATTCGGACATGGCGCAACTCGCACTGCTCGTTGACGATGTGGTCGTAAAGCTTTTCCCTTTGGAGAAGCCGGTCGTGACCATCGGCAGAGACCAGGATAATGATATTCAGATTGACGACTCTGGCGTGAGTGGGCGCCATGCGCAGATTCACGTACAGCCCAGCACTCTGCTCGACGGCCATGTCGACGTAGAAGTCGAAGATCTAGGTAGCACTAACGGCACGCTCGTCAATGACGAGTTGCTTGAACGCTGCCAACTAAAGCCGAACGACGTCATCGAAATCGGATTCAACCGATTCAAGCTGCTCGATGACCGGGAATCTGGATCGGAAACCACCGCCCACATCGTCCGGGGCTAATTTGCGTCGCTGCTCGATCCCCGCAGCGACGAGAATCGACGCATTCCCCACTGGCCTACCTGAGCTAATTACGCGACTGCCCCGCAACCAGGCGGAGGCGCTTCTGCACCCGGCGCGCGGCGGTTATCATTGTGTCTGGTCTATTCCAAGAAAATAACCATGCGGACTCAACTCATCGGTATGCTCGGCGCGCTCGCGGCTGCGCCGGCCTTCGGTCATCATAGTGTCGCGGCAAATTTCGACGCCTCGACAACACTGGAAGCCGAGGGAGAGATCACGCGGATCGCGTGGCGTAACCCGCACATCCTGTTGACGATCGAGACGCCAGACGGTGAGGAACTCGCTCTCGAGAGCCATTCTTTGAGCATCATGCGTCGTCTGGGCGCCGTGGATCCATTCATCGACGTGGGCGATCACGTCAGAGTCGCGGGGTGGCCGTCGCGTCGTGGCTCAGGCTTGTTCGTCAACAATATGCTGCTGCCGAACGGCGAAGAATTCGTGTTCAAGTTCCAACCTACGCCCGCCGATCTGCTCTTTTCGGATCGGATGTGGGGGACGACGGAGAACTGGTTTGCCGAAAGCGGTGACGCGTCCGCCGAGCAGCGCGGCATGTTCCGAGTCTGGAGCACGACCCTAGTGGGTAGAACCGCGATGATTCAGCTCGCGAACTATCCGCTAACACCAGAGGCGGCCGCAGTCTTGGACGCTTACGATCCGCTGACGGACGATCCCTTGTTGAACTGCGGTCTCAAAGGTATGCCGTCCATCATGAGCAACCCGTATCCGATGGAGTTCCACGATCGAGGCGACACGATCGAGTTGCGCCTGGAGGAATACGACACGGTGCGCACGATCTATATGGATCCAGCGACGGCCCCAGAGCCAGTTCCATCGATCTACGGGCATTCCGTCGGTCGTTGGGACGGTGAGATGCTCATTGTCGACACCACGCACATGAACTGGGGGCATTTTTTCCGCGGCGTTCCGATGAGTGATCAGGCCGTGCTGTTAGAGCGGTTCACGCCGACCGAGAGCGGCGGACGACTCGAGTACGAAGCGACGCTGACGGATCCGCAAACGTTCCTGGACCCGGTCGTCATGAGCAGATTCTGGGTCTGGCTGCCGCAAGTGCGCGTCGAGCCTTACGAGTGCGTCCCCGGCACTGAATACTGAGCACCGGCCGCGATTCCGAGTCGAGAGGAACTCCAATGAACCTGAACAGCCGCCGCGTATCGACATCGACGCTCGCGGTCCTAGCTTTTGGCCTTGCAAGCACGGCAGAGGCGACCGACGTTGCCGTGTGCACGGACGCGGGTAACTTCACGATCGAGCTATTCGATGCAGATGCGCCTGCCCACGTTGAGAATTTTCTCGAGTATGTCGACCGGGGTTTCTACAGCGGTACCGTGTTTCATCGCGTCATCGAAGGCTTCGTCGTGCAAGGCGGCGGCTTCACACGCACGTTTCAGCAAAAGCCGACTTTGGCTCCGGTGCGAAACGAGTCGGACAACGGCCTGAGAAACGACCGCGGAACCCTCTCCGCCGCACGGACACAGGATCCGGATTCGGCGACGTCTCAGTTCTACGTGAATCTCGAGAACAACACGAGCCTCAACCCCGCAGGTAACCGCGTCGGTTACACGGTCTTCGGACGAGTCAGCGCAGGCATGCCGGTCGTCGACAACATCGCCGCGCTACCGACGGGTGCCGGCGGCCCGTTCGGCTCAGACGTCACGGATCCGCTGATCGCCATCACCTCGATGGCGCGCGTCGTCCCGGACCGCTATCCCGATGCCTCAGCCGAGGAGCGGCATTCGGCGCTGCGTAGCGACATCCTCACGGCCGTTGCAGCAGGTGACAACGAGACCGCGGCCACTTTTTTTGCCGAATACCGCTCAGCCTGCGGTGGATTCGAGCCGTCGCTGTTGCTCTCCGAGGCTAACGTGTTGTCCAGCGTTGGCAACAGTGCCGCCGCGTACGAGTCCGTGACCGAATATCTACGCGTCGCGGACAACACGAGTGAGGAGTATTTCACGGCGATGTCGCTGGCGCGTGTGCTCGAGCAAGAAGCAGCCGAGCAGTCCGAAACGCTGCAAAGATTGGTCGAGATCGTTGCCGAGTGCGAGCTTCCGACCGGACCGAGCGTCCCCGACGCGAACAACACGACAATGGAGGCGATGGTCGAGGTGCAAGGCCTCGTTCAGGCGTATATCGAGGCGAGTACCGCGGCACTCGAGTGCCTGGAAGAGATCTACGACGATGACGACCTGCCCGAAGAAGATCGCGCACTGGCCCTTACGGCTTATAACAACGAGGTCACGAATCAGGAAGAGCTCGCCGAGCGCTGGAACACGCAGCGAGAGCTTTTCCTAGAGTTGCAGCAGTAAGAACCTACTCGATCTCGTAAGCCACGGGCCACTCGTGCCCGCCGCGCTCGGCTTCCTCGATATAGGCGCGGACAATCTCCGTGCCGGGCATCCCGCGCGCGTTAGCATCGGCCACCATGCGCGCCGGTCGCGAGATCGTGAAGCTTAAAGTCGATCGCCGGCTCACCGGCTGCCGGTCCAGCGAAGGCGTCGAAATCATAGATTCCGATTTCGAACCGTTTCGCGTTGTAGGGCCTGCTCGGCATACCCGCCGACCCGGCGACAGAGCCTACGAGTTCAGCTGACGCGCGATGAACTGCCTGACCGTCTCGCGGGCGCGATCGGTGAGCGGCCCTTCCTCGGCGGTCCATCGATGTGTCGAGTTCTCGAAAATCTCGAGCTCGCAGTGGCCACCGGCGGCATTGTAGGTATCCCGAAACTTCTCCTGAACGTGGGGCAGCACGTTGTCATCGAGTGCGCCGTTCATGATCAGCATCGGCACGAGCGTGACGTCCTCACCGCGCTCGATGATCTCCTGCGGATTCGATTCGTGGATCGACTCCCACGGCACGAAATAATTCGTGTTGTTCGTGACCATGCGCTCGTTCCCCCGTGACACGGCATTTTCGTAACGCGCGACCGTATCGCTGATCGGCGAGCGCATCGCGAGAAAATCGACGGTCGCCTCGATCTCGGGCGCCTCGGGCAACGGAATGGCGTTGTAGCGTGGGTCGTGCGGGCGTAGCCCCAAGAGCTGGGCCGTGTGACCGCCACTGGAGCTTGCGAACACGCCGAACGTCGAAGCGTCACCATTCCGTCTAGCGGCATTGTGCTTGAGCCAGCGCACGCCATAGTTGGCGTCCTGCACCTCGGCCGGATACGGCGCCTCACCCGCCCGTGTCATATCGATGGCGACGACGAGCACGCCGCTCATGGCGATTGCCCGGTCCATCGGTTCCTCGGCGAGACGGTCTCTGCGATTCCAACCGCCGCCATGCAGATCCAGCACGACGGGGAATGGACCCTCGCCGACGGGCTCGTAGATCCGCGCCATGAGCTGGCGACCGGCGCTGTTGACTCTGAACTCGACCTCTTGGACTTCGAGCTCGAAGCGGGCCGAGGGGTCGTAGGCCGCGGCGGCCTGGGCGAAGGGAATCCGAAGGGCCGGAAGAACGGCAGCAGCCGCCCCAATGGCTGATACGGTCTTCAGGAAATCGCGACGTTCGGTGGGCGTTCTAGTCATGGTTCTGGCCTCCAGTCGATCGATGCTCGGACGTGCGTCGATCATACTCCCGACCTGCCCACGTGGACAGTAGGAACACGGAGTGAGGGAACTGGCCGATTTCGCGCGACTGCGATGAGTTATCGCAACGCAGCAGTGTTAGTGGCAAAACTCGTCGATACCGGCCTGAGCTTCTGCGACGGCTTCCGCCTCCTCCGCGACCGTTAGGTAGTAACGCTCACCGTCCGCACCCGTCCGATAAAGCCGCGGGGCGTTGTTGTAGGTATCCAAGATCTCCGTGGCCTGGCTGCAATAATAGGCCTCGGCAGCCCGTCTCGCCGCTGCCTCCTCGGGCGTCTCCCCCGCAACCGCATGCGGATCCTCCGGCGCCGTCGCTTCTTCGAGATCGGCGAGCGTCCCGCGTGAATGCCAGACGAGCTCCACCGGTTGTGCATCGGGATGCTCCGGCTTATCGCTGAAATTGACCTCGCCACCGGAGAGCCAGGTGTAAATGGGCCTGTCCGACGTCACGAAATGCTCTTCGCCGAACTGGTCCACCCACTTCCAAACGTCCGCGTTCGCGCTGGCGCAGAAGCCGCAGGCGAGCAGCACTATCGCGACCCGTGTAATCATGGACGTCTCCATAGCGAACCGTTTACGCGATTCGGCCGGCCAATGCGTTGATTGGCTTCACAATTCGCTGCGCTGCCGGGCATGAAGACGCGGCAACGAGCCGCAGACTTTACATAAGACTACTGGCCTGAGAAACGCCTCGCATTCTCCGGATCGCAGTCGAATCCGAGGTATTCGAAATGCGGCGCGTAGTACCACCTCACCGTGGCGGCGAATGGCTCGGCGAGATACTCCGGATCCTCCAGGACGAAATCGATGTCGAGATACGTACCGTCCTCGCTGAGGCTAATGCGCTCGACGACATGCTTGTCGAGACCTGAGGGAACCCCCTCGGCGCGCGCGGGCCGACCGAAGAACGGTGAGCGGTTCTCGGCGAAGCTCGCTGTATCGATGACCAACACGTCATCTTCCCACCAGCCGATCGAATGGCCGTCGTTCGTGCGCTCGCCGTCCTCGGGATGCCCGCGCCCGTCCATATAGACCGTGCGCTCCATGTTGAACCGCTCGTTGCGGATCAAGATCACGTCATCACGGATCTCGATCTCGTTGAGATACGGTCCGACGAGCATCGTCGGCGTCGGCGGCGCGATGCACTGCAACGAGGGGTTTTCCGTTCGAATGTCGTAGGACTCCAGCGCCGCGAGCCCCTTCTCTGTGAGCGGCACCTGGGCCCACGCTTCGTAGTACGGCTCGAAGTGATCGACGCTGAGCTCCCAGATGCCCGAGATGTCTGACGCGCGGGCAAGCGACTCAGCGTCATCGGGATCTCTGAGGAAATACGAACGCGCCGAGTAGGTCGAGCCATCGCTTTTGGAGATCGACATCAACAGCCCATGGTTCCGCTCGACGTTTCGATCGGGGTTCAGTCGAACCGATACCTGCTCGCCCGGGACGAATGTGTCCCGCGTCCAGCCGCTGCGCGTCAGGATCGGCGTCGCATCGGTCTCGATCTCCCACTCGACGACCTCGCCGGCGCTGTCCTGGGTTTCGACATGGATGTAGACATGCGGATTGGCCCACGTGAATTGCGTGACGGTGCCCTGGAAGGCCACGACCGTTTGCCGGTCAAAGATCGTCGCGCTGTGGTGGGCCGAGACGATAGCAGGCACGGCGAGCGTAAACGCAGCAATTAACGCGAACTTCACCCGCACGATTCGCCTCCCGAGAGACAGTCCCCAGCCCTTGTATACCATCCTCATACGCTCACAGGCTAGGGGCGGCGGGCACACACCGTGGACTAGGTAGATGTGCGGATAGCGGCTGCAAACCCCCGATGCTGAAGTTTCGCTGATGAGACCGTCCAGGTCGCGCGCAGTGCCGAACGGCTGCGTGCGGCCGGAATCGATTAATAAAGAAAATCGAATACAACGATCTAAATTATCCGTTTTACGAATGCTTAGACGCATTCTAATATGCGTCGGTAACCTGGCCGAAAAAGGGTTTGCACACGAAACTAACTCGATAGGAGTGAGTTGGATGATCAAGAAAACAATCTCAGCAGCGACAATCGCTGCGATTGGCTTGTCCACGGCGATGTCGTCGAACATTGCCGCTGCGCAAGACGAGCCGGTGGACAACGACTATTGGTGGCCCAACCGTTTGAGCCTCGATCCTTTGCGCCACGCCGATCCGGCATCGAACCCGCTCGGCGCGGACTTCGATTATGCGGAGGCCTTCGAGAGCCTGGACCTCGA